>ERZ1034962.90-NODE-90-length-51213-cov-96.469995_pt1 | contig 51213 bp, 47 predicted proteins | sample MGYA00520696_ERZ1034962 | MGnify/ENA primary metagenome ERZ1034962 (study PRJEB33766, sample SAMN09781770) | gut metagenome | biome: gut microbiome | host: Homo sapiens | place: Madagascar | study: EMG produced TPA metagenomics assembly of the PRJNA485056 data set...
TTGTAAGCTCAGAACGGTCGCCTATTTCAGCTTTATTCGCATCGGCGTGTGCGTCCACTTCGTTTATAGCACCGACGAGCGTGTCTTTATGCTCTGTCGTCAGCTGCGTCATATCGCCGATCTTCGCATATAGGTCGGCAATCTTGTTCGTTATTGCTGTTGAGACGTTCAACACGCCGCGGAAGTCGACCTGTAACGTCTGGCCGACGATAATGCCACCGAGTTGTTCGGCCGTTGCGATATAGACAGGCGGTAACGCGATACTCGTCACGTTGCCCGTTGTAATCTCGTTCGCCGTAGCGTTCGTCACGGATTCCTCAGAGCACGGCTTGATGTAGTATATCCTTCGAATCGGTTCGCCGTGTACTCTCGCAATCGGGCTGTCGCTCAGAATGAGTTTCTGCGGACCGAACAAATCTTGTTTCAGCGTGACGTTCTTCAAGAATCCGTCGAAGTCAGTTACCATAGTAGCGTTTTCACCTTCGCCTTGCTGGAACTGAATCGGCGACGTCGAATCGAGCAGCGTTATCGAATACGTGTACGTACCCGGTGACAACCTATCAGTGAACGCCGGTTCGAAAACCAGAGGTACAGCAAACGCATACTCACGTTTCGTAAGGCCGATAGGATATACCGGAGGCGTAGTTGTCGGTACGACGAACATATACTTCTTATTCGCAAGAACCTTGTATATGATTCCTGTGTCAAGCACAGACTCCTCCGTGTTTACCGTCTTACTCTTCGGATAGAAGCCGCCGTGAATTCGCATTTGACCGTCAGCGTTCTGAGTGCCGTAGCCGTAATACGTATAGTCCTCGATCGGCATATACTCTTCGATGAGCATATTGCTGTTCAAGTCGTTCGCGTCCGTTTCCGCCTTGACCGAAAATACAATCGTCGGATTCTTCATACCGATAGGCAAAGCGAACGGCGTATCGTCGCGGTTTAGTATCGACAACAGTACGACGCCCGAGTCGCCTCGGTTCATCGTTATTGTCTTGTTAGTGTAGAAAATCGACATTCTTTATCCTCCAATCATATTTTGAAGTTCGTTGTACATTGCTTGCTTCGCCGCCTCGTCGTCAGCTTTAGTGCTCGCCGCACTTTGCTCGCCGTTTCCACCCGCAGGAGCCGCGGTCTGAGCTTTCTTGCCCATCTCTACGGCTTTCGCAACCTGCTGCTGCATTATACCGAATCGTTCCGTAATGTCCTGCAGACACAGTTTAGCAAGCGGGTAATTGAGTTCCTTCATAATCTTCCAGTACAGCATCTGCGTTCTGGGGTCTTGCGGGTTGCCCATCGTACCACCGACGAAATTATTAGTCGTCTCACGCCACATCGCCTCGCGCGACGTATACAGCACAGAGGCCGTATCGACAGAGAACATAAAGCTGTCGTCGTAGTACAGATTTCCGACGTCGCCGTCCAAGAAGTTGTACCTGCTGATCGACGCATTTGTTATCGACCCGTCGGTGTCGTCGATGACGAATGTCTCGTTGTTGTCGCAATACGCTAAGAAGAAGTGGAACATCATCTCGTACAGGTCGGCGTACGCAGCGTCTTTCATCTTACGTTTGCTCTCCATACGACCTGCGGCTTGCGCAGCGCTTATTTCTTTCGCCTTTCCACTCTCAGCGGTCGGGTCGCGCTTGCCTTGGTACGAGTCGGTTATACCGAGTGACGCTCTGCCGTACTGATACACGCGGTCGGCAAGGATGTCGTCTTGCTGAATGCTCGCTTGCAAGTTCTGCACGCGTATCGCGTCAGCCCATTTCGGGTCTTTCAATCTCACGACTTTCAACGTCTCGTTCGTGAGCTTCATATTCATCTTTTCAGGCATAGTGATGATACTACCGGCCTTCAAGATATTCTGTTCAATCTTAGTTAAGATGTTGTTCGACGACAGTTGCGTCTCGGTCAAGATGTCGACGTCCGACACGCCGTAAGGTGAGTCAACTCGACTTATATTTACACGCATAACGAGCGGGATGCGTCGGAGCGCGTAATATTTCACCTTGTCGCCTTTCTTAGCGAGCAACAGTCTGGGTTTCGTCGGGTCTGTCGGGTCGCCTTTCACGACGTCGTCTTCGAGCGTTTCTTCTCTGACGCTCTTCTCGGTAAATTCCGTCGATCCGCATATCGGGCAGACGTCTTCGTCCGTTGCGTAGCCGCACTGCTTACAGACGCGCTGGCGTCTCGACTCGAAGTCTCTATCGTCGAAGATTACAAAGTCGGTGTTCTCAGCCCACGTGAGGCGGCATACGTAGCCGTCGCGGTCGTAGTACCAACACGTAATCATGTCGACCATACCTTTATAGTTAGGACTTTCAGGTGGTATTTTACCGGTCAAGTTGTAGATTTTCATCATACTCTCGCGGCTGAACACAAACGCGTACTCGATTTTCTTGAAGTCGCGTACGCCGGGCTGCAACCAGACGTCCTGAATCGGGCGGTCAACAACCGTTATAGCACCGACGTTCTTTCCGTGGCGTACGGTGTCGTCCCAGCCAACTTCATAGAAGTGTGACCCTTGGACCAACACGCCTCGTTCGATGCGGTCGTTCATCGTCTCGCTGTCAAGGCGGTCCATCTCGTTTCTGAGCATCGATTCAAGGTCGTGGGCAAGGTCTTGTTTGTCAGCGTCCGACGGCGTTATTTTAGGTTGCGGTATAGCGTTGTTGATTTGCGTTTCGATCAATTCGAAGCACATGTTACGCAAGCACTTCGTCCCGCTTTTCTCAGCTGTCTCGCCTTTATACAGATTCTCGCGCACTTTCAGCTTGTCGTCAACGAGCGGGCGGCGTTTAGCCCTCGCGTCGTCGAACAACATCTGCCAGTAGCGCAGACGGTCCTGTAAGTCCCCCGACATCGGAGGAAACTGGTATTGTGTTTCTTTTTTCTTCATTCTTACCTCCACTATCTACAACAGTAGAAATTAAAAGGGAACTAACATTTACCTCCACTCAACGGGGTATTTCCATTCTTTGAGTAGTTGTGATTTGAGTGCGTCGTCCGCTGCCTCGAAGTCTTGGTACATGTCGGGCGTCCAGACGCTGTACTCGCGCGTTACTTTCTCGCTTACCGGAGCTCCAATGATAGACAATCTGTTCAGCGCTTGCGTAAACGCGTCAACGGTGTCGTCGTGCTGTCCCGCCGGGAACGCCGACGCCTCGTCAATCAACTCGTAGGCCCACGGCTCGTAGGGCAGATACACGTGTTTCGTTTCCTGTATGTACGATACCGCCGCCGCTCTGGACAGTTTGCCGCCTTCAGGGTTGACGGGTATGATATTGTCGAATTCTTGCGACAACATGTCGATAGCCGCCGACCCGTTCGCCTTATCTTCTATGTACACCGCGTCTAGTTCGGGGTGCGACGTGATATACTCTCTGAGCACTGTAATCATCTCAGTGAACGACAGGCGGCGTCTAGTGCCCCAAATACCGTAGTAGTCGTTCGCACGCTTACCCCAGTGTTGTATAGCGACGAAGTCGCTTGTCTCGCTTTTCTTGAACGCCGCGTCGACGGACAAGACGTTATATACTTGTTCCGGCAAGTCCTCGTAGAACTGCCAGTTTTCTTTTAAGAAGATGTTACCCGAGTTAAGCACGGGGTTGCCTTGGAACAACGCGTTCCACGCACGCTCGCCGTTCTCGGTTACGTACGTTGTTTTATAGTCTTTGAGCCACGCGGCGCCTTTACCAATCTCAGGGCACAGGGGTGCGCCTACCGGTCTCCCCATCGGGTCGTTCTCTTCTGCCTCGCACGGCAGGTTCAGCACTTCCACGTTCGGGAATGACCGCTTGATATGACCAAACAAGTCGTCCTCGTGCCACCGCGTCTGTATGACGATAATCTTACCGTGTGGCGCGATACGTGTCAGGATTGACGCGTAGAACTCATCTAAGATAGCAGCGCGCGTCGTCTCCGACATCGCCTCTTGCATGTTTTTCGTCGGGTCGTCGATTATGAACAAGTCCGCCGGGTTACCAGTAATACCTGACAAGATACCTCTACTGATGCAGCGCCCGCCCTCGACAGACTCGAACTCAGTATTCGTCCACGGCGCTTCGGCCGGGTGGAACTCGGGAAACAGTCTCGGCCCGTAGTCCTCGAGTTTCCTCAGGTTACGTCTGCCGAATCGTTTCGCGAAGTCCTCTGAGTAACCGGCAATAATTACCGACTTGTCGGGGTGATTCCCAAGGTACCACGACGGCAACGTCTCAGTCAAGCTACGCGACTTACCGTGCTGTGGCGGGGTCGATATAAGTAGTACGTCGAACGCCGCGCTTCCTTTCTTGTTCAGAAATTCTTGCACTTTGTTACACAGAAACCTGTGAAACGCCGTATCAATAAAACCCTGGTTCGAATACAAGACGTACTTATAATAGGACTTCCGCGCTTCACGTACGGCAAGCTCCTCTCTGATCTGCTCGACCGATGCACATTGATCGATGCCCAAGGTTCTAAGCGCGGCGGCCGTCGTACTATTGTTATTCATTACTTACCTCTTCGGGCAGTGCTCCTTGCTCGGGGTTCAATGCTTGCAGCAACGTCAACAGTTGTGTGTCCGTCAGTGACGCCAAGCCCTGCGTTTTATGTTCCACAGTGACGTCGGTCTGCGGCTTGTAACCAGCCGTATCTCGCAAGAATTCCGCCGCTCTCGTGTCGCTATCGTCTATCGCCTTCGCAAATTGCCCCAATATAACAAGCTCCGATAACGAACACACGTCTTCCTCTAACATCTGCGCGAGGCCCTTTGCTTTCGACTCGTCAGACAACAAGTTCAACGGTATCTGCCTATCGGACAATTCTCTGACAATCGTTCTGTAATGCCTCTGCGACGACCCCGATATGAAATCAGCCATCTTTCCTTGCAACGCCTTAACAACATTCGTTTGTCTCTGCTCTGCACTCGGAGCGACCGCTAAGGGAGCCTCTTCATGCACCGGGTAGGGTGGGGGAAACTCGTCGGAAGGGCAAGTGAACTCGTCGTCGGTGACGGCGTAAGTAGCTTTTGGTTGGGCATTCGGTGAAAATGTGGTAGTGCCCGAGGGGCAATGCCCCTCAGGCGATGGAGAAAGAGAAGACACCGTGGGAAACGATGCAAGTGAGTTAGGTTGTGAAGGACGAGACGTGAGGTCCGTCATATGGGGTACGGAGTCCATTGTATGAGGAATGGGACGCGTTGCACGTGGCTCGTTGTTCGATGCTTCCATATACTATATATAGCAAGTAATGGGCAATGCACGTCATCAAAAAGTCAAAAAATTGCAAAATATTTCAACAAAATAATTAATAAAGGCATACTGCCAAAGGCCGGGTGTGGGTGGTTTTTATTTTATTTGAAAATCTCAACGCGAAAACCGATGTTGCAGGGGGAGGGGTGAATCCCCTTTTCTGCCCTTTGTGGCCCATAGAGCCGCGAGGTTTCACTAGGAATGGCGAAAGCCCTTTGTTGATTCCACTGTCAGGGCCCCTATATAATTTGTCACTCTGTTTGAATTTACCAGGTTTCTATTTATATTTATAAAGGCATTTATATTTATATTCATATCCATATTTATTTTTGTATGCTGCAGGCGCAAAGCGCTAGTCGACGTGATATGTCGTATGTATAATGCGTTTGCGTATACGCGGTTGCGGCGAAAATTGTATTGAAAAATATAAAATGTCGGAAACGACAGAAATAAAATATTCTTTTGGAGGTATCAACCATGAAAACTATGACAATCCAAGTCAACACCACTACTCGTAAAGCAGTCGTTGAAGTCGACGGGGGCGCGCCCGTTGTATGTTCCCTTAAGAAAGAGGGTAATGAAACCTACTCTGTAGTCCTGAAAGATAAAATCGAATGGCCTACTAAGTACTATAACATTGGCGCGTTAGGCGAAGACCGAGTTATTACAACCAATGATGTTGATTGCAAAGCTCGCAAAACGACTCGCAAAGAGCTGACAGACAACAATCCGCACAAGATTCGTGTTGCGTCTATCTCAAGACGTCTTATGGAAGACTCAGAAGTTCTGAGAACAATCGAAGGCGTGACTGAAGACGAAGTATACTTCATAGTAAACTTAGCTGCACGACTCGAACAAACCGCTGCACAAGCTCGCATAAAGGACCAGATTGAAAAACTGAAAGCTGAGCTTGAAAAACTGGGGGGCTGATGCCTCCCTTTTTTTATGCCTCACGGCGCAGCACTAAACTCGCGGCACTACGCTCGCAGCACTAAGTACGGCGGTCTTCGAACAGAGGGCCGCCGTATTTTTTATTTTTTATTTTGCCCGAAGGGTGAAGCACTGGTCGCGCAGCACTAAGCCCGCAGCACTAAGCCCGCAGTACTACGCTCGTTATTCCCGAAGCGCACGGCACTGGTCGCGGGCCCATACCCAACGCTCGCAGCACTAAGCTCGCAGCACTTTGCTCGTCAAATCACGTCTCAACGAAAATTGTATCAAAAATCAGATAATACAAAAATAAAACTTGGAGGACAAGAAAATGTCGAAACTTGTAATCGAAATCAATGGCGAAAGCCGCAAAGCTGTAGTAACAAAAGACGCAGAGGCGTCCGTAATCTGTTCTTTGAAAAAAGAAAGCAATGAATCTTATTCCGTTGTCTTAAAAGGCAAAGTGGAATGGCCTACGAAGTTCTATAATATTGGTCGAGACTTAACAGACCGTGTTATAGAGGTTGACGAAGAAGAGGCATTGCGCAGAAAATCAGGCAGTAGCGCGAATTCCGACGGTTCGAGTGCCGTGAAATCAACTCTCAGCGCAAAGAACGTTGCAAAACGCCTGATAGACGCGAAGTCTGTGCTCGTTGAAGAAGGCCTCGTGAACGATGAAGAGGCGGAAATGCTCGAAAAGCTGATTGACAAGCTTGTAGCGAATCAAGAACAGTTGGCTCAAAAGGCTAAAATCGAGAAATTACGTGCGGAAATCGCTAAACTCGAGGCTGAGGCCGCTGTATTCGAGTCGCAACCCGCTGAACAAAGCGACGAAGAGCCGGCAAAACGTGGCAAGAAAGCGAAGAACAAATGACAATCAAACGGCGATACGAAGGACGGTGCCCATTGTGGTGCCGTCTTTTCATGTTCTGCATTTAAGAGAATAACTCGACACGCTTATTCGCGCGTCTCGATCGACGAACTTTGCCCCCTGTGCAGCGCGCGATGGGCAGTGTAAAATGTTTCGCGTGAAACAATCATCACTCAATGCACAACGGTCCACGCTCAATACTCATCGGTCAACGTTCGTTGTTTATTGTCCCTATCCCGCAGGTCGAGGGAATAACTCGACACGCTTATTCGCGCGTCTCGAAGCACTAAAATCGGTGGTCGATGTTCCGCGTGAAACAATTTGAGACAAAGGGACACTCTTCAAAGAACAATGCACGATGGGCAATGCTCAGCGTTCGATGGGCAATGCTCAACAAAACATGAATCATTATTCATGTTTCAACAGGCAATGAAACGTGAACAATATTTCATATTTGAGGAACAACAAACAAGGCACTGGACTCAGTGGTCGGTGGGCAGAGTGCAATGCAAAGATATGTCAACAATGCGTGATTAACAAACTCAATCATTTTGATTAAGAAACTTAATCATACTATACGTCGCATTTTTTAATATTCTTTTATTTTTCTTTTATAGTAATAATAATATAGAAAGAAAGAGAAAGTAAAATTAAAGAAGAAAAAAATAAAAGAAGTAGGAATATATAAAAACAGGAGAATTTTGAACACTTTATAGTACTATTTTGTCCAAAATGCACTTTTTCATTGAACATTGTTAAATGTTTAACAAACTCCACTCACTGTGCTTTGTTAATCATTTAACAATCTTCAGACTTATTCGTGTTTTGCGCTGCCGCTTGTATCAACATTTCCTTGCAAATAACACCTCGCAATCGCTGCAAAGCACCAAAACCAAAGCGTTCTTCTCACAAGCATACAATACTATCAATCTAAAATTGTATTAAAAAATATACATTGTAACAAATGAACAGTGTGCAATGCGACCGTCTTAAACGCCTGGTTTCAGCGTAATCTCCGCGGTCAAACACTGTTTTGTTTGCTACGACCGCTGAGCGTTGTGCATCACCCTATCCCCCTCAGGCTCGGCGGTTACAATATAATCTGCGAGCAATATGCCAACACACCGTTACCACAATCGTTTGATATTTTTCCATTTTCTCCCGACGATTCAGTGCGTTGTGCTTTGCGACGACTGGCTTTGAACGTCTTTTGCAGTCAACGTACCCTGAGCCACGAGCATTGCCCGCAGAGCATCGCCCTAACGTACGGTTTTTGTCATTAGTTTTCCCGTGCGTTAGGGTTTATTTGACAATTACTTTGGAGGTAAATATATATGCACGACATACGACCTGAACGTGTTATTGCGCTCGAGCGTGAAAATACTGAGTTACGTGAATGTATTGATAAGTTGTTCAAGCAGATAACTGAGCTCAGTGCTAAGTACGAAGCGCCTGCAGACGCCGTCGCAACGCAGCAACGACCACTGTACGACGTACCCAGTCACGGAATGACTAATGAAATGTGTTTGAAGTTGATGACGACGAAGCAGCTGGCGGCTTTCTACGCAAAGTATTTCTTTTGTCAGCCGATTCGTAATATCGGCGAGTCGCGCGATAGCGCGTCCCATTACGACTCACAAACGGGCGAGTTCGAGATGGTCCATGATTGTCCGTTGAAGGACTTGTGCATCGAGCTCGGCCAAAACGCGCCAGAAGGCACTGTATACGAGTGCGAAGATGTCGTCGAGCACTGGTTGAAGACGCAGCAATTCAAGACGTTTAACGCCTATCGTGACGAAATAAATAAACAAATGGAGGATAAAGAAGATGACAATTGATTTAGTCGATTCAATCGACGAGAAGCTGAACCTATTCAGCGCTAACTACGGTACGGACATTATTGCCGTATTTCCGGACAGAAAGGAAATGTATGTCCGAGACATGGGGCAATTCCTGAAGTCGTTCTTTGCCGACTGGGACGATGAAGTGTTTGTTGACACGGACCACAATATGCGTACCGTTGCAAAATCTGTGTTGACTGGCCGCGAGATGTATCAAGTATTCTTGCAAGACGATTACACTGGTTATACGATTATCGGCGAGTACGAGATTGCGAGCGACGCGAAAGAAGCGATCGAGAATTGCCATACGCGTCAGTACTCTGTAACAGTGGCAATGAACTTCGAACTCAGCCTGACGGTTACCGCATCAAGTCTCTCAGAGGCTGAGGACGCTGCGTATCAATATTGCGCCGACACGATGACACTCGAACAGCGCTACTCATCAAACGAAGATATCGAGGACTGGGACGTTACCGACACGAACATCGAGGTCACGGACGCCGAGCTTGTATAGGAGGTACAGTTATATGCCGAGAAAAACCAAAACCCGCTACGTCGTATCAGACATGTACGACACGATTTTCAGCGACGCCGTGATGGACGACTTGAAAGAATTCTATCCCGATGCGTCAGAAGCATTGCTCGACGAGCTTGCAACAGACCTTTATTTCGACAACCGTCGATTGCTTATGCAGACGTTTGCAGATACAATCTTCCCGACCGACGTCATCAACATCGCTGAGCTCGGACTATGGGACGGCAAGCACTCCGCGTTCCGCATTTACGAGAACCCGACACTCGACGAACTGTTCCAAATCGACCGCGATATTGATGAAGCGGAATGGTACGTTGACGAGTACAACGACCTTCGTTGCAACGCGCATCATCACGACGGTTGCAACCACTACTTGTATCGTCAGATACGCGCCGAGATAGGCGACAAAGCCCGCCAGAACTTCTACCGCAAGATTCAGTCTCATACTTTGACGCGCAAGGACCTCAATCACTATACCATTGCTCTCGGGCCGATCGTGACGGCTGCCGAGCAGAGACATTACGGCGGATAAACCACTATGAAGAAAGAACCAGAACTTAAACGACAACCTCAGAACTACGACAGAAAAGAAGTCTTTGAAGCAGCGCGCATCACGCGAGATGACTTCATACGCTATACTTATGCCTATCGGCTACAAGCTGACCCGACCCATGCAACGGCCGCCGACATCAGCAGCTACTTGCGAGAACTCTGCCCTGAGTTCGCCGTATCGACAAAATACGTCAATATGGTAATACGATCGAGACCGCTCGTCACACCGCTCGACGTGCGAGAACTCGCCGAACGCTGTGAACTGTACTCTGTACGACTTAGGGCAGCCGCGTCAGCTCTGAAAGCTGCATTACATCTGGAGGACTAAGAATGCAAACATGGAAAGTTACGCTTGATTCGCCTACCGACTTAGACCGCGACCAGGACATACAGACACTGCACGTTATGTGCGCGAACCGAACCGTGCACTGGGACTTCGACATTGCGAACGACGACATTGTCTTTCTGACCGGCGACGCAACGTCACTCGAAACAATACTACCTGCGCTCAGCGGTAAAGCTACGCGCGAGGTACTCGACACGGAAGTCCTGACGTTCTCACGCTCTGAACGAGATAAACTGCTCTGCGAGCAATACCTCTATTCATCGACAGTCCCGACTGTTCAGGACGTTGCTGATACGTTCGGTATTACGACAGCGCTCGCATATGAAATATTGCGCAAAAACCACATACCGCTTCGTACAAAGCGCGACAAACGACGTGAAGATATCGAAGCAGCTCTACCTCGCGTACAAAACGGCACAATCAAGGACATATTGCTCGATTACCTCGACGGGCTTAACTACAAGGAACTTGCGGAAAAATATCACAAATCGCAGTCGTATATCGTAAAGATAACCGCGCTCGACAATATGTCTATCATACCTGAGGACATCTATACCTCGCTCGCCGGACTCTGGGAATCGTCGTTCTACGACCTCAACTACTGCGCCGACGTGCTCAACATCGAGGTATCTGACGTGAGAAAATACCTCAGAGAACTCGGGTATAACATCACTGTTGCATATATTGCCGACGCGCTGCGCAATGAGTGCAACCTGATGCGCAAGACCATCACCGAGCAGACCACCGAGATATTGAACCTGAAGGCAGAACTGAGGAAATGAGCGCCATACTCGAAGCCATACGGAATAGCGGGCCATGGGCGCCGATCGTCTTCACGATATTCCAGTTCTTGCAGGTAACGTTCATACCGATAAGTTCGACGCCTGTGACGATACTCGGAGCTCTGCTGTTCCCGTGGTGGGAGTGCTTGATATTGACTCTAATCGGTCAGCTCGCCGGCTCTCTGTTCGCGTTCTACTTAGCGAGACGCTTCGGGCTCAGGTTCGTATTGAAACTCATCAAACGAGAACAGTACGACAAGATTATCGCTCGCCTGCACGGACGAGAGGTATCGACACTTGTGTTTATGTTCTTGTTCCCCGTGTTTCCAGATGACTTGCTATGCTTAGTCGCGGGGCTCACACCGATGAAGACCAAGACGTTTGTCATCGTGCAAATCATAAGCCGTACGCTCACTACACTCTGGACTATATTCGGTACAGCGGCGATCGTGTACCTCGGGTCTCTTCAATGGGCGTTCTACATCTGGCTGCTTATCGGAGCATTACTCGGTGCAATAATAACGATAGGCTGCGTGTACCAAGAAAAGATTTCAACGGCACTGCTCAATGCGTGGCGTCAACACAAGGAAAATAAAATATACTTAACGTATCGCCCAACGAGCGACGAACGACGGGCGAGGCGTAACAAACGGAGGAAATAATGTTAAGACCTTACTAATTGACTCAGAAACAATCAGAAATGTTCCGCAAATACTGTAACAGCAGCGCAACGTCACTGCACGACGTGTATAAAACGTGGTCTGCTGAAAAAGAAGAAGCGTTCAACGCGTGTCTGTCCGAGTTGACTATATCTATAAAACCGAATGCGGTGAGTATGCCAAAGTTAATATTACATTAGTTGAAAAACATATTGACAAAATGATAGAGGAGCAGCTGAAATGCCCAAAATAAGATGCGCTGAGTTCGAAGTACCGAACGGCGAACATTGTGACAAGCCCACCAACGTTTGTCCGATGTGCCGAAGCGACGGAGTGATAGACTTTTGTCTTCTGTTCGGTTATGCCCTCGAAGAAGACCCAGACAATGGCTACTTACTCAAGAAACTCAAAATATGTAAACACTCGGAGGTAAAGGAATGAAGTACACACACGAAAGCGAAGAGTTAAACGCTCTCTTAGGCAAGAAAGTAAAAGTTACATTGTTTGACAACAAAACGATAACCGGTGTATTAACCCGCGCGGAGTGGAGGTCCAACCGTTACGAAGTCACAAATTATTCTTTTTACAAAACCCACGTTAAAAAGATAGAGGTAGAAGAATGAGAAAACAAGGAGATAATGTTGTGCTGTCAAGTAAAGAATACGAAATGTTGAGTAATGAATATAGAAACCTCGAAATAAAGTATAGTGACCTTTATGACAAGTACAACTTATGTAAAGACGCGAACAAAACGCTTAAACAAAACGTAATTGCGGCGCGTAAGGAATGCTTAGAGGCGCAAAACGCCGAAGATATCAAAATACTACTTGTAGAAGACGGCAGCATCGACGTTGACGATTTTGGCGATGTTCATTGACGAACATGACCTTAAAATCAAAATCGTTTTATACAGACAAGGTTCTGTGCCGCCTCGTTTTCTCAAACAATCGGAGGACTAACTATGCCAACCAGAAAAGAACAAATCGAATTTATCAGAGACGTATTGCGCCAAGCACGCGTACGTGAATGCATCGGCAAAGTGTGCGAAGAGTGCAAATTCTACGACTCACCGAACTGCCTTGAAACGTGCTATGCCACGGAGCTTGTGGATATGGGTATCGTTCAACTTCCGGCAGAGAAACAAAACGCTCCGGAAGCCAAGACGATTGACTTGTCCAAGAATCAAGAGTTTGCGTCCGTTACCCCAGCGGTATTTGCGCATATATCTGACGCACACTTTTCGAACATCATTACAACTTTGATAGAATCTGTCGAGTCGTATGTCAATCTGCGCTTGGACACGTACGTAAATACACTCAAAAAACATTCACAAACGTTCCTTATAGGCGACGGCGACGGACAATATCACAACGAGCAATATGTTCCGGTCACTACAATTGACCACATATTCACGTTGCTTTCAAACCCTGAAGCGGAATAGGAGGTACCGTATGATTATCGACTTAATACTCGACAGAAAAGACCACGAAGAAGCAACGGGTAACGACATGTACAATCCGTACGCTTTCTATCGGGAAGTAATGTCGTATGAAAGCATTTTCGAGATGGACCGCGATATCTCGTCGGCCCTCGATTATGGTACTGAGGACGACGTGCGCAAAGCATTGTGCAAGTACATCGACGACCAACAATACAACCCCGAAATCAAGAACTACGTGAACTCGAAAAAGTGGCTTGAACCTATAAAGTGAAGAGGACACTATGAAGTATTTTTACACTTTTGTAACAGAAACACTCACCCGCCCCGTAGTAGTAAAAGCGAAAGACCAAGAAGAAGCCGAACAGAAAGTGATCGACGCGTACTACAACGGAAAGTTTGTGCTCGACGCGGCTGACTTTGTGGACGTCAACTTCGAGACCAGAGAGGGCGACCTTGCTAAGCGTCTTTCGCCGGCAGACCAACTCAATCTGACGTACGTCGAATAAGGAGGTAACATGTATACCGACGAAGCAAGACCGAATGAAGCAAAATTACAAAACATTCTCAGTAACGGATGTAACTGGGAACAACTGGCACAAGACTTGTTATCGTGGTTAAGCGACGATGAATTAAGCGACTTTGCTAGAGCCTACGGGTGGTTTTAGGAGGCAAGTATGACCATTTGTTATAGATGTTATCTTGAACTGTTATCGCGCGGCGAACAGGTATTCACAGCAAAAGATTACGTACACGACGAAGACGGCGTACAATGTGATATGTGCGGAGAAACCATCGAAGAAGGGGACGAGATATACAATGTCTACGAATAATCAACCCTCAGTCGATATCGAGAAGCTCTGCACTGAGAACATTCCGCTTGTGTACTACGTGTACTGGCACAAGTTCGATAAGTACCACGACATCAAGCTACGGTTCTACGACGAACTGATATCTGCGGGTTTCTTAGGACTTTTGCAAGCGGCGAGACGATATAACCCGTCCACTGGGTATAAATTCTCAACGTTTGCAGCAGCGTCCATCGAGCGTCGTATGTATACCGAAGCGCGAAGAATCTTCAGGTGGTATTACCGTTCACCGACCGTTTGCCTTGAAGACAGACGTAATATCCCAGACAAGAACTTCGATTCGATCGCCGCTGCGGACCAGCGTATGATTGTCAACTACGTTCTTGCCAAAGCAAAAGAACAACTGTACCCTAACCACTGGAATATTTTATGCGATTACTTGTGCGGCGTCACAGCCCCAGAACTGGCTAAGAAGTACCAGTGCAAGTCGATCGGACAAACACTCACAAACATTTTTGCAAAGATTCGCAAAATAAGCGAACAAATTTATAAAAAGGAGACAAAAGAATGAACACAGTCGATTTTGAAGCAACCAATCCTGAAACCTTTGTAGGTAAAACCCTTCCGGAGCTCGTAGACGCTTTGTACCCGAACATCGAATTCAACGTCATTGCTATGCATAAGGACGTCGACGTGATGACAGACCCCACGAGAATCGCCAAGAAGTACCCCGAAGTCGTTACGCTGCCTATCGCGGCAGTTAACGTTGTGCCTCGTGAAACGTACCAAAACCCCGAGGTCAGAGACAACTTCGTCAAATACGACGTCATTGTTACGTTTGACGATGCTAAAAAATAAAATTGTATTAAAAAACAATACCCTGCGCCAGAGGCAATTATGATTGACGATAAACCCGTAGTCGTTACAGACCCAAAGAAAATAAAAGAAATTAAAGAGGCGTTATCGTCGAGCAACGTATATGGCTTTGACATCTCACCGGCCCTTCCGTCGCCACTCCCAGAGAACGCGGCGGAAATGTGGTTCGGACACAACCAAGACAAAAATATGCTTACCAACAAGGAGGTTAATATGGTAACATTGAAAATTGTAGCAACCGAAAAACGTGCTTATGCACAGAAAGAGAACGACGAAAACGTGATTGTTTGCCCCATCGTTAAAGAAAGCAGCGGTAAATATTCGGTCAACATCAAGAAACTCGGCTTCGGTAAATCGTTCGTCAACATCGGCGACCTTGAAGACAAAGCCGTTACGCTCGAAGAGAACTCTCTCGTCGCCGGCAGAAGCGCAGGGCGTAAACGTAAAGCTCCCAGCGTAACCGTTCCCGAAGGATATGAAAAATTCCTGTCTGCGGACGAACTCACCATCTTCAACACTCTCGTCGAAGCAATCAACGCCGGCTTCATCGAAGAAATCGAAACTGCAAAAGCTGCAAACAAACCCAAGAGCGAACTCGGCAAAATCGCCGAAGATGTAGCAACAGCAATGGCGGAATAATATGGTCCCGAGATATTTTGCACACAAGATTGTTGCGGAATGTCTACGGGGAATATATCCATTGCAGCAGGTCAACGAGATTATGTCGGCAATGCCTTTGCCAACGTATGAACAGACCAATGGAGCATTCGTCCGCGAGTTAGTTGCGTTCGTGAACTCTGACAACCGTTACAAGTTGTGCATTGTGAATCGACGCAACTGCCGCTGGGCAATGTTTATTCTCACTCCGTATGGAAACGTCCGCACTGAACAGCTTACGTATGCATTTGGTATTCCTTATGAGGAAACGTATGACTCTGCCATCGCCAATAGTATGGACGACCTGGCGGATATCTTAGAGGAAGTCGGCTTTAACTCAACGGTTATTGCTGAAGCATTCATTGACGCCGATGACCTCTGTATATAACGACTATGCCTGAAATGACCGATTTAATCGCACAACTCATTGAAATCAACGATGAATGTGCGCAAGTATCACAACAGCTTGAGTCGCTCAAAGCCCGTCGAACTTCGCTCAAGAACTTGATAATCTCACAACTGAACGAGAACGGTCTGACCGCTGCGTCTGCCCACGGCAAGACAGCGAAAGTTGTAACCAAGTATTCGTATTCAGTAATCGATCCGGAGAAGTTCAACGAACTCGACTCGAAGTATCACACCGCCGCGTTATACGGCATCAATTCAAAGAAGCTCAACGCGTTCTGTTCTGACTTGAAAGAAATATACGGCGAAATTCCTGCCGATTTGTTAAGCACCCTTTCAGGTTTCGAATACAACGACATCAGTTTTACCAAATCTAAATAGGAGACACTTATGGAAAAAGAAGTCGAAAACAAAATTGTCCCAACCGTTCCCGCCGATAACGCGCTCGGCCCTATCGCACAAAGCCCCGAAGAATATCTCAGCGAAGTATTCGCAGACGCTGACGGGCTGCAACTCGAATTTATGAAAATCAATACCCCGACAGCCGGCGGTACGATTTTCGAAATCGAAGACCCCACTACCGGGACCACCGCTCCGATGAAAACGCTCGATTGTGTTATCTTGAAGAGCTTCCCGTCGAACGTTATGTATCTTGACGATTACGACGGAAACGCTGTTCCGCCCGATTGTTCGTCGAATGACGGCGTCATAGGCGTCGACAAAGATGGCAACGAACACGAGTGTGCTAAATGCTCGTACAATCAGTACGGCAGCGGCAAGAACGGAGGCAAAGCTTGCAAAAACCGTCGTCTGCTCTACGTGTTGCTTGACGGCGAACAAATTCCCCGAGTCATCAACTTACCTTCAACGAGCTTATCCAACCTCGCGAAGTTCCAGACACAAGTTCTTATGGCAAGGAAACGTTTGCGCGATTACCGCGTGCTCATTTCGCTGACCAAAGTAACGAGCAAAACGAACATTCCGTATTCGAACTACGTCTTTGCAACTGCGGGTGTCTTGGAAAACCCTGAAGACATCGCTCGCGTCAATGACGCAATGGCTTTACTTGCGGCGCTCGGTAAATGATTACCGACGAGCAAATGTCGTCGATGGTCCAACGTGGGGTACGAGATATGGAGTATACTTTTTCTCGTGCCCATTACCGCGTTGACATTGAGAGTCTTGCGTGGGACGCAATATTCGACCTGATTCAAAAAGAAGAAACGTTCCAAACGTATTCTTTGTTTCGCTTGATATTGTATCGTAAAATCTTACGAGAACTCACAAAACATCGCAACATATTCGTTGCCGATATTCCTGACTCACAGAACAGTTGTTCTGATTTCACTGACGAGATTTGCATTACAGACCTTGACGTGTCTACCCTTACCGATGACGAAAAGCTTTTCGTTGAATGGCTTGTTTGCGACTCACTTACTAAGACGGACATCGCTGAACTTACCGGAATGTCACCGTCCACTGTTCACAGAACATACCGTCGCATAATCACTAAGCTAAAGGAGAGAAACGTATGAACGAATTAACAAAAGGACACCCGACCGACGCTGGAATAGATATCGCTCTTGAAAAAGACGTACACATTCCCGCTCACTCGGGCGTGACAATAGAGCTTTCAGTTGCGAATTTAGATTTACCCGCGTTCACTGCCGGCTTTATCTTCATTCGCAGCAAATGGGCTCATCTACCAATCTTGATACAGAACCCGCCGATCGACGCGCATTACACCGGGCCGCTTCACGTCTGGGTCCACAACTTCTCAGACGCGGATATCGTGCTCTTCGGTGGCATAGCGTACTTCCAGTTGGTTGTGTTCAAGATTATTCACCCCGCACTGCCTGACGTTGAGATAAAAGATTATCGCCCGCGTGCAGCCGAGCGGGACACAACGAGGTAAACTATATGAACGCGTATGAACGCATAAACCAATACTCTACCGCAACGGAGTTATGGGAAAACTTGTACTGTCGGTTATCGAGTCCATATATGCCGAAGTACCCTTGCCGTAAGAATATGGGCGGTGACGAAACGACGTTTCTTGTCGGTCATCATTCCGTTCTGACTGATACGAGATACCCGCTTGTATTGTCGGAAACAAGAGCAATGTCGCTCCGTTACCTTGTCGCCGAGCTTCGTTGGTATATCAAAGGCGAGGACACGTGGGAATCGTTCGAAACGAATGCCGGCAAGAACATCTGGAAATCGTTATCAGATGACGGCGTCCACGTTAACAGCAACTACGGTCACAAGGTACAATACGCTTACGGTTTCAACCAACTGGAATATTGTATCAACCTGCTCAAAAAGGATATGTACACTCGGCAAGCAGTGATTCATATCAAGGCGCCGTTGAAGCCTGAGACTCCGTCCAAAGATACGTGCTGCACTGTTGTGTTGCAATTCGCGTACAACTATTTGACCGAAGGTCTTGACGCGATAGTCTATATGCGCAGTTCCGATATATGGAAAGGCATTGTATATGACTTGCCGTTCTTCACGTTGTTGTTGCAAGTCTGTGCTGCGAACGCTGGGCTCAACTACGGCGAACTTCATTTCATTGCCGGCAACGTACACTTGTACACGGCCGACGTGAAAGAGTTTATCGAGTCCCCGCTAAGTACACGAATCTCTTGCCGCGAAGACCGCTTCTATCCGGTCAAAGCTCTCGACCCGATCGACTGGAACCAGATGATACCGATTCTGACGACGGGTACTCTGAACGACTCTATCGAGCGGCTTTGCGAAGCAAACAACCAATTCAAGCTCTTGAAGACAATGTCGGAGGTAAAGAATGCCAAATAATATCTGGCTCGATGGAGCTAACGGAACAGGCAAAACAACTCTTGCAACCGAGCTCACCCATTATGGTTTTGAGTACCATCATAACGGTAGACCCATAATCAAGCGCGGCTGGTACATTGTCTTGAAGTACGTCATTTTCGAACTCACTCATAAGAACGCGGTTGTTGACCGTTGTTTCGTGTCTGAATGGGTCCACGGAAATTACGAACGTAAACGCTCTTCGTTGAGTATCAAGCAATGTATCTTTCTCGAAAAATTCATATCCCGATTCGGCTCTGGGTTGACGATATTCGTCCCTGAGGACGTTGAATCGACGGCCGACCGTATTGCAAAGCGTGAAGAGGAACACCCTCTCTCGCCTGATAAGGATATGCTCAGTGAAATCATTACAGTATACGAAGCGTATAGCGTTTGTAGCGGACACCCGTTGTGCCGCGTGAAATATGCATCGGACGTTCTCAAAGTCCACATCGCAGAAAACTTATAAGGAGACAGTATGATAATCATTTTCGATGCCCCAACATACGAGCTGACAAGCTCGAAGTACGATGGCATTTTCAAAGATATTCCGATGTCGTTCACGACCGAGGAAAGACTTGTAGACGGAACAGTTACCGTCGTTCCCGTACTCACAGAATCTCTGTTAAAGAAAATCAAAGAACTCGACCCGTCGGGTTATTGTATTTACGTCTTCGCGTGTTCTCGTAACAAGCGCAAGTTGAAACAATACGATAAGTGGTTTTTGAAATACGGCACAAGCGCGTCGTTGCTCAATGCTTCTAAAATGCCCGACAGTGAGGCAGCCGACGAAATCGCAGCGCACCTTTATATGGTTGTCAACGCCTTATCGGCAGTGTTGAACTTGAAGGCTACCGAGGAGGACGACGACGATGTCAACAGCGGGTCCGGAGAAACAACTCGAGAATCTCATTAAAACTGAACTTATACGGCGCAGGGCGTGGTTTGTTAAGATAGCAGCATCGCCCGAAATGCCTCGTGGAATACCCGACATACTCGCGTGTTATCACGGACATTTCATCGGCATCGAAGTCAAGCGCCCCGGCCGTAAGAACGGTTTATCGGAACATCAGAAAATACAACTGGCGAACATCACGAAAGCGGGTGGAATAGCGTTAGTTGTAAACGATTTTGATAAGTTTATTGTAGAACTGAATAGTTTGGAGAATAGCTTAAATGATACTAACAGATAATTCTGGACGTCAGTACGATTTATTCGACTATCAAATCTCTGGCGTCGATTTACTTTTATCACACCCACGATACATTCTCTACTGGGACTGCGGCGTAGGCAAGACACTTGCTCTCATCGCGGCTCTCAATCAATTGCCATACGGCAAAGTTCTCATTGCTTCCCCGAAGTCAGTGCGCTTCGATATGTGGGAAAAGCTCGGTATTCCTATCAATCACGACGTGACGTATCTGCATTACGATATGTTCCCTCGTGTAACAAACCTCCCTACGTTCGATTATATCATCTTAGACGAGTGTCACAAAATCAAAGGTTGTAACACTCAGACTGCGCGCCTTGCTGCGAAGCTGTCTAAGAAAGCGAAGGTCGTGTGGGGAGCGTCGGCAACGATCGCTGCTAACTCGTACATCGACACATTCCGTATTCTGCGTAATATGGGGGTTGCTGAGTTCCAGTACCCTGACTCAGCGTTCATTGGGCGTTATTACAATACGTATTCGTTCCCAGTTGCAACGCGTTACGGTACTAAGAACATCAGCAAGCCGACGACGGTCAGGTTGCAATTTGCCGACGAGCTTAGTTCGACGTTCGCTCAATACTGTGACAGTATCAATCTTGACGACGTTCACAAGTTACCAGAGCGTCACGAAGATGTGATTTATGTCGACGGTATGGCAACGCCTGAGTATTCCGCAATTGACGCTGGTATTATCGCCCTGAATGACGAGGATATCTCTATTGTCGCGAAACTCGAAGCATGCGCTAAGGCGAGACAAGCTGCAGGCGGTTTCATTTATTATAACGATATTGATACCGGAAAACAACTCGTTAAGAACTTGTGCCCTGATAAGAACCCGAAAATCGAAGCAATGCGGAAATACGTTCGCGAGCACAACGATGAGAATATCATTATTGCTTATTCGTTTATTCACGAGAAAGAACTTCTCGAACGAATGCTTGCCGAAGAAAACAGAACTGTAACAGACGAAGTATCTATGCTGCCGTATGTAAATACGTTCTTACGGCAGATAAGCCGCGGCGAAGGACTGAACCTTCAAACGTGGGCGCGGCGAATGGTTATGTATTCGTACGATTACAGCTACATTGAATGGACCCAAATGCAAGGACGTATCTATCGCGTTGGACAGACCAAGGAAACGTACTTCACGTCGTTGATTTCAAGAGGAACGATTGACGAGAAAGTGTACCACGCTGTCCAGACGAAACAAACGATTGACGAGTACTTGCGCTCGGTGACACGTCATTAGGAGGTATAGAATGACTGAATTTGAAAGATTCAATACTATATTTCCTAACTCGGTTTACCGTCTGATTAAGGCCGGAGACAAGACACCTGAGGGCATTCAGAAGTACCCATACAAAACGTTGTACGTTGGGCCAAGTCAACGTGTCGGCTGGATAGTGTCTGAAGGACATTGTGTTGTCGACTGTGACGATATGACCACTGCGAACGTGGTTAGAAAATATGTTAAGTTGAACGACATTCATTGTTGTTACTTCAAAACGTCTCGCGGAATGCACTTCATTTTTCGTTTGCCTGCAGAAGTGCGCGTCGCTCGGACGATTACTAACTCGTCGCACGTCGTTACGATGTCGTCCTTAGAAGTCGACTACCGCGTCGATGGGCGTGGATATATTGTCTTACCGCTCAATGACCCTGACCGTGAGTGGACTCATCTCGATGAACAAATCGATTACTTGCCGATTCCGTTATATCCTTTCGGCCAAGCAGGGTCAATCAATCTCGATGATGTCAACCTTATGGGTTTAAGTGAAGGCGACGGGCGGAACGACGCATTGTTCAGATGGATAAACCGCATCAAGAGCAAGACAAACGACGTGAACTCATTGTCCGCTATCGGGCAAATGATAAACGAGTGTCTGTTTGCGAAGCCACTGTCGAACGCTGAACTTAATTCGACGGTATTGCGTGAATCGAATCTCGCCGCGGCGAACACCGGTGCTAAACGTAAGACTCTTGCCGAGCAAGAAGTGGACGTTGCACGTCAAATGCTGCTTGATAAACAGTTTTACAGCGATGAGAAACGTTTGTACGTGTTCGATGGACGTTACTACAAGCCTATCGCAGACCGTTTTATTGAACGTGAAATCTCTGTCGAGTACGCTCCGCAGTTCCGTTCAACGAGCCGTGAAGAAGTGTACAAACATCTTCTGACCAAAGCGCCACTCGTCGAAGACGAAATGAACGCCGCTTGGCACTTCATATCTTTCAACAACTGTGTACTCGATATCAAGACTGGGGAAACGTTCCCGCACTCACAACAGCTTTTTGTGTCGACTCACATAAACCACAACTATATTGAAAACGCTCCGCCCACTGCGATTACGAATGCGTTCTTGGATATGTGCTCGAATAACGACGTTCAGAAACGAGCGATTATACTCGAAATGATCGGCGATTGCTTGCTTAAAAGAGCATTATTCCAAAAGATGTATCTTATCTACGGTGAAGGCGGAACGGGCAAATCGACGTTGTTGCGTATCATTACGTCGCTCGTCGGTGAAGAGAACGCGGCATTCTTGTCGTTACAGGACCTTGAAAATACGTTCTATCCGTGGGAGCTTGTAGGTAAGCTCGTCAATATCGGTGACGATATCCCGTTTGGTAAAATCAACGATTCGTCTCTTATTAAGAAACTTGTATCAGGCGAACGTATGATGATACAACGTAAGTTCGGTCACCCGTCATCGTTTTCGAACTACGCAACAATGATTTTCACTACGAACAAGCTGCCGAACACTGCAGACCGTACGTCGGGCTTTATGCGTCGTTTAGTGCTCATCGATATGAATACTAAGATACAAAAGCCGACGACCTTCTTCTGTGACAAACTGAGCGAAGCCGACTTCGAGTATTTGATTTACCTTGCAGCGTCGGCAATACGTGCCGCTCTTGAACGCGGAGAACTCACTCGCTCGTTTGTGGTTGACAACAACTTGCAAGCTTACCAGCGTATGCAATCGGCCTTGTCCGAATACATCGACGACGAAAACATCACTCGTGACTCGATTATTGGCCGAGACGTTGGCTCTGTCTTCGCGGAATACGCGTTGTATTGTCAGCTTAACGGTATGCGTCCGATAGGAAAACATAGTTTCGTATCTGAGTTGTGTTCACTGCTCTTCATCACTAGCGCCAAATTACCCGACGACGCTGGGCAGAATATTGTACTGAGGTTTACTTATGTCGACAACAAAACTAATTAACATCATCTTTGACTTTGAAGTCTTTCCTAACTGGTGGTGCTGCTGCACTCGTCGTGTTGATACGCCTGATAAAATCAGCGTTATCACGTCCGACGACCCTGCAGCAGTGCGCACTCTGCGTCTCTTAATTGCAAATTGCCGTCTTATCGGCTTCAATATCCGTTCATACGACTTGTATATCTTGTATGCAATCGTGAGTGGTTGTACTCCCTCAGAAGTGTACGAAGTGTCTGATAACATCATTCACGACGTCTCGACTCAATGGACGTCGCACTTCGGGCATTACCGTTGGAACTGGATTGACTTGTACAGCGACTGGAAATTCGGCTCATTGAAAATGTATGAAGCGAATCAAGGTATGTCGATCGTCGAGTCAAGCGTTCCGTTCGGTAAAGAAAATCTCAGTCCGCGTGACAAGATGGAAATCATCGAGTATTGCCACGCCGACACAAATGCAGCATTACAACTGTTCCACGACCGCGAGGGGTATTTCTCAATACACGAATATGTCTCGGAGCATTACAACATTCCGCTTCAGAAAGCGTATCAGCGCACAATGCAAGGACTCACCGCTGAAGCGACCGGCGTACGGAAAACGCCGTGTACTGCCGCAGAGGACAAACGTACATCGATCTACGTTCTTGATTACATTAAGGAAATGCTTGACGGCGTTGACCCGTTCGCATTCCTGTTGCAAGACCAGAACGAAGTACGTACGTTCGTGTATGACGGCGATGTGTATAAACTCGGCGTCGGCGGCGTGCATAGCGACTTCGAGCAACCGATTATCGTCAAGAGCAACGAGAACGGTCGAATCTTCTCGATTGATGTTACGCAGTATTATCCGAATATGCTTATGAACTTCGACCTTATGCCGCGTGGTATGGACGAAGCCGGCAAGAGAATATTCGGCGATATGATAAAAGCTGTCCGTGACTTAAAGGTCAAGGTCGGTGAGTACGAAGCCGCTGGCGATTTCGAGTCTGCCAAACAAGCGAAGTCACTGCGTGATAAGTACAAAGTCCTCATCAACGCTGTTTCTGGGGCAATGCGCAACAAGTACTCGAAATTCTACGACCCGTCGCGTATCATAACGATGTGCGCTGTCGGTGAGTTTCTCTTGATTGCCGTTGTCAATGACTTGAAAAAGCAATTCCCGGGTACTGAAGTACTTCAGACAAATACCGATGGCGCGTTCTTATACGTACCTAACTGGGAAGGCTTTGAGGAAGCGGTCGAGAAAATCAACAAACGCATCGGCTTCACGTTTGAAGTCGACGCTGGCAAAATGCTTGTCCAGAACAACGTTAATAACTACATCTTCGTTAAAGACAACGGACAAGCGAAGAGCAAAGGTTCGTGGGTATATCCGAAGCGTGATAGGTTAAAACCCGCGTCGTACGCGATATCTCATATTGCGGCGTTCAAACTCTTGCTCGACGGTACGCCGATCGAAGAGACGGTCCGCAATTGTACCGACATAATGGACTTCGCGATGTGCGTCAAGAGCGGTACTTCGTTTGAACGGACGATATACAAGACCGACAAACAAGAACTCGAGGTCAACAACACAAATCGATTTGTCGTATCACGCAGCGGCATCGGCACATTGTACAAAATTAAAGACGGCTCCGCGCACCGTTTCCCAGATTGCCCGGACAATATAATCTTGCTCAACGGCGATATCGCTGATTACACGCTTGAAAGCTTAGATATCGACTACGATTTCTATATCCGATACGCCCACGAGCTCATTCCGAACTTCATCTGTCTCCATTAAATATAAATACCCCCGACGTAATGTCGAGGGTATTTTTTTATTTCGTAAACTTCGTTAGCAGCTTTCCGCTTTTCCGGAACTTGATTTTATCTGGTCCGAATATCGCGACCAATTCTTGATATTCTTCTGCACTTGAAGTAGTGTACGTATTCCCTTGATTCAACCAATACTCAATCTTAGCATACTTACTTGCTTTACTGTAAACCCATTCAAGCATATCTTTTCGGTCACGCTTTCCTGTGGCTTTCTTTGTTTCTTTCGACAACTCGTCGGGCGCGTCTAAGTATTCTTTACTCGAAACCATCTTGTTACCGATAGAACGTACATACGCTCCACGTCTCTGTTTGTACTGTTCCTTTTCCTTCCCAGTCAGAACAATCACGTCGTCGTTGTATTGTAACCTGCCACTCGGTCCAGTGGTCGTCGTGCCAAGTCGTATCGCTTCGAGTTCGAGGTAATTCGTACTTTCCTTGATGATTCTCGTGGGCAACACGATTTGCATTAAGTTCAACCAACGATGCGTTCCGTCATCATTGACATACTCACCGGTATACGGGTCGATTCTGTTCGGTACGAGGTACGTAAACCCAGGAAGCGCTGCAGCAAGACGGTAATACCACTTCGACCCTGTCTTCTTCAAGCTCGGGTCGATGACACGTGCGATGCTCTTGAACAGTGCCGGAACGTACTGTAACAGATACGTACCCCACGCACTCGCAACGACGTCGCCGACGTTATCATTGTATCGCAAGATATTGTCGAATGTTCCGAGCAAGGTCAGGTTGCTCAACACGTCTGCGAACGTGTCCCAAGTCTTGTCGTTCATCTTCGTCTTGCTCGTGATCGACGCGCCAAGGAGCAACGCGCTGATACCCGGCGAGAGTAAGTCGATAGTGATTGCATAGTCACCGACACGAATGACGAGGTTGCCGTAAGTATCTTCGTCCCAGTCAAGCACGCCACTCAGACCAGCGGCAATGCCCATTGCGAACAGAACAGTGCCTATCGTCGCTGAGGAAATGTCTCGGCCGATGATGTTCGCGAACTGCGGAACGATATCGTACAACTGACTTCCACGTTGACGTGCTTTATCAGCGTCACCGCCGCGCATTACTTTCTTTTGGATAAGCGCTTCGTACGTCTTACCTGTCATCGGGTCAACACGCGTTTCGACTGTTTCAATGAACAACGTTTGTGTTTGATACTTATACGCTGCAAGGTCCGCAAGGACTTTCACCCAGTTGAACGGTGAGAATCGAATCAAGAACGACGTGATATTTGCAGTGACCTTCGCGAACGGTAAGAACGACGTGAATAGCAAGCCGAGGACCGGGAATTCATACGACATCTTAGCGTACCACTTCGTGAAGTTGTTCGACTTACGGAGGTACAACTCCCACGAGTCGGCAACCGCCATATTGAAGACCATCTCGAAGTCATCTTTGGTTATATCTTTAAGGTCCTTATTCAGCGATTCAAGGTACTGTGCAAGACGTATCTGTATCTCACGACCGACGAAGATAACGTCGCCTTTTTCAAGCATATCGAACGTGAACGAATACCACTTCTGCAATGCTTTGTTTACGACGTCATCGCCGAAGAACGGATACGCGTTCGAGATATTCTCAATGATATTGTCGCTCGTCGGGTTGAACTTACTACCTTTCAGTATAGCGTCGAGACGTCCGTTGTTTATAATCTTTTGATCGATATACGCTCTGACGTCAGATGGAATATCTTTGAACTTACGACGTTTCGCAGTAAGAACGAACTCGCCTTTTATTCCAAGCTTCTCGTTGATTTTGGTAGCTAAGTACTGCGCAAATCGTTCGCTTACTTCATTTATTCCACTGAGGGCAATGTTCGACGTTAAGTTCCTGACGTGCGTTGCCGGGTTCGACAACATCGCAGTGTACCTGAACGAGTTGATACGACGAGTGATGATTTTAAGAGCTTCGTGATAACGTTTCTGTTTCAACAACTCACGTATCTTAGGAATCTTGTTCGCCATATCGAGCAACAGTTGCTGCTGGACTTCCATTGCTTTCTTGTAGTCCCCAGAACGACGAGCGTCGACAAACGCGGCGAGTAACTCTTCGTCTGCTACAATGCCCATCTTACGAGCAGCATCGCGGTAACGGTCAGCGTCGGCCTGTGTATTTTCAACGTGCGATTGTGCAGCGAGCAGCGTACCAGAGCTACTTGAAAGTTGCTTTCTGAATCTGCCGACAATATCACGAGTTGTCAACGACATATTCTGGTTGAACTCGTACAACGTTGCAAGCGTGTAGAATATCGCAAGACGTTGGTAGTCGCTCAGATTCTGGTACTTCGCGCGGACCATATCCATAAAGTCGACGATTGACTCGTTGCTCCATTCCATCAACTGCGCTTTGAACGCGTTGTTGAATTGTTCGATATCCGTGACCGGTCTGAGGTTTCTGCTCGGACGCCACGATTTGAGTTTGTTGAAACGTTCCTTTGTATTCGGGCTCAGTACGTAATCTTTCGGTTTACGGTTCGATTTGACGTCCGGCCCGCCAGTAGTGAGGTTCGTTGCTTCAATCAAGCGACCGCCTTTCTTAGATTTCTCAACCTTGACGTTCTTGTTTGCTTCATACTCTTCTTGGGCTTCGGCAAGAGCAGCGTTACGAATCTTCGCATTCTCTGCAGCGTTTGCAAGGTTTGTTTCTTGTTGCAACTTATACGCCTCTTTGCGCTTCTCGATTTCTGAGACTTCTTTCTGTGCAACGCGTTTAGCCGTTTGGTCCATTGCCTCAACGTCGTGAGCGTCTTTACCAGTTTTAAGTAATATCTGGTCATACACTTGTCGACGTTGTTCTGGCGTCAACTTGTTCGTCGCTTGTTGTATCTCGATCGCTGCGCCAAGAGGACCGTGACGACCTGTATTGCGGACGAGTTTCAAGAGGAAAGCATACACATTTTGGACCGTCAACGGCAATTTCATATCGCTAATAAGGTGATAAGGTATCTTATTTGACGGGTCGTTAATCAATCCTTCGATCGTCGTCTGCATTTGCTTCCACTGTGCCTCGTCGAAATATTCGTTGACCGTCGACTCATCGAGTGCCATATCACGAACACCGGTTGACGTTGTGTCGAGCGACGCGAATCGAGGCAACCAGTACAGAGCTTGCTGCAACTGGTCGAGAGTCTTGAATTGCGAATTCGGATATAACCATTGCAATACAACCGCCCACGCCGTAGCGTTACCGATAACTTCAGGGTTAGTTCCGTTATACGAGTTGATACGTTCTTCAACCCAAAACTTGTTAATGACCGTACCGTCACTCGTTACCGGCGTTTCTAAGTGTTCGATGAAGTCTTCTGAGAAGCCCATTGCGCGCAGGTTTGATGCGTAATCGTACTCTTCGCCCCATTTCCACGGTTTCGGTTCGAACACTTTCTTCCATTCAGGAGGCAAATCGAACAGTGATACCGGCTTCGGCTTTTTGGGCTTTTTGGGCTTCTTGACCTTCTTCGTCTCAGTGTCGCTTTCGGTTTTTGTATCAACGTCGGTGTCCGTATCTTCAGGAATAACGACAGGAATAACGCCGTCTTTGACCGGTACATCTTCCATATTGTCGATAGGCGTTTGCTGCGTATCAGGCGAACCTTTCTTAGCTTTCTTACGAACAGATTCCTTGATTGCTCTTGCGTTGTCGTTTTCAGGCTTGATGTTGAGCGTTGACCTAACTTCAGCAACTTCTTTTGCGTTGATTCTATCTTTGACGTAATTCGCGTACGTTTCTTCGATAAGCATCAGCGTATCGGTGTCGGTGTACAGGTTATAGTCTACGCCTTTCTGAGGAAGTCCAGAGACGTCAATGTTATTCATTCTGGCCTTACTTATCCAACCACGTATTCTGTTGAGAATGTGCTGATGAATCGTCGATAACTTGTATTTCGGGTCTTGTGGCTGCAACAGTTGCTGCATTTCCTTTCGGACGTCGTTCCATTCGTCACCGAACTTCGCTTTCAAGTCCGCTTTAGCTTGACGCAGTTCCAAGACGTCCCAAGCGTGAATGCGTTGTTTGTCGCTCATACGCTCGATACCTTCTTTGTACCGCTTCATAAAGTCTTCTTTGGTTATGCCAAGCTCTGTCGACGGAATAACGTCGTCAACGCCTTGTTCTTCAAGGTTTCGAATAGCAATGTCCTCAGTCGATTCTGTGACGCCCTTGCCAGTGATATCCGTGACGAGGACGTTCTTTCCTTCAGACGTTGTTACTTCGATTGCGGTCGTTTTGAGGTCAGGGGTGAAGCCGTATTTCGCTTGATCGACGTACGCTTTCGCGCACTCGTAGTTCAATATCGGTCCGTCATACGACAACAACCATACGTTCGCCGTTCCACTCGCAACGTTCGTGTTCGTCAACAGTTTATCGACGAGCTTCGAGTATTTCGTGTAGACGTTCGGGTCAGCGGCGAGCACGTCGTTGAACGCGTCCATAACGTCTTGCGACGACTTGAACGTTCCTTTCTTGTCGCCCATCGAATATATGATAAGCAACAGTTCCGGAATATCTTTCAAGTTACGTTGTATCGTGCCGGGTAATGCTTCGCTCACGTGTTCGTTGGGGTACAATACCGTCGTAACGAAGTTCCAAGCGTCGGCGTTACCGATGTTATCGCTGTAAATCAAACGTCGGACGTCGTTGTTCGTCATTCGGCCCGTCGAATATATATCGATAAACTCGTCCGAGAAGCCGTATGCTCGCAAGCTGTCCGTCTCGTTTACGTCCAGTCCAAGGTCGGTCTCGACTTGATACGCGACGTCCGTTGCTTTTTGTGCGTTGGTCTTTGCGGTGTAGAAATACACACCAGACGCTGTAAACGCCGGTAATGTTCCTAAAAAGAACATATTGAGCGACGGGTCAGCGAATTTGCCGACACGGTTTATTCTACCAGTACTCAAATCGGTTTCGAGACGCGTCGGAAAGCGCTCAGCGATAATGCGATACGGTGCTCTGGTAGTTCGTTCACATTGCAATATTCGATAGAAAGCATACGCTGCTTGCCACGAGTCCATGTATGATTTGACGTCGTTCGGCGTACCAAGGGCAGCAGCAAGTGCTTCAGCAAGCGTAGTACGAGCAGATGTTCCTTCAGGAAGATATTTATCGATTCTCTTCGCGAATTCCGTTATATTTATAGAACTACTACCAATGTCGGTAATTGCGTGACCGAATTCGTGTGCCGCTATTGTAGCAGGATTGCCAGCTTCGTCGAACCAAGTATCGACTGCAACTACTATAACCTCGCCATCGTAGTACGACTCACGGGTTCTAATAGGAATATTTGCTCTCAAGCCAAACGGACGACCGTCAATCGTGAACGGTTTCGCGTCGTTCTTTGCGAAAACAATCGGGATATCTTTGTATCTCACTCGCAATTCTTTAGGAAGATTTGACAAGTCAATGATATCTTCCGCGCGCACAACAATCGCTTGACCGAAATTATCAACAGCGTCGTTACCAACGTAGTTAGTATATTCGAACGGCGATTTGCCGAACGGTTTTGCAGTGTTCTTAGCTGTCGGTGTAACGTGTCGCGTAAAGTCGATTTCGACCTCTTTGCCGTCAACGGTGTACGCTTTTTTCACGCCTGAAAACATTTGCGTCGGCACTGAGAACATCGGAACAAACGACTTCGTTACTGGGTCATACATTACTGAGTACCGTTTCATTAAGTACCAGTTGACCGTACGAGACCACGTATCGCCTGAGAAATAATCTTCAGTTATGTTATACTCGTGATGGAATTTGGGATTCGTCTTATCAGCGAGCACTGAACGAATTGTGTCGACTCCTTCCAACGAATATGCGTTTATATCGAATATCCCATTCAGGTCGCCGTCCTTCAAGAAGCCAGAAATGTTCTTGCTCGCTTCTCGTATTGTTACCCCTAACGTGAACGAGTACTTAGCAACTTCGCGTGCTCGCGTACCGCTAAATGCTCCGATAGTAACAAGCGGATCGTCAACTTCGGCAGCAGTTAAATCGTTAATATCATTAGATTCCGCAAGGGTTTCTTTGATTGTACTCTTGAACCCGTACGAAGCAGGATATCGATTACCAAGGTCCAAGAATTTTTCAAGGAACGCGTCGCCGTACGTTTCTCGCATTAACGGGTCAGCAAAGATGTTTTGAATCGCTTGCTTTTGAATGAGCGTACGAATTAAAGCCTTCGAACCTTTAGCGACAATGCTTGTATATTCTGCAAACAGTTCCGGATCGACGATGAACAACGACTTCAAGAACGTTAGCGATATAGTCGGATTCGCGGTAAAGCCCGGAATAAACCAACTCATAACCGGGACACCATTTTTAACACCCTCTGTGTATTGAGTGTCGAAGTCGAACCCGATGATTTCAGTATACAACTTGCCGAGAATAGAACGTGCGTAGTCGTTTTCAAACAACTTCTCTAACTGTGTTACGGCTTGACGTTCACGGGTGCGGTCGTCTTCAGTTGTGTCGATATCTTCCCACAGACCTTTTACGTCTTCCGGCAAATATTGAACCGTTGTATTCTGTACCTCGACCGTATCGTCAGTAAAACCGAGGTCTTTCATCGTCTGGTTAGCAACGAACTCGTTGACACCAGTTTCACTCTTCTTAGCGGTTGTCCACAACGGTACGCTTTCTTGCAATACCACTCTACCAGAACGAGCGTAGATTTCGCCGTAGTTCATCTGATAGATACATTGCGACAGCAATCCGCGGACTTCTTTCGTAACGGTTTCGAAGTTATTCGTAGAGTCGTATTGGGCCTCGATTTTCTTTACAAGTTTGCCGTCTTCAGCAAACACGCCCGCATCGAGCAATGCTTTACGATGTTCGTAAATATTCCTCATCATCGTGCGTACTTGTGTCTCGTTCATTTTAGCAACGATACTACGTACGACGTTTATATTCGTACCGGCGTCCATACCAAATATGTCGGCGACCTGATGTCGGAACTCGTGGTAAATTACCGGTATCAACGTGACGTCGTTGAACGCACTTACACTTGTACCGTTCGACGTGATAGTGATTTCACGGTACGCTTGACCGGAACTCAGTTTGTTGTATATCTCGGTCAACGCTGTATGAAGACTCGGTCCTTCGGCGGTTTTCAACACTGGGAAGAACTTACTATACTTCTCGGCCATCACATCGTCGGTCAGATTTCTTTCAAACGCTTTAACGAATCGATTCGCAATGGTCGAACCGGCTTTAATGACGGTTGATTTGCCCGTCGTGGCCGTCGCAGCAGGGTCTGCATTCAAAACAACTGATACGCTCGCAGCATTTTCCCCATTACACGCATACATTCCTGCATTTGAAATAATGTCATTTGCTCCGAATCGCATAGTTGTAGTACTGTTTACTTGTGCTTCGGCGTCAGCTTTTGACTTTCCGAGCGCTTTAAGAGCGTCTTTGCGCAAATCGATTTTCGTTCTGATGAACTGGTCATTCGTTACAGGGTCGATCTGAGGCAACGGAACGAACTTCTTCGACTTCTCGTCCCATTGCACGTCGCAAAACGCGTCAGCAATAAGCTCTTGCGTGTCTTTGTCCGATACGTCAAGACCGTTCTGAGAAACGTACGAGTCGATAAGTTCGTTGATATATGACCAAACGCTTTCTGAATACGGAATCTCAGCATAAGCTTCAGAAAGAATCTCACTCTTTTCAATGACTGATTTACCGTCGAGTTGGTCTGTGTCGACCTCATATCCGTTGCGGACCAACTCGGAGTACATTAAGTCGTTGTACTTCGACAACGTCAAGTACATATCCTGCAACATCTGGTCCGTCAAGAAATTCGTACGTTTCAGTACTTCTGCGTTCGGGTCGGTAACATGTTTGCGTATCGCTCTTGCAAGCTCGGTCATAACCTTACGGTCGGCACGAGCAATAGCTCGCATTGCGACGTCGGAATACAACGCCACACTTGCAAGCTCGATATCTGTTTCAAGTTTATATCCTCTGTTCCAAGGCGCTTTGCCGATACGACCGACGACTCTCAGAGTGTTTTCAAGAGACAGACGGTCGCGGACTGATAAGTTCGGAAGCATTTTTGCAACGCCTGCTGCGAACGCTTGTTCGGACAACGCGTGCTGCAATAACTCTGTCGGACGACTATCTTTGATTTGCTGTGCGTCGATCAGGCAAACTTGATGAGGCATAACCTTGCCGTTCTCATCTGCGATATCCAGAGTGAGAATCTTGAACGGCGCGCCACCGTCCGCCATATTGATAGCGCCGAACTCGCCGACAATCGTCTGCATTCCGAGTACAGCGGAAATGTTACTTACAATCGCTTGTGAATGTTCAGAAGGTCCAACCGGTGTAAACACCAGGTTAGGGTCGGCTTTATTGACTTCTTGACTTATAGCGTCCCAGTTCGCTTGATTCTGTTTCTGAGTAATGTATTCGCGAACCTTACGTGCACGGTATTCGTACGAGTTGCTTACCATCTCGGTAACTGTGCCGTACGACTCGGGACTGCTCTTGCTGATATACGACTCTAAGATTGCCGTAGCAGCGATCGTCGTGCGATACGCTCTGTCGTCTTGCTTTCTGGCCTTTGCCGCTTGTTCAGAGTATTTTGAATCGGTGAGGAAAGTGTCAACGGTCACGTTCGCAGCTGCTGCCGCTTTCGATACGGCGGTGTCACGGAACAAGTTATTGAGACCGTCGCCAGCAAGCCACGATTCGAATTTGTTGAGTTTTATGTCGCCGACAGTGATTTGCTGTTGTACAGCGATTTGTGCACCGCTGATAAGGAACGAGGATAATGCACCGATGGCAAACGCCATAAAGGCGTCATTGGGGTCAACCTTTTCCCATTTGCCGTCTACAATGACAGAATCGAGTCCACATTGCAGCCACTCGGTAATCGCTTCTTCTGTACCTTCCTGAGCGGCGTCCAGAATAACCTTTGCCGCTGCAGCAGCGAACTTACGTCCAGCGGTCATTGCTCCGCTTGCAAGAATCTTGTTCGATACACGGGTTGCGAGGTCGAAGAAACCAACGCCGTATGCGCCGCCGCCGAACAGCAATTCAGGACCGTATTCCGTTGCAAGACGTTCGGCAATCAACGCCCATTGTTCAGCGGTCCTACCTTCATCGCCGAGTTTTATGAACTCAGGGTCGGTGATAGTCGATTCGTAAATCGTACCGAACATCTCACCAGCGTACAACATAACTAAACCGGGTGAGCCGACGGCACGACCGACGATTGCCGGAACCATCTTCGCTACGTTATCGAACAACGACTGGAAAAACTCGACAGTTCGACTGCGTACAGTATATCCTTCGGCAAGACCGGACCACTTCATAGACGTGGGTGATTTGCCGCGGCCTTTCTCTTCGAACGTTTCCATAATGTAGTTCGTGAACGAGAAATTTTCACCGTACCCTTCAACGTCGGATAAGATGTTCCATTCACCTTCACCTTCGTTCATAATCGCCGTACCGATGTAATAACCGACGTCGACAAGTGATTTGACGAAGTCAGTCATCGCTGCAGCGAATACGCCGAGCGCTTCACCGAGAACGTAACCAATAGTCGTGAAGAATTTCTTCGCTCCGCTCTGTGCTTGATAAGCACGTTCAGCAACCGCTGCCGATCGAGCTTCGGTCAATGCTTCCATAGTCACGGCGTACTCGTTCTCGTCGGTCTCGAAGTATTGTGCGTTACGATATACTTCTTGGGCGAATTCGTCACCTCTGAGGTCGTCGTAAAACGACTCGTCCCAAGAGTTGATCGGTTTCTGACTTGCGAATATCGCTTGTTCTTTGACGTATAACTCAATCGCTTCCGGATCACCGGCAGCAACGAGTTGCGAGTATTTATCTGGACTGTAGAAACGGCTGTGTTTCGCTTGGTCAAGTAAATACTCGGTAGGGTTTAGTTCGGTTGAGGTTGTATATTTTCTAGCCATAGAATCTCCGTTTATACTTCTCTGAGCTTGATAAGTCGGACGTCTGCTGCGTGCTTACCGCCTTTCTCTTGATTGTCGGGGTCTTTATCTGCGCGAGTGACGAGGTATCGCTCGCCGTTCACAATAACGGTATCACCGCACTGGACTTTCCCTTCGTGGACAAGCGTGCCCAGCTTCTCAGTCGAGCCGTCCCAGAGCAATGCGTCTTGGTCAGCAGCTTCGGCTGAGCCGCCGAATTTCTGGTCTTTGTTCGAAGCCAGTACGTACTTCTTACCACCGGCAATAATTACCTTGTTAGAGTCGTACCACTCGTTCAGTGTCTTATCTTTAAGGACGTAATCGTTCTTGCCACGTTTCTTAATCGCTGAATCAATCAAATCTTGATCGATGCGCGACGTTCCCGTAGTAGTGTTTATAGACTTCGCCCAGTGTATCTGTTCTGCGTCGCTCATCTTTGTGAAGTCTACCATATCGTGCGTGCCGTACATCGTAGCTTTGCTCATAACCGACTTTAACTGAGGGTTGCCCGCTTGCCGTTCAATGGTTTCACGGTACACTTCACGATTCGCTTCGTTATAGTACTCGTTCGCGTAAATCTTATCGTCTGAGAACTTCGCCAACTCACTATCTGAGAACTCGCCTGCCGCTTGCATTGCCGCTGGGAAGTACTGAGTATAGAAGTCGTACAAGTCTTTGTCGGACGTAAACAACTCTTCACGGTATTTCTGGACGCTCGCGGGGTCTGAGTCAGCGAACTGAGCAAGAATGTGTTTGAACTTACTCGTCGTACTGTACGTGCCGTCCGCGTTACGTTTCACATACCCTTGTGCTTCGAGTTGCGACGCGCTGATGTCCCCAGTCGCTGGGTCAAGTACGTTCGGGTCGAGTCGACTTAAAATGTACGTGCTCATCTTTGCGACGTTCGATTCGAAATATTCACCGAACTTCGTACGTTCGGTCTGAACGGTTTCCGCAGCTTTCTGACGCTGCTGTTCAAGACTGAGTATCTGTTCGCCGAGTTTAGTAGTGTAGTCTTGTTTTACGTCGGTCATATCGAAGAATTTCTGATTGACCTGATCGGCGTATCTACGTGACCCAAGCAAACCTGTCGCTCCGGCGAGTTGTTCTCTCTGCTGCAGCGCGTACGTGCCCGTTGCTTCGGATTGCATTTTAGCCGTCTCGTAAGCGTTCGCGTACAACTCTCTCGTCGTGTCTTTGAGACCAACGTAAAACTCGTCAATCTGTTGTAACGCTGCGTCGTATTGTCCATACGTAGCTTCGTAATTCGACGCGGACAAAGTCTTCGATAAATCGTCGAAGTCTCCTGCCCGCATTATCGCATTATAAGATTCGCGAGTGTATTGATTTTTCTTTGCCATCTTAATTTAACCTATCCAAAATTCGATATTCGAACGCAAGGGAACGAAGTTGTAACTTCTCGTATACTGATAAGTCATTCTTAGAATACATACGCACGGCGATATACTGGAACTTCGGAATGTACGTACGTAACAACAACACTTTTAATTCTTTGATGTCCTCAGTAGTGATATACGGACGCCCATCGGTGAATTCGCGAGTATACACTTCGAAGTCAACGTTCATTTCGAAATTCTTAACAGTCTCGTTCGGATATAACGCAAGAACGATGTCACGCATATTCTTGTTCTTCGTTGTATTTCCAAGACTCATTGGGTGCGTTTGTATATACCACTGTACTTTATATTGCAAGTTTTCATAAAAGGGCGTCACGTTTTCAAATGAAACGTTTACCAATTCGTCGTTGTATCGCGCAGTGTACCCGTTATTCGAGAGTATATCCTCGTCTGTAAACTTGTAAATCAATCCGTTACTCGTCAGGGCAAGCATTTCGTCACCAGAGCGGAAGAATTTCATCGCGTCGATGGGCAACGTCCAGTACCACCACGCCGAAGACCTGACGTCGAAGAAGACAATCTTCGTCTCCGCCCCAGTTGATATGCAATACATATTGTACCAACGCCCTCTGAACGTAAAGCGACGTTTCTCGTTTGCAAGGAACTCGTCGTACTTCTGGAATATTGCAGAGCTCATCGTAGCAATGTTCTTCGCCGTCTCAGTCACTTCACTTGTACCGACGAACATCATAACGCCGTCGTCGCACATTATGGTAGGTACGTCGTCCATTGCTCGACGGGCGAAGCTACCACGTTTACGTCCGTGTATATCGAACTGCGATACAACGGGTTTCAAGTGAGTCAATTGACCTGTGCCAGTACCCAGAATCCAGTACACGCCATTCTCGGTCGACATAATCGCCGCAGTAGGACTTATTGCGAGGATATCAAGGACTTTATCGTCAGTCGACGACATCTGCTCCCACGAATAAGGGTCGACGTACTTCGGACTGAAGGTCATCGAGTAAGCGAAATTTCTACCAGACGTGAAGATAATACAGTTGTTCATCGAATAGACGCCGTCGATATTCTTCATTGCTTCTCGGGCGTCGTTCCAAACGGTATAAAGAGCAGTGCCGATTTTCTCAGTGATATCGAATATCGGGTCAGCGTACGCCGAACCGTTTGTTCCAGTCGTGCCATAGAGTTGAGCCTCAGAATATGCGTACGTGATCGACCCAGAAGCAGCGAGAACTTTCATAGAGCCATCGCCCTGCTGCTCGAATTTGTGCGTAAATGCTCCGTCTTGAATCTGTCCGAGAATAGGTGTAGTATACGCGTAAACGTTGACAATCTTCAAAGACGTTTCACTACCGAACTTACGAGAGTACTTCGTAACGAGCGTTGTCGCGTTAGCAACGAACGACGTAATCTCGTCATTCATGATAAGCTCAGTGTACTTCGGGTTTACTTCAACACCGTCAAGCAAGACGGACGTGTAGTCAGCGTATTTCGTGAGTACCGGCTTGATACTGGAAACGGAAATCGTCGTCGTAGTAGACGTAGCAATGTTCACTGAAACAGTAGTGTTTACCCCGAAGATTCTGAGTTCATCGGTCGTCTTCGCAAAGATATGTCCGATGACAGGATAACTGTAAGTGTGGGTGGTTCCGGTTGCGCCCTGAACGAATATCTCGTTAGAAGCAAGCGACAACGCCAATACTGTAGGCGTATTGTCGGTGTTCGTGAACGGAAGTGAGAACGCCTTCATCTCGCCTGTCTCGCCAGATATCGGACAGTAAGTGTATAACGTCGTGCCGATACGCAACAAATATATTGCGACAGGCGGTGACTTCGTGAGCATATACTCAGGTTCGTAGGTGGTTTTAGTATACCTTACTCTGAACGCAGCGAGCAACGTAACGTCCTTGATACTTGCGGGTGTTTCAGGAAGGTCTGTCTTAGATACAGAGTATGACGTGACACTTCCTTCGGCCTGAGGGTTAAAAGCGAGCGTCTCGATTTTCAAGTCACCAGACGAAACCGTTGCATATACCGCCAACGCTTTGTACGTTTGTTTCTGGTCAGTTTCCCAAGTCTCGCCATAGTCAACGGGACTCATCAAACATATTTTGTCCGCACACGAATAGAAAGTGTCTACATATCCGGACGGTCCTGCAACTTTATATGTGAAATTACGCAGACCCCACGGCTGCGAGCTGTTAGAAGGTTTACTACCTTCAACTATGCCGTAATTCGAAACCCCGATTCGGACTTTAACGTCGTTTTCGATCGTCGTGTTGTTCAACGCCCACGCCCAATCAATGTGGTATTTCCTGAGAACGTTATCGTCGGTAAATTCGCCGTCGGTCTCGGTGTCCCAGTTTTTGCCGCTGCCACTCGGACTTAAAGATAATATTTTAAGAGATGAGTTCGACAAGCCAGATGACAACGGACGTATAACGCTCAGATAGACATCTTTCGTGGAAACGCTAACGCCGCTCGCAACCCATATTTTACACGTACACTGTATTCCAGTAGGAATCACACTTGTTTCTGGCAGTAAATCGCTATCGTCACCTGACCATAACGCGCCGCCGCCGGGAACATACTCAACTTTGAGTCTTGCAACCGTTTCGAGGACACCGCCACTTGCATCACACGCGTCTCGTTCCCATCTTGCGGGGAGCGTTGCAGTTGCGTCGCCGGCTTCAGTCGTAATATAATTCTGGAACTTGCCTCTGAGGTCATACGGTGTCGAGTAACTCAACGAGGAAAATCTGAAACCAGGACCGTTATTCGCTTTCGTACTGAAGATATTCAACGCTTCGCTCGCGTCACCGTACTCATTGACCGCAATACGACGACCTGTCGGGTCAAGATATACGATAGGTATGTTCGCTCCTTCGGTCAACGAGGAAACAGACGTACCGTTATAAAGCAGTACGCCGAACTGATCGCCCGAGTCGCATTTCGTAATGTATATACTGTTATTCGCAACGAACAACCGACTGTCGGCCGTCACACGATAATCAATATACGTCTTCGTCGGATACAATTTCAAGAACGCGTATTCGTGCTCGGCACCGGTTGTGTTGTCCTTAATAATCGCATAGATATCGTCGCCCAGAGAAACAGAGTCAATGACTGTTACATCTTTCTCGGGCAAGAACAACGGCGTGAGACGCTTCCTCGTGACAAGGCGATAGTCTTTGTCGACATAGACGTTACAGGCGTCGTTCATTGCTCCCGGCGCCATTTCTATCGTCGTCTCGGTATTGTATATCCCGCGGAAATTTGTGACGCTCGACGTATACGTTTTACGTAAATCACGAGACGCCGGGACGTTATATCTTATTGGTCGTTTTCGAGATATCGAAGCCATAATTCTACTCCTCGTATGATAGTTTTGTCAGAGAAATTCGGGTCAATCTTACGTTGCCTGTTTCCAAGTTCTTTGACCAACACCGCCATTCCTTGAAAAATTTCGTCGCCAGTGACGTTCTCACCGACGCGCATTGTATAGTCGTCTTCGATTTTAGATACTTCAAAAATAAGTTTGTCTTCCATAGGTCACCACTTAGGTACAAATCTGAACGATTCTTGTAAATCGGATATACCGTTATCAAGACGAGCAATCGCAGTCTCGTATTCGTTCTGTATAGTAATAGCCGTCGTTAAGTCGATGTCCCTCATGAGCTGGGCAGCGACATATAACACAGCGCACGTCATAACAGATTCAGGGATAGTCTCACAGTTGTGTTCTGTATCACCCGTTTCAATCTTCGGATATAACGTGTCGCAAATGACTAAGTATTTGCCGGGGGAATTAAATCTTATCGTACGACGCGTAGGCTGATAGTACGTCGCACCAGCAACGTCTGTGTCAACAAACAATACCGACAGTACGTCACTCGGTAATGAGCATTCGGGAAGATACCCGTTTGTGTCGTACGCTACGGCGAAAGGAATCGTCACTCGATTTGCGAGGACATCGTTAGCAATGAACGTCAAACATTCGTTCAACGTAGGAATTATTTTGCTATCATACCCGAACTGTTTCGAGTCTTGTTCGGTAATGAATAGCTTATTTAGGACTCTTGTCGTAAATTCTGAAATGTTCATAATGATTTGCCTCTTTATAAAAGTCCCCACCCCGAGACGTTGCATCGAGGTGGGGCAACTTTGTTTATTAGGTTACAGTTTTCGTCTGAACCGGGTTGGCAGTCGTATTCTGAACGACTACGCCGAGACCTGCAGGAGCGACGTCTGCTTCGGGAATGTTCGTTGCGTTGTACGTGCCGCCGGTCTTAGCGCCGGTGTCGTACAGAGCGTCCATTTCGTCAGCGCCGCAGTGTACGTAGGCCATCGGACGGAAGTCGCCGAAACCTGCACTGTATCTTGCGCGGCCTTTCCAGACGTTCGCTTCGTTGGGCTGATCGAACCACGAAGAAACTTCGAGAGGTACACGGTCGATAAACACTGCGCCGAGGTTTTCTTTGTTCGCCGCGGGGTCAATCATAATGAATGCCTGGTCAGCGTTCGAGAAACCTTTAAGGTTGTTGAGGTACGGAGTGGTCAGAACCGTCCACTTGCCGAATTCCATATTGAGACCGTTGTTGCCGAGCACTTCGGTGTACTGGGTCTTCAAGCCAACGAGCAGCGCGTTTCTGAATGCGTAGTGATTCGGAACGAGCAGAGTCGTCGGGGTCATCGGGGTGGGGTTGCCGTCGTAGTCGGTGTAGTTAATCATCTGATTTTCTACGTAGCCGACGATGTTGAGAATCTTGAGGTGAGCGTTAGGAGCCGTGAGGTCAACGTGGCAGTGGAACTTATTGCTCTGTTTTTCGGTACGACCGGTCGTCACAGGAGGCAAGTGGTCCTTCGTGAAGAACAACTGTTTCGCGCCTTCGAGCGTGCCGTCTTTCGTGTCCATACCGAGACAGTCGAACGTAAATTTACCCTGAGTATACGAACCGGTGAGAGCGCCTGCAAGCATACCGAAAGCGAAAATTTCACGGGTACGGCCGTACGATTTGACGAAGCCCATAGCGTCGGTGCTGATCGTCATCATCTGGTTATCTTCAACGGCCTGCTTCGAAATTACGAAGCTGTTACGCCAAGTCGTCGATTTCCAAATTTTGCTGTAGCCTTCCTTGAAGTCAGAAAGTTTCGCGGGCTCCATATCGTAGCCGGGTTCGTAGTTACCCATCGACGTACGGGTCCTGTATTCTTCTTGATACGCGTCGAGCGTATGCATAGCGAATACTTTGCTGATGAGGGATTCTTTTTCGAACGCCTCTTTTTGATTATCAAGCATCATCTTGATCGGTTCTTGCAACACGTTGAATGCCGACAAGGATAACGCTTCGTCAATGTTAAAGATAATTGCCATCTGTTATGTCCTCCTTAGACGAGATTCGTAATATCCTTGACGGGATATACTTCGATGCGTTTGTCGCCGACTGCGTAATCGCTTGCAACGACGTAATCTGCGTCGGTGAGGACCGTGCAATCTGTGATAGTGTAGGTGTATGCGCCGGAGCTGCCGCCGCGGACAACCTTAACCGCCGAGCCTTTCGCAAACGCAGTTGCGCCCAAGCTCGTAAGTGCCTGACCGTTCGAGTCAGCACTTCTGCTGTTACATTTCGAACCGACAATGAGCGTCTGGACGTACTGTTTGTCGTAACGATGCCAGCTGGTAAGTAAATTTGCCATAATTATTATGTCTCCTTATGTTTTGTTGATGTATTTCCTGATGTCGTCATCAGAAACGCCGGGGTTAAAACGACGCATAAGGGCCATCTCTTGCTCGCTTATAGTGCGCGGAGGAGTTGACGAACCGGAACTACCGACAGGCGACAAGTGGTCTTTCGACAGACGACTCGGTGCGTGGGACTTCACAAGGTCGTCAAAGTGTTCAGCGGCGTATGCCTTGTCCAATGGCACTCCCTTCTTGTACAGGGATTGAGTCGCTTCGTCCAAATCACTGAGCGCCGAAAACGTCGTTCCGTATTTCTGGTTCAACGAGAACAATGCGTCGGTTTCTTCTTTCTTCAAGTCCTCAGCAGCTTTCTCATCTTTTAACTTCTTCGCTTCGATTACGTCCGGGTGGGTCTCAACCAATTTGTCGACAATAGGTTTGACCTTTTCAGCGTCCAGACCACTGGCAGTGAGCATTTTATCTTCGTTTTCACGTTTCAAATCGTCCCAGCTGTCATAACCTAAGCTTTGAGCGAGTTCGTTTCTTGCTTCGCGTTCGATTTTAACTCGTTCCGTCTTGAGGCGTTCAGCAAATGCTTTCGTCTGATCGACGGGAGGGTTTTCAGGGTTTCCATCTGTTGGCGGGACAGGTTGACCAGGGTTACCTGCATTACCGAGGTCATCTTTAGCAGCCTTGTCGAATAAGTTCATTATTCAGTCTCCTTTGTGCGGCGAACTTCTGGGAGTACAGTTTTTCAGCCGCGTGTTCTATATATTATATAGCTTGTTCTCGCTAAACCACGTCACAAATTTCAAAAATTTATTGAGAATTTTCGCAATTTTCTTTCGGCGGTCCAAGAACAATAATATGCTGTGCGGCGTCCGGCGTTACTGGGGTAGGCGGAGTAGTAGGCGTTGCCTTCATGCACACCTCTTCCTTGTCTTTAACTACGGGCGTTTCTTGACTATGCAACAGATTTTCAGACAACCGTACCCAGAAGGGCTTGTCGTCATCAACCTTATGTTTACCGAACGATTGCTTCCACGTCCGAGCGAATACTCGCCAGAACGACGGTCGATGTTCGGGTTTCGCGGGTAACTTTTCGAGTTCTTTACGAGAACTTTCAACAACCGGGTTAGGCGGAATCTCGACAATGTATCGATTCTCGTCGGTCAGCTTATCACTGTTCTTGCGACTGTTGAATTGCGAATAGAACGCAAGTTTGAGTTTAGCGACCAACACTCGACGTTCGAATATCTGTGAGCCGGTTTTCAACCCAGCGTATATAGCACCGATAATGCCTCCACATTTTATAATGAGCGTCGGAATCATCGAAGCATTGAAGTTCTGGAACGAGTAATACAAGTCACCAGAGAAGCCGCAGATACCTACAACGAGGCATACTTTGCCGATAAGCTTTTGTGCATAGATTTGTGCCTTAGGTACGTCGTACTTATTGCCACGTTCACTCTTGTGGTCCAGCGGTAAGCCGACGCCGGCAAATTGACTGTACAACACTTGATTGTACCGTACGGTCACGCCGCCGTAAAACACTTCGTCCGGAGTAAGCAAGAGTCGACGTTTCAATGCAATCTTCCGTCTCTTAGAACTGTGCAATATTTTGCGGTCCATATCGGCAACGTACACGAGATATTTCTCAGCGCGGTTTACGTTAGCAATGTACTTTTTGAAGTTCTCGTCGTTATATTCAGTCAGCAACAGTGAGTAGTGTTCTTTCAACTTCTTGATATCGCTCACGTATTCCGGATTCTTGCTTCGACTTATTTCGTCCGATGTGTTACTTATGCCGAGCATTATGCCGAACGTACACAGCGCAAACGCAAGCTTCTCAATCCAGAAACTGGGACTTTGAAGCTTGAATTTGTACGAGTCCAGTCGGAAGAACTCGGTCAATATCAACCCGGCGCATATCAAGACAACGAGCAAGATATTCGTCAAAAGCGTAAATACACTCACGCGCATCGACTTACGAATCTCAGCGGTCGTCATCTCGTCCTGAGTAGCAATAATATCGTTTTCAGACGACATACTACTTCACCTCCTCGGCTGATTTCACCTGTTCGTTGATATGAATCTTATTCTTCATTCCCTTCGCCTTAACGTGCACGGTACCCGTATGAATACCTGCTTTCGCTAAGAAGCTCAATCCGGTAATAATGAAAATGTTTATAAGCTCAGTAATTGCATTCTGGAACGCGTACAACATTCCACCGATAAGCAGCAACGGAAGACCCGCCATAACGAAGTCCATCGTTTCGATAGTCTTACTTTTCTTTTCGACGAGGTCAATAAGGTGTTCGTCATCGGGTCGAGCTTCGAGGTCCGCTTTCTGTTGCACAAAAGCCGCAACGTATCGGGCGTATGCCGCTTTGACGCGTTTGAATAACGTCGCACCGAAAATGACGCCGACGAGAACGCATGAGAACGAGACCCAGAACGACACAACGGCTTTTTTATCAAGAACATACTGTAATGTACTTACATAACTGTAAATACAGTACACTACCGGAGGGCACAACCAAGCAACATACTCACATATACTGAGCATAATTGCTCTGGAATTCCATTTCATAGTAGTTCCTCCTTAACGCTTAGTATTTTTCTTTCGACTTCTTGTTGCTCTTCCCCGGAATAGTAACGCCGTCAGATACTTCAATCGTTGCAAGGACAGGGTCACCTAAGAGCGACTGCACCGGTGAATCGGAAGTAAAGTCAGTATCGATTTCGTGACGGAGGTCGTCTCTGAACGTCGAGGACGGCGATTTCAAGTCTGCGACTACCAAACCCATTTTACGCATAAGGGCGACAAGTTTATTATTCTGTCGGATATACTCGCGGTTCTGTTCTTTAAGTAATTCAATTTGATGATTCGTCGCTTTGTCGATCTGCCCGTCAACGTCGACTTTAATACCCATCGCAAGCAACTTCGTCGTTTCCGTCGCAGCTTCTGCAGCGATTTGTTTACGGTCCGATTCAGTCAATTTCAAGGGTATTTTTCTCGACGCGAGGTTTATAAACGCGAGAATAATTTTCACGATATATCGGACGACGACTACACCGCCACCGATCGACGCGACCCATACACCAACTTTGTTGATGATTTCGTTTGTTTCCATAAAAGCTCCTTTTCCCGTGTTCGCTGCACCGAACGTGAGAGTAGAAGTATTTTGTACCCAGTGCAGTGGTCAATTTTCGATAGTATCGAACAAGCGTTGCACGGATTCTTCGTGCTCCGCGACAGTAGCCGACAAGCGAGATACTTGCTCTTCAAGCGTGCATATACGACTCATCATTAAGTCGAACACGTCTTTGAGAGTCATCGTCTCACTTACAGGCATATCCGGAATAGGGATAAATTCCGGTTCGCTCGACCTGATAACACAGATCGAGTTATCAGGTACGTCGAAACGCTTTTGCATAGCAGTTACGTAGTCCATATTCGTCCTCCGTTATTCGGCAAACCGTATTAGTTTTCCGATAAGTTTAATGTTCAGTTCCATAGTTTACTCCTTGTTTTTCCATAATTTTTCTATCCATACTGGATATGCCTGTGAAGTACCTCCTTGCGACTCTTGATACCCAAAAAGCCCAAAATTCCCGTCATTAAATAGCCACACCTCCCATGTGGTCACATTGGCTGCCCCACCTATAGAACTTGGTGTAGTTGTAACATGCCTCCATACTTTTGTAACTGTCGCAAAGATTTTGCTGAATGCGGTATCTCCAAGATTAAGATAATCACTCGGTTGTACGACTGTATACAAAGGTGTATCATTAGTTATCACATTCGTGTTAAGTATAAGAGTGTTAGCGGTATCAAACGGTACTGATGGTGTAATACGCCACAAGTAGCTCAAATAATAACCGCCAGCGGGCAATTCATTATACTGCCACTGTGTGCCTGTTTGTTCTGCTCCTTCCCACGCAAGTATATACCCGTTAGTTGATTGCTTATTCCAGTACGCAGCTTTATTTTTGTCATAACCGCTGGCGATTGTGACATATTTGTTATTGCCATAAGCAACATTTTCCCAAGTCTCCGTATCAGGCAAAACGGTATCTGTCCAAGTAACACCATCCGTTGAATATGCACTTTTCGCGCCTATAATAACGAATTTATTGTCACCATATGTTATGCTATTGACTTCAAAATCAAGAGGACTTGTTGCCCAAGTAACACTGTCTGTTGAATACGCAACAAGCGATGTACCATAGTTAGAGCCTACCGCTACGAATTTTCCATTCCCGTATGTAATATCAGAAACATTACTCAACGGAATATTAAAAAGTGTCCCAGATTTAGCAACAATTTCAGTCATACGCACTGCGTAGTTTTCGTTGGATGCAATAATATATTTACCATCGCCATATACCGCTTTTCTCCAAACTTTCTTGGTATAATCTTCTGTTAATTGTAGACCCTGCCAAGTAATACCATCGGTAGAATAATCCACAAATGCAGAGTTCATACTGAGAAATCCGATAAACGTATCCTTAGCAAAAGAAATAGTTGGGTATTGGTCTGGATACTCACCAGATGGACTACCAGTTGTTGACCACGTAATACCGTCTGTCGAATATGCAATATACTTATCCATACTCGATATAACAAACTTCCCGTTACCATACACAACATCTGTCCAAGATGCGCCGAAAGGCAAACCCACAGTATTCCAAGTTATGCCATCGCTTGATGTTATAACATAGTTCACACTATTAGCAACAGCGACAAATTTTCCTGCGCCATAAGCAATCCCTGTCCATCTTGCTGTCTTTGGTAATGTCACTTCTGTCCAGTCGGGAGTTATAGGCGGAGGTGAAGGTGGCGTTATTTTTTTCGGTCTTAAAGCAACCTGACCGGTTTTAAGTTCTATATATCCCATACTCACCTCATTCCACAAAACTCTCGATAATGTATTTTATGCTAAATGCGGTCGGCAAGGTATTTGTATCGACCTTAAAAGTAAATTTCCCTCTATCTTCGGTAATTATGCTTGACAGCGTATGTTCGTTGAGCCAAGTTTCAGTATCTTCGTCCATTGGATATAGACGAACAAATTTATACGAAGATACACCGCTATCTGTAACCGTGAAGAGATACGGACTTACACTTCCTGTAATTGACACATTTGTGCTTGCGTTAGTTATATCTTTTTCGTGTGGTAATAATGGTGCCACACCTTCGTTAAGTGTAGTATAAACGTCATACATTGACGCTATTTCAAACATTTCCAACGGGTTACTTGTACTACCGACGTCTACACATTTATATATGACGCCTTTCGTATAGTCACTGTTAGTCGTTCCTGTGTGTCGATAATACGTATCTTTAACAGGTGTAAACCCAGTCGCTGAAAGGTCTTGATTGATAACCGGTACGTTTTCCAATTCATCATAATCAGTTGTACCCTCCGGTACGTCAGGAATTGTAGGAATGTAAGAATTTACAACTACAAATAAACCTTCTGTCGCTGTGTCAATTATTTCCATTTCATAATCTACGGACCCTCCATCGCTTGCAGAAAGAGCTATACTTCCATCGGTTTTCGTTCCTTCAAGAATAATGTCTGAGTTAATATACATTGTAACCGCACTATTTATCTTAATAGCTGAGTTAGTGATTGTTGCCGGAGAAACCGTTATTAATGTACCTGTAAACCTGGTTATCTTCGCTGATGTCGGTGACGATGAAAGTCTTGCCATAATAATCGACCCGTTGCCTTTTTGAGGATAACCTTGACTAAAATCACAATGGTCATAAATAACAAAACCCTGTTCGCCGTCGTCAAGCATCAATGTTTTAGAGCCACTAACTCCTAGCTGAGATGCTCCATCCGCTGCTGTGCCAGAAAATGATTTTTCCGTTCCATCAATGTTAACGTATATCTCGTATGAACTACCGACAATAAGTCCTAAATCGCTAGTACTTGTTAACGCTTTTGGTTCATCTTCTCCTAATGTTGGCCAAGTAGCAACGTCTGCCTTAACAAAGAATGCATTTGACGCAGATTGATATGACGACTCAAAGTAAACTCCTCCTGCCAATTTGGTGTATGTTATGGAAGCGGCACCACCGCCGCCCCCACCTTGTTGTGCATTAGTTATTCCGTTCATAGTTTAGTCTCCTTTTAGTTTATTTTACGGTATTTGAATTTTACATAACCTATTGACTCTGCGGTAAACGTTGAGTCCATGATTATATAAAGCAAACTTTCTACACGAAGCAGAAATGCGTTGTTTGCGGAAGTTATTACAGGTGTATATGTGTACACTGACAGGGAATGGTTTGGTTCGCTCGATGCCGAATAAGATATACTGCTTGTTCCTCTCGCTTCGTGTAACGAGTCAAAATAAATCTCGCCAGACCATTTTTGGGTAATTTGTTCACTTCCACTAACCACAAGATGGTCTGCAACTACTTGATAAGTTCCTGCTTCTGTTATTGTTGCTTGCGGTGTTTCATCATCGACAATTATCCAGTCGCCAACACTTCGCACATCTTCCAACAACGCAATCTCTTTCGTCGCTGTACTGTTTCCGCTCGGCACTTCCGCTTTCGGTCTTGCTTCGCTCGTTCTAATAATCGTCGGCGTTGCAAGGCTACCAAGCCTGTCGTTCGTTCCGTCGAAGTCGTACCACGCGTTGCCGTTGAGGTTGTGTACTCTGTTGGTCTTTATGCCGTTCTCGTTGGAAAAGGTCTGTTCGCCTGTAAAGGTGTTCGCCTCGGTCGTTTTCGCAAAACCGCTGTCGTTTTCGAGTTGACTTGTTTTTGTAGGTACGTCAGGTACATCAGGCACATAAGCGTTTATGACCTCGAAAAGCCCTTCTGCGCTTGTTTGCTCGACTTCATACTCATAAGGAATAGCCGTTGTCGGCACAACACTACGAGTAACTATAATACTACCGTCCACTTTGTTATATGGCTTTATATCTTTCTCATCGGTAAGATACATTTTAACAGAGGAGTTGACAGTTATAGCATTGTCAGAAATACTATAAATCAAAACCCCCTTCGTGGTTTTAAGCCCAGAAAATGATTGTGCGCTATATCCACCAGAATTACACTGTAAACTTCCGTCTGGTGCAATCTTAAAAGCAGGCGAAGTTGTACTACTGAAAAATTTCAAAACAATGCCGTACTCGGAAACGTAAACACTGTATGGCTGGGAATATGTGGACAACGTACTTCCTAATATAAGCCAATCTGACTTTTCTTTGTTTTCTTTTAACCCGTCAAAATTCAAACTTCCAGCAGGTAAAATCATTTGATAATCGCTTGTATTTGCTGGAATTTTATACTGTCCTTCCCATAACGTATCTTCTCCGCTATAACCCCATCCAGTGGTAGGCAAACTTCCGCTCGCTTTCTTGTAAGTAACGGGTAAACTCGTCGGGCTTTCGGGTATGCTCGGTACAAAGTGGTTGAGCAAAGTAAACTGCCCGCTTGCGTTCGTCTGTTTGACCTTGTAAGTGTACGGGATAGGCTGTGTCGGCACTGTGTCGCGGATAACCGTCATCTTGCCTGCTTCCATTGAATAGGCTTTTACTCCGCCGTCGTCGGTGAGTTCCATAAGGATGTCGCTGTTGGCGGTTATGAAAGTGTCGGAGATTGAGTAAGTTTTTCTCGAAGAAGCAACACTTAACTCGGTAAGTGCATATGTGCCAATTCCACTGCCGTGTTGACAAGAATAGTATATGTTGCCATTATCATAAATGACTATGTGAATGTGGGCGTTGTTTTCTTCCGCATATAATTTATAATCTCCTGTTTGGGTAGATGCGTGACTACTACCAGCATTACCTATTGGACCGTTCCCAGTACGCTTAACCGTTGCAGATTTTAATAAATTATCATACGTTGTTTTATAAAAAATCTCGTTTGTTGCGTAACTGCCCGCTATATTCGTTACAAATCTCAAATAGTCATAATTTGCTGGGCTTGTAACATTTCCTGTCCAAGAAACATTTGTACTCTCCCACCCGCTTGTAGGCAAATTCCCACTTTTCAACGCACTCGCTTCCTGCGGTAACGCTTTGGGGACAGTGCCTTTCACACTGATTTCTAACACATCGTCGCTAGTTTTTTCTACAGTAAACGTATCTTTATTAAACGACACATACTGTTCCATTGCTCCATCAAAAGCCATCAACACATTAGTGTCATTTTTGTTTCGTCCAACAAAATTCAACACATTTTTAGTCGTTCCTGCGGTTGCAACAAAAGTCGCTTGCCAATGCGTAGTGTCGTTGTCGGGAGAAGTCGTCGAAGTGATACCTTCAATGCAAACATACTGCCCTTTGTCCGTATAGACAAGGTCGTCGATTTCATAGGTCGTACTTGCAACCCATTTGCCACGATTATTATATCCACCACCAACTACGCTCGCACCATTAACATTCGGAGCAAAAGTGATAACCGTTTTAAGCGTGATTTCGTCTTGCGTTTTGCCGTAAATGTACACACACTTATCGCCCGATTTACAGATAGGCGCATAGTTTCCGCTCATAGTATCTGCTATATCAAACACCACTTGCGGGACAGTCTTGTAGTCAACGAAGTCCGTCAGTTCGATTTTTGCTTCGTACGGGAAGTCTGCAAACTCCGTGCTTGCTACCCAGTCGGCGGTTTTGATTGAAACATTCTGCCACGCAATGGTAACGGGCTTGCCGTCGCTTTCTTGATACGCCGTTTTGAAATACCCAATCTGCAAGACGGTGTTATCGACCAAATCTTGATTAAATTTGTCTTTCGTCGTGTAGTTATAAGGCACGCTTTCTTGCGCCACTTCCGTCACCCAAAGGTCAGGCGTTCCCGCTTCCACAATCCATATCGTGTCACCGCCTTTAAGTTGATTTCTCGGATAGCCGTTCAACGCCGCGACTGCGTCTTTTGCGGTCATAAAGCCAATTGAGTTCGACCTTCCGTCGGCTTTCATTATCGCTTCTTCCGCCGTCGCTTTCGCGTCATTCGCTTTATCAACCGCAGTATTTGCTGTTGATTGCGCTTGTTCGGCTTTGGAAATACCCGTGTTCGCCAAAGTTGTGGCGTTGTCTGCTGTGTTCTGTGCGTCGTCGGTATGTTTGTCAACTTCGTTTATCGCACCCACAAGTGTAGCCTTTTCGTCCGTTGTAAGCTCAGAACGGTCGCCTATTT
>ERZ1034962.91-NODE-91-length-51162-cov-268.327431_pt1 | contig 51162 bp, 95 predicted proteins | sample MGYA00520696_ERZ1034962 | MGnify/ENA primary metagenome ERZ1034962 (study PRJEB33766, sample SAMN09781770) | gut metagenome | biome: gut microbiome | host: Homo sapiens | place: Madagascar | study: EMG produced TPA metagenomics assembly of the PRJNA485056 data set...
ATGAAAAGCACCGTCCCCGCTATGGCGCAGGAGGTAAACGCCATAAATGAGAGAACCGCAAAGGCTTTTACACCTCTGCGATTCTATTCTCTCATAAGCAAATGGCTTTTTAAGGCCAACTTTTAATCATCGAGCAGCCCGTAGTTCCGTGCGACGCACTTGATAAAATCGGTATGCCATCGTCTCGCCGTTCGGTCGGAACAGTTGACTGCCATCGCCGCTCCTTCAAGCGTGTGTGTCTTGTCCCAAAAAACAAGTCGGATAAATTTCAAGCGTTCTTCGCCGTCTTGCAATCTTCCTGTTTCGCTTACCGCTTGGCTCACGGCGCAGCTTTCTTTTAACGGCACGCCGCGCAACCCCAGTTCTCGGTCTGGGTCGTAGCGGCGAATAATGGATTTTACATAGCTCCACCAACTGTAGCGAGGTTTACTCATGGCGCACCAGCTTCCTCTTCACCCACGCCCACAGATTCCGCCACGGGTGATTGCGCGCAACGTCTACCTCTGTCCCAAGGTCGAGCACCTGCATTCTCGCGTCCTGCAAATCGCCTACCAGTCTGGACGCTTCGTTTGCCGATCTGGCAAGCGCAGTCTCAGTGTCCTTTAGCTTTCCGCGCAGAACTTCATTGTCGTTTTTTAGATAGGAGTTCTTTCGGTATACTTCTGCCCTAAAGTCTGCGTATTCAATGAGTTGTTTCTTCTGCTCGTCAATAGAATTTTTCAGCTCGATGATCTCTGCTTCAAGCGCCGTGACTTCCGCCTGCGCGTCCTCCACCATCTTCACCATCTGGTCTTTGGTGTACTTCTTTACGTTAATGCTCATAATTTGGCTCCTTTCATTCGTAGCTGTTCTTCCCGCCCCCGGTCGCTCACGATGCTCACGACCTTGCAGTCGCCGTATCGCCATGGATATCGAGCGATACGCTCCTTGATGCCCTGCGCGTCAGCGGCGGGGACGTTGGCTTTAATCGTGATCGTCAGCATGGAGTTTCTCCTTTTTCAAACCGGATTTTCATTTGCGCTGGGTACAGGTCAACCTCCGGTCTGCGCTTTCCGGTCCACCGGAGGCCTCCAGCTTGTCCCACGCACTTCCAACCGGCCGCCTTGAGACTCACGCCGCTTTCGCTCTCTAAGATATACGTTACGAGTCGCTTATAGCCCATCGCACGAGCAGCCCGCCACGCAGCGGCGTACAGCATAGAGCAGGCGTTCCGCGTCCCATCCGTGCAAAGGCGGTTAACCTCCAGCGTCCACCCGTCATCAAGGTGACGAGCGACAGGCCTACCGACAATGGCCACGCCCACGATTTTCTCTCCGTCAGAGCAGCCAATCGAAAACTTGTGTCCTACGACCGGCTTATGATGGCGGTGATACTGCTCGACATAGGCGTTTGCCTCTTTTAGCGTCATCGGACATATCTCAAGCATGGTCGCCCTCCTTCGGTTCGCCGTAGCTACAAAAATCGTCAGGCCCAAAATTCAAGCTGTATTGTGCTCCGCCCTCATGGTCGGTCGAAATGGCTTCGTTTTCACATTCCATGCGCTTATGGTTAAAATGTTTGCAGTCCTTACACCGCGTCACGACCACAGCATCTACGGTGGGGGCTTTTTCAATCAAGCCAAGTAAGCCGTTCCAACCAGCACAATACGCCGCAGGGAGAACGTCTTTGCTGCACCACCCCACGCCCAATTCGTCGACATCAGTCAGCCTCATCGCTGTCACCTCCGTCCATCTTCGCGCAGTTCTCCACAAAGTTACAAACTCTGGCAGCGCAGGAGAGGCACAGTTGTTTCTCCGCAGAAAATGATGTCTTAAAATTTACAACGCCGTAGTGATTGAAATCCAGATTCACGCCGTCAACCTCGTAGTCAATCTCGCGCCCACACATATCACAGAACACTTTAACCATCAACTATTTCCTCCGTCCATCTTGGCCCCGCACTTGGGGCAATAGTTTGTGCGCGCGCAAAAGTTGTCTGATTTCCCACACTCGCTACAATGACACCAATCAATGCCACCCTCAATTCTGCACCCATCGTGAATCCACCGCCCATGCACCACCGGCGCAACGTCATCTGAAACCATCACTCCACCTCCTGCATTTTACAAATCACTTTTCGAATCACGTCGCCGCCGTAAGCGTCTTTTGTCAGCTCCAAAAACTCCGTCAGCGTCATCATGCCGCGCTCGAGGTCAACGCCGTGGTCGTAAGCAAACTGCTTTCGTCCCATATCGCACGAGCCAGTCAAGCGGTGATGCCAATCGTAAAAATACTGCGTCGGATATGCTTTCTCGCGGTCTGTTTCTTGCAGGAACGTGTCAATGCGGTCATCTTCCGGCATATCCTCAAAAAGCTTTTCTCGCAGCGCCTCCATTGCCTCGCGCAGCGTTTCTCCATGCGCAAAAACACCGTCCTGCTTGACGATATAACACGGTGTAAGCGTCAAATCGTTGTTTACGATTGCCCCGTGCGCGGTGTTGCCGCGCACGGAACGAATCAACGTGTTTACACCATCAATTCGATAGGCTCTTTCTCCATTGAATCTTTTAATGCCGGAGCCGGAGCCGTCGCCGTCGCCGTAGCCGGAGCCGTCGCCGTAGCCGGAGCCGGAGCCGTCGCCGTCGCCGTAGCCGGAGCCGGAGCCGTCGCCGTCGCCGTCGCCGTAGCCGGAGCCGGAGCCGTCGCCGGAGCCGTCGCCGTAGCCGGAGCTCACAGTCAAAAAGGCTTTGATCTTCTCGTCAAGCGTCATCTCTTCCACTCCTTTACACCGCGAAGCGATACCGAAGCATCATCCGTGCACGGGATGATCTGGATCGCGCCCAGCACGGTCATCTCCGGGATCGTCACGGTAAAACGGCAGCTACCCGGTGTTTTCGTTCCGTCCTGTGCGAGCTGTTCCACAGCGCACGCACCGTCCCAGCTCCACAGTTTGCGCACATCGGTCATGGTTACCTCCGAACCGTTGCGTTCCTTGATCTTGCCAAAGAAAACGCCTGCGCGGTCGCAGCGAACGATGTAGTCCTGATTGTTATTCATGGTGAAAATTCCTCCTGATTTTTGTTAAAATTTAAAGCTCTCTCTGAGATTCTTCCCGTTGATATCCGCCTTCGCCGTAAAGTAGCGGTGCGCCTCTGTCGGCCCTCCTGTTCCACTTTTCGACGATAAATTTTGGTTCGCTATATACGCCACTTTCAAAATCACACTCTGGGCAGTATATGTAGCACTCTTCTGAGCTGTTGCCATCTACTGTTTCAAGTATCGCTTCACCGCCGCAGAACGGGCAAGGTTTTAGGTCAAACATTCTCATATCCCTCCTCACAAATATCCACAATGTGGTCGCACAGGGCCGCCGGGATGATCGCCTTCTCCCTGCTGTTTTTCAGCCCCTGCGTTCCCGTCCTCGCCCCTCGCGGCGCGGCCACATGACACGGGTCTCCCTTGTGGCACATTGGCTTGAATTTCGGGTCTGGGTGGTTCGTCCAGATATCGGTCGGCTTCTGCCTCGTATCGCCGTACTGGCAATATGTCACCGTGTATCGCGGCAGCCCCTCCATCCACGTCATTTTGCGCAGCCCGCCGCGCGGGTTCTCAATGAACCAGTATTTGGGGCTGAGTGCCATGATAAGCCGCAGCACGTGTTGGTCGACTGCATCGCAGAACTTTGCATACTCGCTGATTGGATCCAAATTCCCGGTCACGGGGTCTTTACGGCGGTGATGTGATATCGCCGCGATGGAAAACGTCGCGCAGTCCGGGCTGGCCCAGATAACGTCCGGGCGTCCAAAGCGTTCCAAGATATCCTGCGCTGTGACGGTCATGATATCTGCGTACCAATCGATATGGTCAAAATCCTTATCCCACTCGATGGAATACACCTCGTGTCCGCGCCGCTCAAACGCCTTGCCCACGCTCCGCGTTCCGGCAAATAGTTCCAGTACCTTCATGCGTCCGCCTCCAGCTTCATAAAGCAGCCCCAAAAGGTCTGTGATTTTTTGCCGCTATGATGCCCAAAAAGGGGGCGTTCTCCGATTGCCGCCCAAACATCTGCGGCGGGGATTTGCGTTTCTGCCCACTTAAAAATCAGCACGCCGTCCGGTTTTAATACGCGCATACACTCGCGGAATCCGTCATGCAGCATTTCGCGCCAGTTCTCTCCGAGCTGCCCGTACTTCTTCCGCATCCACGCATTCTCACCGACGCGGCGCAAATGCGGCGGGTCGAACACAACGAGTGAAAATGTATTGTCCGGGAAGGGCAAGTCCGTGAAGTCGCACTGGATATCAGGGTGGATGATGCACTTGCGCTCGGAATCGTGGTTGGTGCTCGACCAGACCGCAGAACACTCTTCATCGCGGACGTCACAATAGACCGCGGCCGGATGCTGCTTGTTAAACCAAATCGTTCTGCTCCCGCAGGTCACGTCAAGAATTTTCTTTGTCATCTTCTCCCCTCGCATTCTCCGAACAGCTCCCGGAACGTCATCCCCGTCAAATCTTCCGGCGCCAGCAGCAGCCGCACCGTCACATCGCGGTCTCCGCGCGTCCACGATGATACCGTAAACTGTGAAGTACCAAGGGATTGCGCCAGTTCGGCTTGGTTGTAATTTGTCGTTTCCAGCGCTTCCTTGAGCACCGGATATACGCAGTGCTCCCACGGGGTCTTCGCCATGATGATTTTGCTCATGCGCGCACCTCCCCGAAAGCCTCTTCAAATGTCAGCCCCGTCACCGCAAGGATCGCCTTGATAACGCCGATGCTGAATTCGTTCTTCCCCGTTGTCCATCGCCACGCGCAGAGCGGGGAAACGCCGAGCTTCTTGCTCAACTCCGGCGGTGTCATGCCCGATGACTGCAAAGCTTCCCTGAGCTGTGGATATACGACCGTCTTAAACGGCACGTGGTTCGTGTTCTCACTCATTTTCCTGCACCTCTCCGAGCAGCGTCCCGACGGTCACGCCCAGCGCTTCGGCAATGTACTGATACGTCAGCAGGAAACTCATGCACTTGCCGGTCTCAAGGTTTCGGATACTGTTGCGCGATACGCCAGACTTTTCCGCCAGTTTCTTCACGCCAAGCCCTCGCATGGTTCTCCATTTGCGGATGTTTGCGCCGACTTCCTCCGGCGAAAGCATCCCATTCTTTGAGGGCGAAGATTCCGCCAAAATATCACTTACGGAAATATCCAGCGCTTCGCTGATCTTGTACAGCGTCGGCAGTTTCGGGTAGTGCTCACCTTTTTCCAACTTCCCGATATGCCCCTGCCCGCATTCCACCATTTCGCCAAGCCGAAACTGGCTGATGCGGCGCACTTCGCGAATATTCTTGAGCCGTTCGCCCAGCTCTTTTTCTGTCAACATCTTTTCTTGCTCCCTTTTATTTCAGATTTTTCAGCCGCTTTTGCTTAAAACTGCGCGCCGTTCGGAAGTCGTCTCCCGCTCGATATGCTTCTTTCTGCGCCTTGCGGCTCTCTTCGCATTTGGCTTTGTCTGCCGCGTAGTAAGGGCAATGGCTTTGACGTCCCGGATGCCTCACAGGCGGCTTGCAGACGTGGCAATGCTCAAATGCTGTCATCTCACACCTCGCGGATCGTGATGCCGAACTTGTCCTGCATCAGTTTCTTTTTGAGCAGATAGTCTTTCGTTTTCGTGCCCTTCGCATCCTCGACCTCTCGCAGCCAATACACCGTGCCGTTGCGGTCTGGCTCGGTCACCCGCTCGTAAACAAAATCCGCTCGGTAGACCATCGGCTTGATGCGTTTGCCCTCGATGGTCTTATAGCCTTCCACGAGCGTGAAATTGGCTTGCAGCCGCAGGTCGCGAATCTTGCCCATCGCACGCAGCACTTTCAGCTCGGCAAACCGCGCCGCTTCACGCTCGGAATCGAACTTGATGCCATCGCGCACGACCTTGCGGTTTCCGTATTTGCTGCGCTTCTTTACTTCCTGCACGGCCATCTTTGCCATAATCTGAGCTTGAGCACCTTTCCCAAGCCGAGAAATATCAATGCCCATTGCTTCCCTCCAACACCGACTTGACATACCGCAGGCGCTTATTCGCCTTGTCGCGTCGCAGATTGTCTTCCTTGAACACCAGCGGCGTGCACATCTCGATCACGCGATCATAGATGCGCTGGTAGTCCATGTTCTTCGGCTTGCATAGCTCGTCCAGCGTCAGGTTTGTGGTAACGATCAGCGGCTTTTTGGCCTTGTATCGCTCGTCAATGACCGTGTAAACCGTCTCCATTGCGTACTCACTGCTGCGCTCTGCGCCGAGATCGTCAATTACCAGCAACGGGTAGTATCGCACCTGCTCGATGATCTCCTGCTTGTCGTAACCCGCGTTGAGGATTCGCGGGAAGCTCGTAATCATCGCCGGAATGCTGCGGTCAATCAGTTCGTTGGCGATACACGCCGCCGCGAAGGTCTTCCCGTTTCCGGTGTTGCCCCACAGCAGCAGGCCGCTGTTCTCGCGCCGCATGTCGTCCCATGCGTCCGCATAGCGCTTGCACTTGACGATTTCCTCGCTCATGGTTGCCGTGTCGAACCGGCACGCCGTCAGGCTCTTGTCGCGGATTCCGTCAGCGCGCAGCGTTTCGATGCGCAACCGCTTTTCACGGTCAGCGCGTGCGTTTTTCTCTGCCTCGTACTCTCGCGCCGCGCAAGCGCACTGGCAGCCGACAAGGCGGACGCTCCCGCCGATGGGGATCCGACACTGCTTCGGCGTGTTGCAATGCCCGCAGTACAGCAACCCGTCTTTCTCGTAGTCGACCAGATCGCGCACAGGCTCAGCCTTTTTCGCGATGCTGTCGATCAATGCGTCAACGTTCATAGGCTTCCCTCCGTGTTGCCGTAGTCGTAGACAAACGGCTTATTTTGCGGTGCTTTGCCGCCCTTGTCCTGCTCTCTTGCAAGCCAAGCAGTAATGAAACGCTTAATCCCTCCGCGCGTCTTTCGCTTGGTAGGGTTTGAATCGCACCACCCCGCCATGTTTCTAAGCTGCTGCAGAACGTCAACGTTCGGATAGAGCTGCGACCATTTGGCCCTGTCATTCTCCGACACGTCAAAAAAAGTCCCGTCATTCAGCGGCAAAGAAATCACCGGCGGCGCGCCAGCCGCTTGCGGCTCAGCGCAATAATCTTTCGGATTGGATTCTGGATTCGGATTGGATTCTGGATTCGGATTGGATTCAGGCGGTGATTCACCGTGACCAACCGTGACCCACCGTGAAATATCAGAATCCGACGGGGCAGGGTATTTCGATTTCTTCGTTTGTATCCTTTGGTGCTCGCTCCAATTCGGAAAGCAAAAATAGGGTTCCCCTGCAACCTCATAGAGGAGAATGCTACCAGTGCGTTCCAGAGCTGCCAGCGCCTTTTGGATATCCTGCTCCCGTACTTCCTTTCGGCGCGGGAACACAAACCCTTTCAAAATCTCCGGGTCCGCGCTGCCCCGCCCGTAATCATCGACGTATGTAACCAGATACGCCCATGTGCGAAATTCAAAATCCGAAAGACTGTTGATCTTTTTGCTGGTGCGAATCGTTTCTTTAATCAGTCTATTCGGCATCTGCTCACCGCCTTAAAACGGTAGATCTCCGTCGTCCTCACTGATCACCGCAAAGTCGCCTACGGTGCTCTCTACGGTGAAATGCGGCTCGGTAGCATCGTTGCGCTTGCTGTCGCCGAAATAAATATTGTCGGAAATAATCTCGGCGTTGCGGCGCTTATTGCCATCCTTGTCCGTCCAGTCGCGGACGGTGAGCTTCCCCTCGACCACGACCATGCGGCCCTTGCTCAAATACTGGCAAGCAAACTCTGCCTGCTGCCGCCACGCCACCACATCGAGGAAATAGGTTTTCTTTTCGCCGGTTGCCTTGCTCTTGAAATCGTCATCGACGGCAACGGTGAAGCTCGTGACCGCCGTACCGTCCTGCGTGCGGCGCAGTTCCAGATCGCGCGTAATGCGCCCCATGATGCAAATTCTGTTCAGCATGATTCTTCCTCCAAATAGTTTTTCCTGAATACAGCCATAAAAGTATCGTGGCCGTAAAGTTCTTCAAAGCGCTTCTGACACTCGCGTTTCAGCCGCATATCCAGTTCGTGACCATCTTTCCCGTGCACGCCGTAATCGGCCATATTGTGCCAGTCGGCACGCAGCCACACCCAGCAGCCCCAAATATCGGATAGTTGCCTGCGGCCACCACCGTAAATATGATGCCGTGCGAGGTTTGTCGAGAATCCTGAGATATAGCATTCCCTCTTGTCCTGCATGATGCTTTTAGTCATCTGCCCCATTCCTCCTTTAGTGCGTCAAGCTGTTGTGGGGTCAATGTCTCAATGCCCAGTTCCTTGCAGTCCTGCACGATGTTGTCAATGAGGCGCGACATTTGCTTTGTGTCGAAGGTGGACGAGCCGTAATACAGCACCACATTCTTGCAGCCATCGATTTTGCTGTCCATCACTTCCGTCTGCCAGCCGATACCATTCTTGTTCCAGCCGTCGCATAGCTTCTGTACGGCCTTCTCGCGCACGCAGACGGTTTCTGTATTGCCACCCACGTCTCTAACCTCTCGGCGGTAAACTTCGCTCTTTGGCGTTGCTGTGGCTTCTGCAAGCTTATCCAGCAGCACCCATGAGTAAGCGTTTGCATCAAGGCTCCGCTTCTCTCGGTGCTTTTTCACGGTCACATCAACATCAACCTCATGCAGATCGTCGTACAGATTACCAACGTTCTCCCGCGTTGCGATGGTGAGTAAATACCCACCATCGCGCGCAAGGGTCAGGTCATGCAGTCGGGCTTTCATTCGCTTTTCTCCTTGCCATCATGCACGCCCAGCAAAGCGGCGCTTTGTAGGTTTTTCTCGCGTTCTCCGCAATCTCTGCGACCGTGTACGACTTGCCGCCGTGCGTCACCGGGTAGATCGGTTTGCCGCAGTCCTTGCAGGTGTTTTTCTCGACCTCGCGCTTGTACTGTTTATTAAATGCGTCCATCTCTTCCTTGCTCGGTTTCTTATCCTGCTTGGGCGGGTTTTCTGCTTTTACATCGTTTTGGGTTCTGGTGTCATCAACCGGGTCGCGGAATGTATCGCTTTCTGCTTCGCTATAAATGCCGGAATACGCCAGCTTTGAGAGTTTCAAAACAACGCGGTCAAACATTCGCTTAAATGCCATCGCGTAAGGGTAATCGTTCTTGCAGTTTTTCTGCGTGACTTCGCCCACCTCATATAACCCCTGGTCTTTATCGCAATAAGTAAACACCAGCGCGCCGCCGAATCCGCATTTGTCCGCGGTAACGGCCATCGGGTTAAACGGTTTTTCCAACTTATCGTTGATTTTCAAGCAACCGTTGTGAGAGATAATCAGACCCGTGTACCCCATCTTGCCGCTTTTCGTCTCGTTCATAAGTATCCAGAAGTCTGCGGGGGATAGCCCATACTTACCGCTTTCGATGATCTCGCAAGCCTTTTTCTTGCTCTCTTTGTACTTATCGGATTGCCAAACTGGGATTTTCTTTCCCTGCTTTTGGCTGTATTCCTCTTTGTTCTCACCAAAGTTGTACTCCATCACTTCACCCCCATGCTCATGCCCTGAACAAGCGTTGCTCCGTCGATTTCGGCGCCGTTTTTCAGCAGCGGGGCAAGGTCGGTCTTGCTCACCGTGGGGGCGTTGTAAGTAACCTCGCCGTCGTGACCGTTGGCGAGCATCCACGCCACCACCGCGCCCATGTCGGAGACCTCCACGCTGGTGGTTTTGCGATAACTGATGGAGCATCGGGGAGTGGAAAACTTCTCGCCGTTCAGAACAGAATCGAGATATTTTTTCTTGCTCTCTGCCGCGCGCTCTAAAGCCTGTCTGCGCGCTGCAAGGGTCTTCTCTTCTTCGCGGATCGCCTTTGCTTCGGCAACGTCGTTTTTAATCCAAAGCGCGATGTTCTCGATCTTCTGCTCTCTTGCCATGTTCAGCTCCAAGAGCTTTTCAACGTCAAGGATTTCGCCGGTCTCGGCGTCTACACATTCCGCAAGCGCGGAATCAATCTGATAAAGGTTCATCTTTTACCTCCGTAATATTGTCTGTGCCACAGTAAGGGCACACGGTTTGAGTGGTGATTACCCAGTTCTCATCGTCCAAATTTTCGCGGTACGCATAAAGCGCAGGCTCTCGAAAATCCGCGCCGCAAGCCCAGCAGTGCATCATTCCTCCGCCTCCAAATACACCATCGCGCTCTGCACGCCGAACACGCGCGCCGCCTGATGGTCATTGAAAAACACGTCGATGTGGTTACCGTCCACTCCGCCGCCGCAGTCCTCGGCGATGTAGCTGTGCTGCGTGCCGTCCGGCCAGATCAGCAGGACGTGCGTCCCGTAAGGGATCACCTGGGGGTCGACCGCGATCGTGCGTCCCTGGGTCGCCAGCGTGCCGGTCGCGGTATAGCCGCTTGCCCACTTGCCGCAGCAGCAGCGTCCGGGGCAATAGGCCGTCAGCGTAAACTCGCCAAGAAAAACGTCGTTGCACACCGCACTCTCCGTCGCGGGAATATCCCACGCGGGATCATACTCCTCTACGATGGGCGCTTCTTCCGGTTCTGCATCGACCGCCTGCGCGCTGGTGGCGAGGATTGAAATTGCGATCAAGAGGATCGTCGCGCCCAGACACGCCGCCGCAAACAGTGCCGATTCGTCGGCCTTGCGCTGCTCGCGCGTCCGCCTGTCGTGCTTTCTCACCGTCTGCACCCCCTGTCGAGATACGGCAGCAGATCATACAGCACCTTACCAAGCGCCACCGCGCCAAACACGGCGAGGAATGTTGTAAAGTCCATTAGCTTTCCGCCCCTTTCAGTTTCGTCATAAATTCGATGAATGGAAGCGTCGGAATTTTCACCCTTGACCCCATACGGATAACTTGGAAGCCGAGACCGTCAGGGTCTTTTTTCGCCGCTAAGCGAATCGCGTGAGGGTCACAATCCAGAACCGATGCAATATCAGCGGCGGTCAAGGTCGCTTTTCCACATACTTTCATTTCTTCAAGTGTCATTTACTCTTGCCTTTCCCCTGCGGGCATGTTACAATTACCGCAGGAACACAATATCTTGTGGTGAAGATTAGTTCCGCTGCCCTGTTCGGCCTGCTACGCTGAACAGGGCTTTTTCTTTTGCTTCATCACTATTCATAGCTTTTCGTCGCTTTTCCAACGCCTATCGCCACTATGCACTTCCTTTGCTGTTCTTCGTTGCTCTGCGCTCTTCCTTTGCCACTTCATGCATTACTCCGCCGTTTCCAAGCAACGCCTGGCCTTTCCAGGCTTTGCCAACGCACATCTATGCCTTTCTCTGCCTTTCTCTGCCTTTCTGTGCCTTTGCTATGCGACGCTGACCCTTGCCGGTGCATATCTGCGCTTTTCAGTCCCTTGCATATCCTTTGCCGACCGTAGCAGTGCGTGGCGAAGCCGCACCCTTCCGTTGCTCCACAGTCCGGTGCAAATCGCGGCTCTTCCATCGCGGCACGTTACCAAGCCCAGCCATACCATCGCAATGCCGTGCAAGGCTCGTCCATGCCACTCCCTCGCATTATTCAATTTCTTCCCAGCGGAATCGGCCTTTTCCACTATTTCGCCACTGTCCGATGCCGGAGAATCGCCCATAGTCCAGCCATTCGCGCACGGCCTTTTCGTGATCGTCGCACAAGCAAACAACAGTAAACTCGCACGTAGCACCCGCAGGGATTTCCTCGCTCATAGCAAGGCTCACTCGCTCTCCCTGTGCGGTCTGCGCTCTCAGCGGTCGCTGGCATTCACCAACGGAGCCAGTAAACATCAGCGGAATGGTACGCGGTTCGGGAAAAATCAGCTTGTCAATTTCTTTCTTGTATGCCTTGATTTTCTCGCTCGCAGTACCCTTGACCTTGCGCAGGCCGCCGCAGGTGTCCTTGAAAAAGCCCTTGATCTGGTAGTCGTACAGAAACGGCGTGCCGTCGTCCAGCCGTGGAAACACAGTCATGGACTTCTCCGCCACCGCGTCCGCTCCCAGAGCGGCAACCTCGTCCTCAACGCTCGCCGCATCCGGCGCGTGACTGCCGATAAACTCGCGGTAGATATCAGGGTTCGCGGGGCTGGTACCGAGAATTGGCTCGGTAAACGTCAATTTCACTTTGATTTCTTTCATCTTTTCGCTCCTATTCTTTGGCGCTTATGCGTCCTCGCTCCATTTCACGTTGCTCATCAATGCCTTGCTGATCTCAATCACCTGCGCTGTCGCCACCAACAGTTCAGGCCCTTTCAATAGCCCAGAATGCTTAGAAACAAGCCGCAGCTGATTTTCAAGGATGGACTTCATTTCTTTGTACTTCATGCGCCCTCCTTGTCCGGCTTTAATAGCTCGTCCACCGACACCCCGAAATAGTCCGCGATGGCCTTGACGGTGCTGACGCGCGGTTCGGCGTCTTTTCCGTTCCATTTGCCGATCGTCCCGTTTGCGATGCCGCACGCCTTTTCTACAGTTGCGATATTGGTATTGTGCTTTTCGCAGAGGCGCTTGACATTGTCATAGATCAAAAAAACTCCTCCTTTCAGTCGAATAATACTTGACAGAAATTAGAAGATAGTCTAATATAATGCTGTTGAGGCAATTAAATATCTTCTGCAAGTCCGTCTTTGTGGGGGGCTTAGTTTTGTTTACCCTTCACATGTCTAAGTATAATAGACTTAAGTCGCATTGTCAAGAAGAAAATCGGATTTTTGTCTAACTATTTTTTATGGATTTATCAAAAAGATTAAAAGATTTTTGCAGAGTAAGAGGAACTAACCGGACTGCCCTTGAGAAAAAGCTCAATCTCGGAAACGGGACGATTGGGAAATGGTGGAAGAACGGTAGGGTTCCAAATTACGCAAATCTGTTAGCTGTTGCTAACGAACTTGAGACTACCGTTGCATATTTAAGTGGCGAAACAGATGATCCGGAAATAAAAAAAGCCCTCGGCGATAACGTCGAGGGTTCTGCCAGTAGCGAAGCTGAGTTTATGCGGTTGTGGAGCCGTTTGTCTCCCGAACGGCAAGCTCGCGAGCTGGCTTTTCTTCGGGAGGAAGTGCTAAAGAGCGAAGCCGAGCAAGATAGCTGATCTTTTGCGACTCAGAAAGCATCCGAAATAAATCCAGCACTGCTTTCTCGTTGTTGTCTGGCATTATCCATTCCTCCGTTTTTCAAAATTGCAAATCAGAACATACGTTCGATTTTTCTCTATCATTATAGCACCACATTTTCAAAGATTCAATGGCATTCACAAATATTTGAATGGGCGGGGATTTGTATGGCTATCTTAGATAAATTTTTGAATCAGTTTGGTCTTTCATGGAGTGGAAGCTATAAAGATTATTATTCGGAAGATACAGGGGCAGTTGCCTCGCCACGTGGGCCCATCGATCAAAGTTACAATGAATATGAAAGACCATCAAAAATAGCAATTTTGGTAAACTCGCGATGCGTAAAAGAGAATCTTTCAAAAGATGCCAATTTAAGCATGAGCCGTCTTATTGAAGAAGAAATGACCTACTTTTCGTTTATCCCGTATCAGATTTGTAACTGCGCGTATATCGGTGAGCACAAAGCTTGGGCTATGTATAATCTGAACAATAAGCGAACATTGAGCCTTGCGATAAACGAGATAAACTATCACCTTGGCACATTACATGATTTAGAAGAGGATAGCGCGATTGAAAAAATAATTCCAGCTGACTATCAAATAAACTTTAATTCAATTTGCTTTGATTATGGGTTGATAACAAGCCCGGAAGATTTACCAAGAAGTTATTTAATCTACGCGCCAAAAACAAAATCTGGCAAGAAGTCTCAATATCCTCTAATCGCGTTTTTTAACACTTCTAAATATGGGATAAAATCTATTCATGAAGAAAACTACATCGGAGAACTATGCTATTCTGTTAACGGGGAGCTGTCCAAAGCATGTATCCACTGCTGGAAGCATGGGAAATTCGCAGAATTTAACTTCTCCGTTGTCGGGCGTTCTTTTTTAATCTCAACAATAAAAACCATCGGTGAAAGCGGGAAACTGTTTACCCTTTATGATTGCATGTGGAAGTTTACCGATTATATTGATTTTGCAGATCAATAACCACCGGCGAATAGTTTTTCTTACATCATTTTATAGAAAGAGACAATAACTTACGAGAGAATGCAAGACGGTATAGTTTAGATTGGCCCCGCCGCCCTCTGCAACAAACGGCGGGGCCTTTTTGCAGCCAGCGGGGAGCGGTCGCCGCTGCTTGGCTTCACCGTACAGCATCCAGCACTGCACTTTCAAGGCTTAGATTCGACCTTTCGACAGTGTCCGACAAATTTCATTGCTACAAAAAAGTGCAACATTTGCACTGAAAGGATATGATATTAAGTGAGCATTCAGGAACGATGTCAGGAACGAAAAGAACTGTTAAAATTGACGCACCAAGATATTGCCGACAAAGCAGGCTTACCGTTGCAAACAGTAAAAAATTTTTTCTCCCGCGCGTCGAAAGCCCCGTCCGTTTATACCGTCGCCGCGATCTGCAAGGTGCTCGGCATTTCGCTCGATGAAGAGTTCGGGATTTCCGAACATTTGACACCGACCGAGGAAACATTGCAAGCGCGAAACGACGAGTTGGAACGCCATGTTGATGCAAAGGCCGATACCATCGAGATCATGCGGCGCGGCGTCCGTATTCGCAATGGCGTGATTGCCATCATGTTTATTATCATCGTTTTGCTCGTTGCATGGTGTGTGTATATCGACCTGCACTGCGTCGATTATGGGTTTTGGAGGGGGTAACATGGCAAATTGTATTAAATGCAAAGCAGCGCTGCCGGATGGCGCGCTGTTTTGTCCTATGTGCGGCAAAAAGCAAATAGTAGAAAAGCGGCGTGGAAGACAGCGCGGAAGCGGAACAGGAACAGCTTTTCGGCGCGGTAAGACATGGACTGCCCAAGCTGTGGGATATTCATATATCGTGCACGGCGAAGATGGGAGCCCTAAGTTAATTCGTCGAAGGCCTACTAAAGGAGGCTTCCCGACAAAAACCGCTGCTTTGGAATGGGCTGCTTCTCAAACCCCAGGAAAATCGCAAAAAGAAGCTCCAACCCTTTTAGAGCTTTGGCACGGGTGGAGCGAGAACGATATGTTGGCACGGTCAAAGGATAAGCAAATAGCATTCAAAAAAGCTCGTGAGCGTTTAGAACCGATTATAGCCCGGAAAATAGACGAGTTAACGGTTGATGATCTGCAAGAAACAGTAAATTCCGCAGCAAAGTCATATTATACCGCTCGAGACATGAAATCCTTGCTATCTCACCTATACAAGCGCGCTATGGCAAGCGGAGGTAGCAATGGGCCAGTAACCGTTAATCTGTCGCGATTTATTGTTTTGCCTGAGCTGGAAGAAAAAGTCCCCGAACCATTTACCGAAGACGAAGTCAACACCATGTGGAAAGCATGGGACGAAGGAAATGTTTTTGTCGGCTATATGCTGCTGATGATCTACACGTCAATGATGCCCGGGGAATTGCTTGCGTGCAAAACCGATATGATCGACTATGACCGGCTTGAAATTTATGGATGCGGGAAAAAGACAAAGAAAAGAAAAGATACCCCTATCGTTTTCCCTGAGTTCATTGCACCGGTGCTGCAAGAGTTAAGCGAAAAGTCTACCAGCAAAACGGGAAAGATATTTGGTGGTGATGAAAACACCTTCTATACGGCCTATCACGCCACTACAAGCGCAATTGGAGTGCGAGACCTAAATCCATACTCCTGCCGCCACACAACGGCTACAGAGGCCGTTAAAAAGGGCGTAGAGCTGCCCGTGCTGCAACAGATCATGCGCCACGCAAAGTTATCATCGACACAACGATATGTCCATGTTTCCACCGAAGCCGCGCATAAAGGGGTTAATCAGCTTAGTCGTAATGACAAATGAATCTATGCTGGTTATTCGATAGCAAATATGTTAGCCATTTTGTTAGCCATAGGTTAAAACTTTTCAACCCAAAGAAAACCAAAAGTTGCAAAAACGTTTTTAGCTAAAAACAAGAAAAAACCTTGGAACCATTGAGATTCCAAGGTTTTTTCGATCTGGCGCGGAAGAGAGGATTTGAACCTCCGCGGCGCTTTTTACACGCCCTACTCCCTTAGCAGGGGAGCAAAATTCCTTTATTTTACAGCGTTTTTTAGGCTTTTGTTAGCCATTTGTTAGCCATAAAATTCACCTATAGATTTGCGTATGCGTGAATATTCAAAGCATTTTACTCGCTACCGAGCTTTCGCATAACGCCATTATAGACGCGCTCGTTTACGATTTTCAAACTGTCCATCAGCTCGTCCATGATGCCCCACGCCTTTTCTTGTGAGACTTTCGACACTGCGCGCAGAAAGTCGCTGTCACCGTATGTTTCGACGCTAACCGGCGCGGGCGCTGCGGAGTATGCCATTGTCAAAGCTCTCTCTCTGCTGCCGCTTTGCTGGTCACGAATGGCATACAGCACGGCAAGGCGCTCATAGTTTGTCCAGCTTGATTCTTCCGTTTCAAGGCGGGCTATCCAGCGATTGACCTCATTCTCGTCGACCATAGGGGTGCACCCCCTTTAGCCCTCGATCGTGTCCATGCAGCGCTGGATAGCTCTGCGGATGCTTTCATCGTCGGCGTTGTCCAGCATTTCCTGCAACTGGCGTTTCATGTTGTCGATGCCGCCGTCACGGGAATAGTGGCCGCGCACATAATGCGTGCCACGTCTCGCATTGGACATATCACGGTCATAAGCGCCGCGCATACCCGACTGCCAGTCTCCGTCGCGGGAATAGCGGCGAGAATAGTCTTCATCTCGGGAATAGCCGTCGTATTCCATCATCTCGATCTTATCGATGTTCTTGATGGTGGCCGTCAGTTTGTGCGCAATTTCGAGATCGCCCGCGCCAAGCTCGCCCTTGCGTGCCAGCTCGTCGAGTTCGTCACACAGCATATTGCGCAGATCATACATTGCTTTCTTGCTCATGTCCATTCTCCTTTCACGCGATTCTCTCAACCGTGAGATTGCTGTTAGCAAAATTCACGGCCTGAGCGCTTGTGTTCTTCATCGCGACAGTTACGCAGCAGCCCTTCGGAACGCTCACCTGCGCGCTGACATACACGTTGAAATAGTTCTCCACCGCCGCAGGTGTAACGGTAGCGGTTGCGCTGTTAAGCGCCTCACCGTTGACGGCAAGCGCCGCCGTGATCGCGCCAACCGTGCCCCCGGTAGGAATAGCGATGTTCCCACCGTAAGAGACCTTGTAGAGAGCGCGGCACTGGTTAGTCAGCCCGCGCAAAGTTACCAAACCAGCACCGGCACGGTGAACGATACACGGCTTGCTATTGACCGCCGTTTCGGTCAGTGGGACATTCTGCCCGGCGGAGACCAAAGCAATGCTAGAATTACTAAACTCAGCCATACTGGTATCACTCCTTCCTCTGATTTGCCCCAAAAGGGGCAAATGCACCATTTGCAATCATTTCTGCGTAGCTGGGCGCAAATAATTCGTCCGCTTTACGTAAAAGATCGGCATAATTGCAAAGCTCGTACATGCTCATTTCGTTTTTGTCCAGAGTTGCAATGTGATCGACAAATTCCTGCTTGAGTTCGTCAACTGTTTTCACAAAATCAGTCCTTTCTAAAGGGGTCGAAATCGACCCGGTTAAAATACAGCGGCAGGGCTATTGCCCCGCCGCGTTTGTCGTTAGTATCGGCACGGGGCCGACCATCTCGGTAATGCCACCGATATGGTGCCCGAGAAGCTATGCTATGCAGTTGTCAGCAGCCGCAAGCCGCATACTGGTTGCAGCAATAAGGATTCTGCACCGTGTAGGCCGGAATGGGAGAGGGACGCAGTTGCGAGACCAGATAGCTGTTCTGCGCCGCCTGACTTGCCGCCAGCTTCAAGCCCTGGTTCTCGGCCTGAAGGTCAGAGAGTTTGCTCTGCGTCAGGAAGTCGAGGATTGCGCGACTGTTGCTGTTGGCGTTGTCGATGATGTCGCGGGTCGCGTTCTGCACGGTGTTGCGCGTGTCGCACGCCTGCGCCGCCATGTCGTAGCGCACCTGCGCGATAGCTGCACGGTTTTCGCAGCAGCAATTTGCGGCCTGCATCTGCATGGCGTTGAGCTGCTGCATTAGCGCCGCCTGCTGGTTGCTGCGGGACAGCTCGGCCTGTGCAAAGCCGTTTGCCATCGCCATGTTGGTGCCGTTGACAAGCTGCGCCTGCTGATAAAATCCGTCGCAAAGGCCCTGATTTACGCTGTCGATCTTGCGCTCGACATTGGCAAAATCAGAGGTCAGCACGTAGCCGTCTACGACGCCGCCGGAATTGCCAGCGTTGTTGCCCCAGCCGTTGCCGCCCCAGCCAAAGACGGCAAAAATGAGGAAGAGAATAATGAGCCATGCGCCGTCACCGCCCCAGCCGAAACCGCCGCCGTTGTTGGTAGGCGAGACCGGCATGGTCAGCATGGGAGCGCCGCCATCGGAAAGAGACATAGTATCACTCCTTTTAATTAAAGTCAGTTTTATCTAAATCGTGGCCACGATAAAGAATTAAAGAAAACGCTATAAATATTTAATTATTGCATCAGACTTTGGAATTGCTTCGCCATCTGCTGTAGCTGATTGAGCTGCTGCTGGTTTAGCTTACCGCTCTGCAAAAGCTTTTCGACCTCCGCTTTGGGGTCACCTTGAAAATTCGCCTTGAACTGCTGAAACTGTTGCATCATCTGAAAAAAGCCATTCCCGCCACCGAGAGCGCCAAAAAAAGGATTATTCATCATCTTCGTCCTCTTCAACCTTGCGCTTTTTCTTGCCCTTTATTTCGCCCACAAGCGCTGCCAAAGCGTCAAACTCTTTGCGGGTGACAAATTCCACGCCCTTTTCCTGCGGCGCTGTACGGGGCGTTTCTGCGCGCTCTACGAGATCGTAAATCTTGAGCGTCGGCTTGCCGCTTGCGTCCGCCTGCTTGAGATACACAGTCGGCGCGGAGCTGTCCCACAGCGCAACGGCAGAGTTGGGCGCGATGAGATACCCTCTCGCTTCCTGCTCGCCGTTGACCCACTGCACGCCGCCCTGCGCGATGGGGTTTTGCTGCACTGGCTGCGACATAGGCTGCTGCATGGGCTGCATCTGTGGCTGCTGCATCTGTGGCTGCTGCATCTGCCGCATCTGCATGAGGTTGTCCGGCATCGGCTGCGGATAATAAGGGTTGAAATAGGGATATGCCATGTTTATTCCTCCGTTTCTTTTACCCAGTAATAAAGCGGGATTTCGTTCTCGCTGTTCCAACTGTCATAGATCACACCGTCTTGCACGCACACTACATGCCCGGAGAGCGCGAGAATATACGTCCCGCGCGGGTGCTCGGCTGCGAACCTACCGACCGTGTAGCAATCGGGGCAGGCGTCCGGCATGATATAGCGCCGGTAGCCGAGAGACCGAAGATACGCGCCCCAACAAGCGTTTGCGTTGGGCAAATCGCCGTCCAAGTACCCCTGTATGCACAGCGACAAATAGACCTCGCCCCAGTCTTTTCCCGTCGCCTTGCAGATCGCGCGCACGGTGCAGTCCGACACGTTGCGCCCGTTTGGATTAGGATTGAAATAGCTATACACGGAAAAGCTCCGCGAAATAGACATAAGTGCGCAGCTCGTCAGGATCAGGAAACAGTGTCAAAATGTCCATTGCCATTTGCTCGGTAAATCCACAAGCTAAAAGTCGTTCGTACATTTCGCGCACCTCCTTTTGTTGCCTCAATCATACCGTGGATCGCGCCCCGCAAATGGTCATTGTTTGGTCAAGTTTTGGTCAAAAAATATTTTGCAAAAAGCTCAAAAAGCTCTTGACTTTACGCCAATATTGGCGTATACTAAGCACATAAAGCAAGAGGGAAAACCTCGGGAGGAAACAAAAATGAAGTACAACAAGAGTGAGATCATGAAGAGCGCATGGAACCTTTTTAAGATGTCTCAGAAGTGGGCCGATTCTTTCGCTTTCTCCGAGTGCCTTCGCCGCGCTTGGAACGCCGCCAAGAAGTCCATTGAGAACACCAAGAAGCTGATGTCTAACGGCTGCATGAAGGTCATCAACGGTTCTCGCCTCGGCCTCATCCGCACTATCGCCGCTGACTATACGATGGGCTGGATCGTGACCGGCAAGACCTACGCCGCCCGCAAGGAGCTCAAGGCCGCAGGCTTCCGCTGGGATCCGGAATCCAAAAACTGGTTCACCACCGACCGCAAGGTCGCTGAGTATTTTTGCTAATGAGAGAGGAGATCAAGCATGACGACTTATTACGTTACCGCAGATCTTGACCGCGCGCCGACGGAGCAAGAGACAAAGGAGATCGGCGTACCGCACGCAAAAATCTTCCTTGGCCGCGTTAAGGCCATCATCTGTGCCGACAGCATCAAGGACGCTTGCGCGCGCGGGCGCAAATGCATCGAAGGGTGCATCCAAGAGGGACGAACGATCAGCAACGTCGGCTGTATGCCGGTTGCAGACGCTAAAAAGCTGGGGGATAACGAGATATACAAAGGTTACCCCACGACAACGTGGCTGCTGTATTACCGTCTCAAAAGCGGCATGACACAGGCCGAGTTATCGAAAAAATCCGGCATCTATATCCGGCAGATCCAGAAAGTTGAATCCGGCGAAATCGAGACGGGCAATATGGCTGCAAAAACCTTATTTGCGCTCGCCGACGCGCTGGGTGTGGATATAAGTGAGCTGCTGTAATGAGCACGTATGACCTAACAGGGCAGACTTTTGGGCACTGGACTGTGCTTGAGCCTGCGGAGCCGGATAAATACGGTCGGGCAAAATGGCTCTGCCGATGCGATTGCGGCGAGGAACGCGTCGTGACTGCCAGCAATCTCCGCCGGGGTGTCAGTACGTCATGCGGCCATACCAGGGGCGAAAATCACCGAAAGAATCTGATTGGACAACGCTTTGGGCGGTTGACTGTGACGCGTTATGTGCGCTATTCTTCGACCGCGAATAGCTCAATATGGCGGTGCCGTTGTGATTGCGGCAAAGAGACCGACGTATCGGGCAGGAATCTTATGACCGGGCATACCACGTCCTGTGGCTGTGCTATGGCAGAGGCCCAGCAATCCCCAGCCGCTCGAGTTAAGGCGCTGCTGGAATCCCCGTTGACAGGGCCATATGAGACCAATATCCGCGCAAAATGGTATCGAGTATCAAACGGTGCTCGTGAGTGGGAGATCAAAAACTTATCGAAATTTGTCAGAGATCATGTGGAGCTGTTTGGCATTGACCAAGAGGATAAGTATGAGGCCAAGCGTACGGCCAAGATGCTGTATGGCGCGTCATACAATCACTGTCGGTGGCGCGGATGGACGGTCATCCAGTTTGACCCAACCGAACAAAAAGAGAGCACCGATTAACCTCGGTGCTCTCTTTGTCCATCTGCGATTTTTTTGTATGCCCGCCTGCGGCAGCGGTTGACCGCCTCCGGTGACAGGTGCAGCGTCTCGCATACTTGCGCGTAGCTCTTGCGCCGCACGTCGCACTCGATGAGGCATGCCATCTCATCGGGCGGCAAGTCATAAGATTGGATGTAAGCTATAGCCCTGCGCGGGGCCATAGAGGATAATTGCGCGCGGATCGCTCGGTGCTGCTTGTCCATGCTGTGCGCCGGGGCTTGCAGAGCGCTCACGCGAGGGGAGACGTTGCAGGTCTCCCGCCCGTTTCCCTTTCCGTGCCCGATTCGGGCACATTTATTTCATCGTTGCGAGTTTCCTGACGAGGTCGCTGCCGTACTTGTACGCCGCGAGGTAGTCCATCGTCTTGTCTTCCAGCCCTGCGCGCTTTTTGAGCACCTCGCGGTAGCTCGCCTCATACTTCGGGCGGTATGCGCCCAGCACCAGCGACAGCTTGTGTTTGCGGCGATACACGCCGTCGCCGTTTGACTGGCTGCCGGTGTTGCCGTTGGAGGTATTGCCCTCGATGGCGGTGACATATTGTCCGCTGACGCTCTCGCAGATGCCCGTATGGTCGGTCTTGACCTTCGTGTTGGGAAAGTCATAGATAAGCACGTCGCCCGGCTGATAGCCGGACGTGACCCATTGGCCGTGGGCCTTGGCGTAGTTCATCAGCTCTCCGCAGCTCGCGGTTTTCCCGCCCGCCATAAAGAGCTGCTTGTCCACCTGCTGGAAGCACCACCACACGAACTGCATACACCAGTACACGCCGTCCATGCCGTAAGCCTTGCCATACTTCTGGCGGTTGCCCGGCTGCTCCACCGTGCCGATCTCCTTGCGCGCGACGGTGAGAATGTCTTCTGCTCTCGCCATGTCTTACGCCCCCTTGTCGATCACGTCCTGCGTCTTCTGGCTCTGCGTGCCGAAGTAGAACGCGATGATGACCGCATAGATCGTCATAAAGTCCTGCGAGATGTTGCCCGTTACCGCCATGTAAGCGAAAACGCCCGTCAGCACCAGCGTCACGATGCTCTTGACGCTCATGAGGTTTGCAATACGCTTGATGATTTTTTCGTTCATGTTATTCGTCCTTTCCTTTGATTTTGATTCCAGCCAGCAGGCCGAGTTCCGCCGTCCACGCCGCGAACCACGCGACGGTCAGGCTGTCCGGCACTACCTTGTCATGCGCGATCAATACGAGCACCGCAATGCAGTACCAGCAGAGGTTGAGCACTGCCGCGATGACGTACTTGTCCCGCTTTCTCAGTTTTTTCATAGGGCCGCCCCACTCAGCAGCCACGCGATGAACGCGCCCGCCAGCGCCGCGAGAGCCTTGTCGACCAGCCCGTCCCAGCGTTTTCCCGCTTTGCCCGTGATGGCTTTCACGTCCTCTTTGATCTCCTTGACATCGCCCTCGACGGTCTCCTGCTTGGTCGCCAGCACCTCGACCGACGTTGCCAGTCTGTCAAGCGCCGTTTGATGCTCCTGTAGCTCGTTGATGCGGTGCGTATTGCTCTTGCATCGACTTTCGATCGCCGCAATCGTCGCGTCATCGTAGTGCTTTGCATTATCCATATCCCGCTCCCTTTCTCCTTTACTCTTCGATTTTCACCCCGTACCGCTCAAACATCGCGCGAATGGCGGGATTTTTCAGTAACTTCTTCTGCTGGCCTTGGTTGAGATCGTTATAGACTGCTTGCAGTGCGGTCTTTGCCTCTGCTACGCACTCGCGTGCCCGTTCCGTGTAGGTTTTATTCATTACTTCTCCTCCCTAAGCAGAATTTTAGCAGCCGTTTCCGTGTCCTCTACCTGCTCTTTCAGCAGTTTATTCTCACTTTCTAACGCCTGCATATTTTCTGCCTGCTTTTCGATTTCTTCGTTGCGCTTTTGGATGTAGTCACAAAGTTTCATTCCGCCTCCTCCACAATCGCTACTGGCTCCCCGCATGTTACTCTGCCCTCGCCTTTGGCGTAAATTTTTACACCCAGCTCCCACAATTCCGTGGTTTTCTCGGCGTTGGGCAGCTCCACCACCTCATCCACATTGCACGCCACCCACGCAGGATTGGCATCCTTGGCGTTGTTGCTGATGTGGATGGTTCGCTCCGTTGCGCCGGTGAGACTCACCTGCACTTTTGACCGCTTGGGGCGTTTCTGCGTGCTGCCCAGAAACGCTGTGAAGCTCAATTCCCGGAAAAAGTTCTCTGGGTCAGGCATGATGTAGATTTTGTCCGCCGTTTTGTCGGATACCATTGTGGCATTCGCCACCTTAAAAGCGGGGCGCGGCGCATAAAGGAGCGATGCGTTGTTTGAGTAGATATTACCGACGGAATCCACTCGATCAAACTGCCCGGGAGCACCAGTTGAGTGCAGCCACCATTGTCCTGTGACGCCACTATCGCTAATCGCTATTCGAGCTTTGGCATCTGTCGTCCCGCCCGTATGCACTTTGAGCATCGGCAGGATACTCTCGCCCTCCACGCCGCCGGTCGTTATCTCGTCCTTGCTGAGCAGATACGCTTTCCGCGCGATCTCGGTTACGACGTCGGAGTTATATGGTTTAATTTTGATCGTGGACGGGATGATGCAAGCCCGCATTTTTTCGTCAAAATACGAGAGGTAGCCCGCTGTTTCGTCATTCAGCCACGTGTCCATCAAACTGTCGATGTACGTTGCTTCATTGGTTGCGTTCATCTTTTTTGTGTCATTCAGCACGTGTTGGCGCAACAGCACCACGCCGTCCGCGTCCTTGCGGATGGGCCAGTAAGCAACGGTCTGCGTCTTGCCGTCGATGGTCTCGGTGTAGTGGAGGACTTCGGTTAGCTCGATCTCGCTGATTGGTCTTGCCATGACTACCTCCTCACGCCACCACGATCCGGGCGTATTTATCCACCGCGCCAGCCGTTACAATTAAGTCCGCCGGGACGGTGAAATCCGCAATGTATACGTCAACGGACGATAGATCGCCGCCCCCGCTCTGGATATCCCTCACCGCCTTAGCCATCCCCTCCGGGAAGCTTAGGGGAGCGGTTGTCCCGCCCTTCTCGCGAATAGCGTCGGCGACTGCCGTAATGCTTTCGCCCTGTACCAGATATTCCGCCATCAGAATGTACCTCCTTCCGCAGCGGGCACGGTTTCTTCCACCCATTTTTCTCCCCGAACACGGAGAAAAGCCCCTTCTACCGTCGGCTTTGGTAAACCGGATTCCTGCCCTACATATTTGCGCAAAGTGCCCCCGGACACCTTTTTTGCCGTCGCATTTTGTTGCACCACGAAGAGATCATCCGCCGTTACAGCTTCAGCCGCGAGCAGATCGTCAATAGTTTGGTCTATGATGGCCTTTTCCATGTTGCCCTCCTTATCATAAAATGTTGATCATATGGTACACGTCCACCGCCCCGTAGACCGCGGCAGCAACGTATAGCGCATACCGCGCCGCCCTCTCCCTCCGGGTAGAGAGCCACCACAGCAGCGCCCACACGATGATGACCTTGTAGCCCACCATCACCGTGACCTCCCGCATCAGCGGGTTCAGCTCCACCGCCCCATGACGCAATGCCCAGAGCGTGCAGAATAGGTCGATCAGGTTGAGCGCGTATGCGATCACCGCCACGCGCGTCTCTTTCTCCTTTTTCACTCCTCCTCATCCCTCCTCTGTACGATCGGAGCAGTCCACGAATTGATCAAATCCAGTTTTTCTCCCACGATCCGGTGTTTCTGGTAAGACAGCCCCGGCGCAGCCTCTCCCAGAACGAGGCTGAGAGATACCGCGTCGACCGGCGTCTCCACTCCGTTGGCGTTTACCTCGTTCATGCCGCTTTCAACCGTTGCAAGAGCGGTGATCTGTGCTTTCGGCAAGTCGTCCTCTCCGACACTGTGTTTTGTTTTTGCTGCGGTCGCCCGATATGCCTTTGGATCGTGCGGCGAACCGCTGACCATTAGCCTGTATTCGTCCACCATCGTGAGATCTTCGAGCCTGTCGAGCTCCTCGTTTTTGATTTTGTAATCATCGAGCGCGTCGACCGCCCGGAGCAGACTTGTCAAATTCGCGTTTTTGTCCGGTGTGCGCATCGGATAGATCTCAACAAGTTGCAGATCCATGGCGAGCGTCTGAACGTGGGTCGCCCCCGCATGGTAGCTGCGGTGCGCTTGATCCACCTGAGACCATCCGTCCACCTTAAACGGCGGCCACGGCCACAGGTTGATGTAGAGATACGAATGCTCCATGGACCCCACCGGGATTTCAAACTCGAGGCTCTCTCCGGATACAAGATAGTAAACGCCACCGTTGGAGTGTTTTGTCTTCAGGTTGCCAGCATTGCCAAACACGCCCGGAACGGCGACCGCCACCCACGCCTTGGATGTGCCGTCGTCGTCAAACGGGGGAGACACCGTTTCAACGAACGAAAACTTGTATCTCCCCGGGCAGAGAACATAGGTCTTAATGACATATACCGGCGTCAAATTTGCCGTGCCGCTCACTCCCCAATTCGCTTTTACCTGCTGCGTCAAAGTGAACGTCCAGTTGTCGAGGCGGGAATTCACGGAAAGCTTGTTGTCCGTGAATTGCTCCCAGGTCATCTTGCCGGCCATATAAGCGCTGCGGATGAGATAGGAAAAAGGGAGAGTTTTTTTTGCGCATATTTCGTGCAAATAAGAGCGGTTATAAAACAACGCCGTGACCCGCGCCGCATTTTTCTTGTTAAACACCCCGCCAAAGTGCGGCGCTGCGCGCTCACAGAAGGCATAGAAGTCGCTGATAGTCTTGACATTGTTGTCCCGCAGCCACCCCCCCATGTCTTGCAGTCCGTAGATACTCGGCGCGGTCGCCTCGCCGCAGGCATTGCGCAGATACAGGTCGATGATGACCTCATCACAGTTGACCTCGACGTCAAATATCCCCGGTTTTTTCCTCGGTGGCGTATACGGCAGCAAATATCCGTCTCCGCACAGCCCCGCCGCCAGCCCTGCCTTAAAGCTGGCTGCGTCATAGTCGCGCAGCGTGCCGCTGCCGTCCGGGCGGTGCGCATCAAACGCGCCGTTGAACCCGCGCTTGATTGCCTGCCCGGTCAGATATCCTGTTAAAAAGCTCTTTTTGTGTTTGATCGCCATTGCCGCCTCCTACCAGAGAATGGGGCAGTCCGTCCCATCCGGGTATGTGATCTTTACCGGAACTCCCGCACTGTTCAGCGTGACGCCGTAATCCAGCATTTCCTTAACACCTTCCAGCAAGACACCCCAACTGCCCTTGTCCCATCCGGAAAAGTTGAGCCCAACGGTTTTCCTTACCCCCATCAGATCCATATACCCCTCGTCCCGCGCGGTGAGACCGAGCTGTTTCCCCGTGCTCGTCTCATACGTCAGCTCCAGCGAGTTCTGCCGCTTGACGAGGTAGCCGCGCTGCTTGCCGTTGTTGTCGCCCGCGCCGAAGACGTCCACAGGGTAGTAGTACTGGCCGTCCGATTGGAACGAGATCGCGCGCTTGACCTGCTCCTCGTACTGATAGACCATCACCGGCCAGCTCGTCTGCTTGGTGGTGGTAAAAATGCGCTCGCCGTTTGCATAGGGATAGCCGTCCGAGCCGATAGACGCGCCCGCGGGGTCTGCCTCCCAGTAGATCAGCTCCCCGTTTGGGTTTTTTGCCTGCTCCGTCGCGCTTTTGGCGATGCCCGCCACAAACTCAAGGCTCTGTTCTGCCACGCGGATAAAATTGTCGTCGGTTGTGTCTCCAGCGAGATACTTGACCACCCGGCGAGAGGTCGACAGCCGGTTGACGCTCAAGTCCGCGATCTCGCCGAGCGCGGAATACAGCGCGTCCGCCGAAAGCTGACCGGACACATCCACGTTTCCGTCGAGCTTGATGTAGCCCGTGTAATTGTTGGGGCCGACTTTAAGCGTGATCGTCGCGGTCGTCTGGCCGTCCGGATTGGACGCTGATGTGACGGATAGGCTGATCCCATCGACCGTCTGCGTGATGTCCGATACCCGCCCGTCGATGCCCTCCACCTTGAGGTTGATCTCCTCGCTCGTTTTGGTAATAGTTGAGCGTGTTTCGGCAATCTTGCGGTTGAATTCTTGCGTGATGTACCCTTCGGCCGGATATTCGTCTTCCATCTCCGCTTCTCCGGGGGAAGAAATGCCCGCGTATCCGCGGCCATCATCAGAGAGTTTAGACAGCGGCGAATAAATGCCGCCAACCGTCACGCCGTCGCCCAGCTCTGCCGCTGGATCGATGTTTGCTGCGCCCGCTTCGTATGCCTGATACTGGTAGCCTTTCATGGCTTGCAATAAGGCATTTACCATTGGCTGTGTGGCGTGAGGGCAACTTGCAACGACCTCCATTCCGGTATCATCGCCCGCCGTCAGGCTGTTTTCATCATCCACAAGCAGCGTCACGCGGGAGATAGGCTTGTACTTTCCATTGTCGGAAAAACTTGTAACATCTTTGCCGACATAATACTTTTCAGACAAGAATTCTCACCCCTCCAAACGTAATAGCGTTGCCCGCTTCTGTAATGAGATAGTTCGTCTCAGTGGGCATGGACAACAACGGAATAAGCAACAGTTTCCCTGCATCGGTGATAATCCAGTTCCCGCCGTGCGCCGCTGCGATAAAACATAGTTCATTGCGGATGGTGTAGTCGTTTGCAGGATGGTCGATGGTGTACGAACTGTTGAGCACGGTGCGGCTGTCCAGTTCCACGCCCATCAACTGGCAAAAGATATTTACAGCGTCAGGCATAGTCATCGGGAAGTTAAGCGACTGGTCCGGCTCCCACACAACGTCAGCCTTTCTCATAGCGTCGTATGCTTCGAGTTCCCAATAATCTCCATCGCAGGAACGGCGGTTGGTAAAAAACACGCCTTTGGGGATCCAGTCTGTCTCCTGACTGCCATTAACAAGCCTGAGATAACGCTTGATCGTTGCGGCGCGCGGTACGTTGTCCGCATACAGTGCCAGTTTTAATGTTGCGCAGCAGGCGTTTCCAATGCCGAATTCTTCAAACAACTGCGATTCGACAGAATGCGACACTTCCGCGTCTTTGCCATATTCCGTGCCAGCAACGTCAAATTTGTACTCTCGTTCTGTGCCGGGGGCGTGGAGCAGCTCACGCCACAGTGCACTTGTTGTCTGCCCCATATCACACCTCAATCAAGTTAAACGTCGCGCCGCCCCACACCTCGTTATCGTCTGCCGCTTCTTCAAGCGTGCATTCCATCGACGAGCAGTAAAACGTGCTTGTTCTCACGCCATGCAAGTCAAGATACTTGACCGTGCACGTTGTCTTATTGAGGTCATCATCGAGCTTTGCCAGCTTATCGCGAGGTATAGAGCGCGTTGTATAGCTCAGTTTCCGCTTGGTGGTAATTTTGTCGCGCCGCATCTTGCCATCTTTGGTGCGGGTCGTGTTGTCGCTGTCGAGATCGTTCCTGCTCCACCCATAACCCTTTGTGGCGATAGCATCGGAGTAGTCCGTGCCATTGATAATAAGGACTTCCATGTTACCCCTCCTTAGTACAGCAGCACGGGCTTACCCGCCGCGCGTGTCATGTTGTTGATGTTCTTCACGGTGCTGCGTGCAATCTCCTTGCCGTCAAGCTGAATGACGACCGTTGTCGCATTGGATCCCGATTCAGCCATTGCCTGTTTAAATGCGTCGACCATTGTTGCGAGAGGTGTTTCAATGTTTGTGCCGCTTTTCTGGTCGCCAAGCACGGCAAGAAATTCCTTGTTTGGGGGAATTACTGCTCCGCGAGCCAATGCAGGAGCGGAAATCCGACTAATCGATGGAGCGCGAGAAGGGCTGCTAAAGCCGCCGCTTCGTGTCCCAAATCCTCCGCTGCGGCCAGAATTCGATCTTGCAATAGAATTTTGCGCCTCAACGAATTTGTTTCCGAACCAGCTAACGGCATTAGCCACCCACGTTTTTACAGCCTCCCATGCGGATTTTAAGCCGGACAAAAGGCCGTCAATAATCCTTCGACCTAACGCTTTCCAGTAATCAGCAGTAAAAAACTTCGAAACGCTGGTATTCCACCACTGTTTAATGTTCTGCCACATTTCTTTAAGCTTGGTAAGAAGCGCACTCCAATCCAGATCAGATGCAGCGGCAATAGCCGCGCCACCAGCAATCATCATCCCAATGCCAAGTGGAAGATTTGCGCCGGAGAAACACAGAACCGCACCGATAGCGATAAGAGAGACGCCAATCGAACCCATAAGAGATTTGATTGCAGCTTTTGTCTTTTCGGGGGCTGTGTTCCAGTTCATGGCGACCGACGCCGCAATAGATGCTGCACCCGCAATCATTAACCCAATACCGAGAGGTAAGTTTGCTCCCGAAAAGCAAAGCACTGCGCCGATGGCAAGCAAGGTCATTCCGAGCGCCATCATTAAGGCCGACAATGTATTTTTTGTTTTGTCGTTTACTGCATTCCAGTTCAAGGCGACTGCCGTTCCCAGCATAGCCGCTCCTGCCAGCATAAGCCCAATGCCGAGGGGGATGTTTGCGCCAGATAAACACAAAATTGCACCAATGGCAAGGGCAAAAAGGCCCAGCACCGAAAGCACATTTGTCAGTGCAGCTCTAAGGCGGTCAGGCATTGCGTTCCAGTTTTCTTTAATAAGTGCAACAAGCCCAATCGCGCCCGCCGCCATAAGTGCGATGCCAAGGGGGATATTTGCGCCGGAAAAACACAGAATTGCGCCAAGAGCTAAAAGCGCGCCGCTAAGGTATGCCGTAAGCTCGTCGATCTTTGCTTTGTACTCGTCGGTCGTAAACTGTTCAAACACGGGAGAAAGCCGATCTGCAAGCGCAGACGCAGCGCCGCCTCCACTGCTTGATGTGGAAATCGTGTTGATCTCGTCAAAACTAGCAAGATTCCCTTTTGCTTCTTTTGCCGCCGAACCGACGCTACCGATAGCATCTGCTTCTTTATAAAGTCCTTTTGCCGCCGCTTCTGATTTTTTTGCCGTTGTTCCAAAGAGCATCGATACAATGTTTGCAATAACGCTGATAACCTTTGTAAGGATGTTCACAAGCGCTGTAAAGGCGGGAACAATTACACTTAATAGCGGTTGTGCCAAAGTGAGCAACGCGCCCTTTAAGCGTCCAATAGCTTCTGCGGCTTCGTCATTTACTTGGATGACTTTCCAGACATAATCACGCACAACAGATAATGCCCTTGTAATAAGAGTAAACACAAACGCCCTGAGAGCGAGCTTCTTTACTCGGTTAACGAAGCGGGACATGTATTCGTCGGCTTTTTTAGTCGCCTCACCCATCCCGAAAACACCGTTTTTTGTGATGGAGATTTTTTCGGAAAGCTCCCCCGCTTTTGTCTTCATCTTATCGAGATTTGCCGTATCGGACTGAATTGAAGCGTCCATCTTCTCAACTTTAGCTGTAACGGCGTCATACTCTTTTTGCAAAGATTTCACAGTGCTTTCCTGTGCCTTGATGGAATCCGCCGTAAAAAACTCTTTGCCGCTGTGCATTGAATCAAGCGTCGCTTTTGCCGCATCGAGATTTGCCGCGATTTCTGCCGACTGCTTTGCCAGCGGCATTTTGTCTTGCTGTTTCTGGTAAATTTTATCGTTAAGCGTGTCGATTTTTTTAACCAGTTTATTCAGTTCTTTTTGAGCGTCTTTGTCGTCCAGATCCACGCTGAAAACTACCGAACCGTCTGCTGCCATAAAATCACCACCTTGCTTTTAGTTTTTTGCTGTGATATGGTAAAAGAACCGTATTTAATGGGAGGGAAATAGAATGAAAGCATTGAAAAGAACCTTGTTATTCCTTGTTGTCTTCTTTGCATCGTTTCTTTTGATTCTAATTGTAGGAGTTGCTACAACGCCAGAAGGCCAAGAAACTATGCCGGTATGGGTTGGCGTTGCCCTTATAGCAATACCTATCCCATTAGGGATTCTGGCCGTTAATAAAGCCGTACCGCAGACTTATGACGAAAAGATTAAAATCCAAACAGTAAAGTGCAAGCTACAACTTGTCGGCGGGCTTGACCTTGCAGCAGGGTCTATCTGCTCCGCCATGTGCTCCCCAGAATCTATTTCATTTTCAGCGAGCGGACAAACATTTACGCTTTCGCCAGAAAAGCTAATCGATGTGTCTGTTATGACACCGCAGGAGATCCAGACCCAATACGTTTCAAGCGTCGGCGGCGCAATCGCGGGCGGTATTTTACTTGGCCCAATCGGCGCGGCGCTTGGAGGGTCAGCACAGAAGAAGAAAACGAAAATTGTCCGTCAGTACCTTATCTTTGCATATCAGGCTGATCCAGAAGTTAAATACATTGTATTTGACGTGACCTCTGCACCTCAGAACGGGAAGAAAATCAGCAAAATTTATGCGTACTTAAAGAAAAATGAAAACAAACAAGTCTCTCTTTAATTTCAACCGGCTCATTCGTGAGCCGGTTCTTTTTTCCCCAACCATGCACTAAGCGTATCCGCTTCTTCTTTCGAGACCTTTTTCGGGATATCGACCACATCTTTATTGCGTCGGTAAAATTCTCGGTCTGACTTGTCTAAGGGTTTTCCTTTCGCCTTTAGTTCTCGAATGCGGATGACTTGCGCAAAGAAGCAATCGCCAATTTCCATATAAGCAGACAAGAAAGTAAACCAGTGCGTACCGCCAGTGTTGGTATCTGGATCGTATTCGCTTTCGCGAATCTCTTTCCCAAGCACTCGGTTGACAGGGGAAACGATAAACTGAAAATCTTTCGCCCAATCAATGATCTCCGGCTCTTTCTTTTTATCATCAGGGTATTGCCCACCGTTGATAAACCAAAACAGCTGCTTGATCGCTTCGTCGTAGTCGGGAATTGAATCAAAGTCAACAAAGAAGAGACGAAGGGCGGTATAAGCTCGTTCTTCGTCGCTGAGTTCTTCATCGTCCAAAACCTCGAATATCGTCAGTATCACTCGAAAGTCATACCGAACGGCAAAGCTCTGCCCGCTGATCTCTACGCTTTTTGGAAGTCCGTAGCCCATACCGCCCTCCGTTTAATGCTTTTGAACTTTATCGAGATACTTTTTGATTCTCGGATTCGTGAATTTCTGTTCACGGGAGAACGTATTGTCGATTTCGTCCATTACAGCAAGCATGAAGTTACACCACACAGGGACACCCTCTGCCAGCGCATAAACGTTCATTCCGCCAAAAAGATCATCTGCAATATGCGTACCAAAAACCGAGTCGATGATCTCGCGCATTTCCTTGTCGCGCTCACGGGCAAATTCAAAGATGAGCTTTTTGTCTCCCATCTTTTCAATCTGCGTTTTGTACCCCTCCTGCTTTTTGTCGAGGTCTTCAAAGGCAAGGTAGAGTCTTTCGACAAAGTTGCTGTCGGTAGGGTTAAACGACACCTCGCACTTCCCATTTACGGCGTAAGTTACAAGGCCGTCGCCAAAATTAAGTTCCTGCATGATGTTCCTCCTTATTCGCCCTCGGTAAACGTGACCGTATTGCCAGAGATAGCGGCAGTGCCGACCGTGCGCGTTCCGCCAAACGTCACGTCGATGGGCATACCGATAAAGCCGCCACCCTCGCCGCCGAGGGAAGAAGGCTTAACCATGCAGGACGAATAGCGCTCCGCAAATACTGCGGTCTTTGCCGTGCCTGCATAAGCGTGGACAATCAGCATGTCCTGATTCGCCAGCGCCGCCGAGTTCTGCTCCTTGACCGCAAGATTCCAAACCTTGACGATGGCGGGATCGCCAGCGTCCAGATCAGACGGGTCAAAGGTCTGCGTGATGATGGGTTTCTTCATGGTCGTGCGCGTCGTGCCGAGAATATCCTTCGAGGAATCCTCCTGCCAGTCATATTCCATGCTGGAATCCGTAACGCGCGTACCGAGGGGAGACCACGTGGGAGTTCCGGTTTCGCCCGTGTTGAGATACGCGATCAGAAGTTCGCGGTCTACAGTCTGCCCCGCCGTGGTGTTAAAGGTCGTATCAGCCATTTTTAATCACCTCGTAGTTCATTTTCATAAGGATTTGGTGATCCTCGTCGCCGTTTTCATACACGGCAAAAAGCGAGGATCGTGTGGTCGGCTCAATGCGGATGACGCGGCGACCGTCGCCGATGTCAGGCGGCGTTTCGCTTGCTGCCCAATCGCCCAAGGCGTTAAGCAGCTCGTCAGCTTTGAGCCGTTTGTCGTTGCTATTCCCCGGCTTCATGCGGTAGATGACCTTAAATTGGTATTCCGCCTGATACCCGCCGAGAATGTATTTCTGTACGATGTACGCCGCCTGAATCGTGGACAGCGCCATCGCCGCAGTATCGGCGGGGAGAAATTCGAACCGAATCAAATCAACCGGCTTGTCAGGGAATGTGTTTAACCACGCAAGCAGCTTTCGCGATACTTGATCTTCTTCCGCTGCCGATACCGTCTTTTTAACCTGCTCCGTACTTCTTCACCGCCTTTTCTGCTACGCGCAGCCACTTGTCAAGATTCTGCGCTTTCGATGCTTCGCACCAATGGGCTTGAGCTTGTGGGTGCGCTGTGTGATTGAATACTAAATTGCGGTCAGTCACGACCTTCGTTCCGCCTTTCGGCGCGTATGTGCTGCCGGTATTTGGGTCAACCATGACTTTTCCGTAATACAGAAATCTCGCATAAGGGCCGGGGTAAACAATCACATTTCCGGAACCTGGGCCAAAATCGCCTGCCGTATACCCTTCGGCGTGTGTCCTTTGCATCAGTGAACCCGTAAGCATTGGGACAAACGGGCCAGTGTCTCTCATTATTTGAACCGCCAACGCGTGTTCAGCTTTTTTGCAGCCCTGCGCAAGTTTATCTTTGACCGCATCCATGCCATCGGTGTGCACCGAAACCTTGATGCCCATTACGCACCTCCGACTTCCCAGTGCTGCATATCGAGGCTGCCGTAGTCCATCGTGTCAACCTTGGTCACGTTGTAGCAGTCATCGTGATACCGGACGACGTTCAAATTTGTGCCATCAAACACAAACTCGCCCTTAATAAACAGCGTTTCTCCACCGTTTCCGTCATATGAGAGCGTCCATAGCCCACTGCGATCTGCGGCTTTGACAAACTCCTGCGGCTTTGCGTAAGTCTTTGCCGCGCCTGTTTTGCCGTCCACGGCTTCTACCGTAAATGGAATGTACAGGTTTGCCGCATCAGCGCCCTCAAGCCCGCTTTGGCGCACATTTGCGCCTTTGCTTGCTTGCAGCATTACGCCGCGCAGGATGGTGATATAGATGTGCGTAACCTCTTTAAGCGTCGACGGGTCTTCTTCTTGGATGATGTTGTATACTGTTACAGTTTGGGGGAACATGGACACGGCCCATACCCCCTTGCTCTTAGAAGTCCATACGGCGCAAGGTACATCACGACCGCTTCGCGCTTTCTGCTTTCGATAAGCTGCACATCCGTTCCCGACACATTTCTACTGCCAAAGCTGCGCGTCCACGCGCCTACCGTTTCGCTTGAAACAGATCGTTCGGTGTCTGTTGATACCGCATTGAGTTTGCTGCCATCGTTGATGATCTCGCACAAAGCACACACGGCATTTTTTACCGCGTCCGCAGCGTCGTTGGCCGCGTTTTTTGCCCGGCCCATAGTAACGTAGTCCACGTAAGCGGACGCTTTCACAGCAAGAGCAGGGAAAATGTCTTCTGCCAAAGCCGCGCCCATGTAAACCGTTGAATAATAGGTATAATCAGCGTACGCCATATGCAACCTCCTTTCCTGTGCCCTCCCCCGCCGTCACGGTCATCCGATCAGGCAGGGGAGGAGGTAACAGTTTACTTGCTCGCGTCAGACGCGATGAACAGGCCGCTCGGATTGGGCACGACGGGGATAAACAGGCCGCTTGCCTTCGTCCAGACCGCGACGGGGTCGGGCGTAGCCCACTGGGTAATGGTAATATACTGGTTGGCGCTCTTCTCATTGTACTGGCCGTAATCAGCCTCTTCGGGGGTAACGCCCCACAGGCCCGCGCCGAAAGAAGTGGCGGTGCCGTTGGAGAGGAACGCGATCTTGTCATCGGGGAAGAATCGCTTGGTCGTCTCCTTACCGCTCGAAGTCTGCGTCTTATAGCGCAGATCGTTGGTGGTAATGGTGCCGAAACCAAACATGGACATAAACAAAGCGCTGAGGCGATCGGTGGGGACGTACGTGCCAACACCAACGGAGCCGTAGATCATCGTCTGGATGCCCTTGTTGGATGCCAGTTTGCGAAGGATCTTGTTGGAAAGCACGACCTCAGTAAGAGTGTTACCGCTGTCCGCAGCATCGTCAGCGATTGCGCGAAGCTGACCAATGATATCGGCATCAGCGCTCAGATCAAGCTTGTAACCGATGTTGCTGGTAGGCACGCCGTAATCGACCGTCATGTTGAGGTTATTTTCCTTGATGGTCATCTTGCCGGTGGCGAGAACTTCCATCTTAGCGACCTCAGTACGGACCTTGACCGCATCAGCCATCAGGCGCATATCGTCAAAGACGTAGCGCACAACGGCGTCATCGGCGTACACGCCGTTTTCGGTCAGCAGACGGACGCGCTCGGTCTGGTTGATCTTGCGCTTGATAAGCAGTTTTTCGACCTCGGTCTTATCAAACACGGGGCGAGAACCAATCTCCGCCTCAGTATCGAAAGCATGGACAGTCGCCATCACGGGGATGGTCGCGCCAGCAGCAAGGCGAAGATACTCAGCCTTGATGTTCTCGGTCTTCTGGTCGGGGAAAATGCGGTCGCCAATGTAGGCAGGACGCGCAACAGAAAGGTTCTGCGAAAATTCCAAGCGCTCGGCGTCGGAAATGAGATTCAGAATGTCAGCCATAGATTTTTACCTCCTTACTTAGCTGTTGACCGTCCAGACGGGGTACAGGGTTACGTCACCAGTCATTTCGACCTCGGAGACCGCCGCGCCGCCCTTGCTGGTGCTCCAACCGGTCTGCTTGTTGTTGCTCTTGGTCAGCGGATAACTGGTGGAAACCTTCGCAACAGAACCGTCAAAGTAACTGTTGGTATCCGTGGGGACTTCGCCGCTGCCGTCATTCTTGTCGTAAGTCACGGTATAACCGCGAGTAACGGTTGGCGCATCAACAAAGACAATGCCCTTGCCCTCAAGCGCGGTTTTTGCTGCCGAAGCAATATTCAGACCATCAGAAAAGACGCGACCAGCCACGAGGACAGAACCGGGCATATTGCCGTTGGTCACGTCGACCGCTTCAAAGACGATACCTTCCGCACTGCTGTTGTTAGACGGGAAAACAGTGCCAGGGGCGACGGTTTTATAAATGCCATCCTGCACGCCAAGCGTCGCAGGAATTTCACGGGTCTTCAGCACGAGGCTTACTTCGCTTTCAAGGAAGTTCGGACGCGCTGCGCCGGAAATGTTAGTCACAAAAGACATACGTTAAATTCACTCCTTCGTTGTAGTCTGCGCATACTGCGCATTAAACTGTTTTGCAAACATTGCGCCTTTGCCTTCGCTTGCAGGCGCGCCGCCGGTACCGACGGGCTTTGCAAAGCTCGGCGTGGGCTTGCTGGCCTGAAACGCGGACGGATCAGCTTCAGTCTGCGCCTTATGCCATTCATCAAAGCCATCAAGCACACCGTCTTTAAGCTCGAGGTGCTTTTCTTTGAGGTCGGCAAAATAGGCCTTTCCCGCAGCTTTTGAGGAAAACTTGATGCCCTTATCTGCAACAGCTTTTTTCATTGCATCGGCATAATCCCGGTCGGAAATCTGCGCTTTATAGTCGCCAGTATCCTTGTCGTACTTTTCCTGCAATTCTGAAAGCTGCTTCTTGAGGGTCTCCACCGTTTCGCCGGTTCCTTCTTCCTCGTACTTCTTGTTTTTTTCTACTTCCGCGTCCAGTTTGGCTTGGACAGTTGAAAGCGCCTTTGTGATTCGCCTGTCAAACTCCGCCTTATAGATGGGGTCAGCCAGTATTTCATCAAAAGTCATGATTTCGTCTGCCATTTTTATTCTCCTTTTATTTCCACAGCGTCATTCCCCGCTGCGTATTACAAAAAAGAGCCAAACAACACGCTTTCGCGTAATGTTTGGCTCAAATTGCCACTTCTTTTGCCTCGATTGGCAAACGGATATATTTAATTACAGTCGCTTTCTGTTTTTAATGCTTCCCTTTTTTGCCGCGTCGTATTGTTCTTCTGTCCATCCGTACGCCTTACAAAACAAGGGCTTCCCCTTTTCCATCGCAGCATTGTAGTCTTTAACAGAATAGGACTTTGCGCTAACAAGTTTAATGGACGCGGGATCAAGCAGCGGCTCTCCATCGCTACCCACTCCGGAAACCTTACCGGTTACTCGATATTGATACTTGAACGGGTACTTAGGGCTTTCCCAAACGGATACGCCATCTTCTTTTTCCCCCGTCATGTGGTTGGTGGACACGCGCATAGTCTCATTCTTGAGATATTCAATCTCTTTAGGGTTATCGGTTCCTCGGTAAAACTGCCCGTCCTTTTGATAGCCAGCAAGTCTAAGTGTCTCCGCTTCAATAATGCCGCTTATCTTGTAATATGTATCATTATTAAAATCGTGGTCTCTTAAGACAATTCGGCCATCAGATAAAATTGCGTTTACATTTTCGTCGCCGACATATTTCCCATTTAGAAATCCAGATACTTTAGGCGCTTTGTACACTTCAAATTCTCCACTTTCATTTTTTGGGATTTGAAGCGTTTCACCGGTTTTTTCTCCAGTAAGTTTGTACTGGTCATCTTTTAATGCCTCGTAGCTTGTTCCGGTCGCCTTCCCCCAAACTCTGTGTTCGACCCCGTATTCGGCACTTGCTTCGGTATCGACGGTCTGCTTTTTGGAGGCCGCCGTTGATTTCTTTTTGAGATCTCCAAATTTCCCGCTCTCGCGCATTGCATTCGTCAGACTTTGTCCGTCTTTAATAAACACGCGGCGACCGCCAATCGTGCGCCAAACTCCACCTTCGTCTGCCATACCAAGCCAACGCTCCTTGTCGAAAAATAAAAAAGAGCCAACCGACTACAAACATAGTCAGTTGGCTCTTCGTGCCACTTCCACGTGCTCGATTGCACTATGGGTGCTTATTTATTTGTGATTATTTTACCACATCACCGTGCGAAAGGGAAGAAGAATATCACTTTTTTAGCTCTTTTGCTTCGATAATTTGCGCTTTTACGCTTCCGTCTTTCATTTGCTTTAGCTGCACGCGCGCCCCAGATTCAAGCGCCCGTTCAATGGCAAATTTGAGTTTTTCATCGATCATATAGCACTTTCGTCCTTTCCCATTGCAGCGGCAATTTGGCCGCTTCGCTGAAAGCATTATATTTAGAGTTTAGCCGCGTCAGCTTTATTTTTGCGGCGCGATACTCGTCCGTCTGCTCACTTGCTTTATACGCCGTTACAAGCCGTTTCTGCTTGATGATCTGGCGCTCCACACGCCGTTGCATCTGCGTCGCTCCGCTCTGTCAGTGATTTGCATGATCTCGTCCTTTGTCATCGGCTTCCCGCCACCGTTAAAGCGCGCGCCAGTGTCGAAACGAACAGTCTGCTTGGAGACCAGCCCCTTGTAGGTGCCGTCTACGAGTGCATCAAGGCTCTTGGTGTCCTTGATCTTCTCGCCGTCCAGCTCCAATGCGGCCATTTCCTCGCCGCAGCCGCGCATAGCAAGGTCGAGATTCGCGCCGGTAATGTTTTTGCTCTCAAAGTAAGCACGCACAGCCTTTTCCTTTGCCGCCTTGCTTTCCTTTGCCGTGATGTCGGTCTTAAAGGTTTCAAAGGCCGAGTGTTCCTTCTCGTACTTTTCCTTGTAGCCGCCGTCACCTGCCGCCTTGAGGTCGTCCAATTCCTTCTGGACGCCGGGCAGCTTCTCCGCGTCCGCCTTGTACTTCGTGAGATCGTCCTTGAGGGGGTCAACCACGCCCAGATGTAGCGCAACCAAGCGATTTTCGATCTCTTCGGTGCAAGCCTCGCCGAGAATATTTCTGATTTCCGCTCTCGTAAATTTCGCCATGTTATTCGTTCTCCTTTTCCTTGGCCCCAATTCTTCGGGGGCGAACGTTGTATAAAAACCGCTGTACCTCGCGGGGTTTACCTAAAGCAAAAGAGCCAACCACCGAGAAAAACTCGGTAGCTGGCTCCTATTGCCCTTTCCCGCGCCCTATTACGCGGAAGTTGTTATTTACTTGATGTGTTCTCTTAATATGTCGAGGATAAACGCCTGAACGCTTTTCCCCGCTTCCGCCGCCGCACTCCGTATTCTTGCGCCTTCCTCTTTGCTCGGGCGAATCATTATGTTGTCTTGCCGCTTTTGGTACTCCCTTACGGCTTTCTTTTCTGCGTCTGTTCCTTTGTATGGCATGGTGTTACCTCCTTGCGGTAATTATACCATGTCGCACGGGAAGAGTTAACTCACATTATTCACAAATATTATGAGTTAACTTTGTACGTTTCTACAATTGATTTATGAGTTAACTCATGGTATCATATACTCACAAGGAACAAATGTGACAGGCAAAAGCCGGAAAGGAAAAAGAACATGAAACAGTACACCGTATATTTCTTCATCAAGGCAAACCGTACCGAATATTTGGCCGATGTTGTCATCGAAGCGCAGACCGCAAAAGATGCCTGCAAACTCTGCAAGGAGTGGTACTTCGAAAAGACCGGGAAAAACGCATTCCGCCCGACCACAAAAATGAGCGACGAAGACCGGAAATGGTATGACGCTCGCGGCAATGTCCGTCATTTCTCTATCTGATGATTGCCCGCCCCGGAGGTCACGAGGGCAGAAAGGTAACCAAAATGATGAATATTAACTTGAAAACAAGGACAATTAAACTGTCCCGCCGTGAAGTAATCGACTTACTCCTTATGCTTGATACCAACTATGAAAGCGGAAAGTGGAACGCGTTACACGACAAAATCAAGGAACAATTGGACATTCAAGACAGTAAAGATAACGATTTCCCCGCCCCTTAACCGGGGCGGTTTCTTTTATGTTTGAGTGCTGTATTTGATTGTCTTCTTGACCTCTAGGACAATATACCCGTCACCTTTGCGGCGTATCTCTGCATCGTTGCCGCGCTTGAGGATGGCTTGCACGGTCTTGATTGCTTCGTCAAAGTTCATCACTCTACAGCCTCATATATCATTTTGAAAATGTCCGGCTTGCATGGATAAATTTCCCCCTTTACGCCACGAATAATATAATCTCCTGCTTTAGCGATCATTGTCCCTTCAAGCGTCTTTATCTCGCACCATGCCGGATTTGGATAATACTTACCAAAATCATGAGTAATGATTGTATTTTCCGTAACTGCATTCCAAAACCAATCTTCTGCGACAAGCCCTCTTTCGTTTAACTGAAACGCTTCAATAACTACCGGTTTTTTCATATATTTCACTGATACAGCACCTTCATTCTCTCCCGCTGCTCCGGCAGCCCTGCCGCCGCGCTGAACGCCTTGTATTTAGCGTTTAACCGCCGCAGCCTTATGTTTACTGCAGTCTCATCTTCATGCAATCCTGCGGCCTTGTAAGCAGATTTCTCACGCTTTAGTCTGCGCACTTCTCGCTCAACGCGCCGTTGCATCTGCGTCGCCTCGTATGCGGTGTATTTCTTTCCGTCAAACTCGCAACCGAGATCATCATCAATATGCTCAAGCTGCTCGTCGGTGTACGTGCGTTCTGACACGCCCTCAACCCAAACATTACGGCGGTGTCGGCAATTGGCTCCTTCCAGCCCATCGACAGCGCCGAGGCCGCACACTTCGTATATGTTCGGGTAAATGTCCCCTGCGCGAATACTGTATACCTTGCCTTGCCAGTCCTTATGGCTTGACCACGGTGACGGCCCCGGCTTATCTCTCGCGCCAGCATGGGCGGAAACCTCGAAATACGGAGTTTCGAGATACTGCGCCGACTGCTCCGTATATTTAGCGCAGATTTGATTTACTCCGGTCATAACCGCGCGTCGCACGGCAACATCGATATGATCTCGATGCCCGCTCTCATAGTCAACCACCCTCAACCCGCTGTCTGCAAGCTGTTTCACTGCCGTCTTGATGGCCTGATTGTAGCTGATCGCGCCGCTCTGAATCTGCATTTCTGCGTTATCCAAAGCCCACTGATAAGCGCGCGCGGGCTTTAACATCGTGTTGCCCACAAGGAAACCCATAGAGGCCGTTAAATTGCGGAATGTATCATGGGTCTGCCGCTTAATTGCATCCACTGTAGCCACGTCTACAAGCGTTTCTGGCTGCGTTACATGCGCAAGGTCGATGACTTTGGTGTAATACTTCTGGTTGCGCTCTACAACGTCATTAAGCAAACTATTTAGCTTTTGTTTGCTAATCCCTGCTGTTTTGCTAATAGCTTCTTCGATGCTTTTAAGGTCAATGCCGTGCGATCTCAGCGCTTGAATATCCTGCACCGTAACTTCATTGAGCTGATCTGCAAAGACCAATCGGCTGCATATCTCGTCCAGCAGCGTTATCTCAAGCGCACGGAACAGTTCTGCCAGTTCTTCCGGCAGCGCGTCAAGAATTTCCGGCTGAAACGGATATTTCATTTGCTTTCCTCCGTTTCACGATATCGTCATAGTGTGGCTTCACGCGTATCACATTCCAGTCGCATTCCTCCGGGACTTTTCCGTAAAAGATCACCCATTCCGGCGCAAGCCGTTTCATCATTTCATCGTAGCCGCGCAGGAACAGCCGCTTGCTTTCCTTGTTCTGCTGTGTGCCTACTGAGCTGACCGCCACAACACCGCCGACAGGCTCGCCATCAAAGCACCAATCATAGCTGCTTTCATCGCTCCACGAAATTGTTGGGTAAACTGTCATCCCGTGGAGTTGCCAGTATGCCGCAAGCCAATGTTTGCGATAATGGTTGTATATCTGCATCGCAAGCGGCATATCCGTGTAGGTGGAAAAGTCCGGCGCGCACACCGCCGAAAATTGCGACAGCTTCGGAATGTATTTGTCAGGCGTGTTCCAATACCGAATGAATTGATAATCGTCCACGAAGAAATGTACGATTTTGCTTGCATGGTCTTTTGCTGTGTAATGGTAATTCACGGGGATAAACTCGCCATGCGGATATGCCTTGACCGGCTCAATCTGCGGTATACCGTACTTGCCAACGCCGGGGAATGTGAACTTGTCCAGATTTTCAAAATTGATCATATAGCCCCCAGCAAACAAAAATGCCGCAAGATACATTTCTGTACCTTACGGCATAGCAAGCGCCCGGAATCAAACCGGAACTCCCTCAAACAAAGTGTGCTGCCATTACACCACTACTTGCTACGCCGATTGTACCATATTTTTTTGACCCGCTCAACCATTTTCTTTTCGGTTGGCGTTAGATTCGCGTATCCTTTTGCACCGTCGTTTTCATTGTGTATATATCCGTGGTGGGTATGTGGGGAAACTTTATCATGCGGCCTGTCAATATCTATTTGTTTTATGCGCTTGTTTTTAGTGTCGTAGTATGTAATTGCTTTGATGTTGTCGCTTTTGTTGAGCGTTACATACACGCGACCACTTGTCATTGTCTCCATCGGTGTTTTCTGCGCACCGTCAACCGCTTTGACAAACTTGATATTACTCTCTTTGATAATCGTCTTGAACTCGCTACCGTAAGGATTTCCCTTTGCGCTCATACCGCTGCTTGCGCCGCGTCCGCCCATTACTTTCTCCTGCGCGGTTCTCTTCCGCGCTTAATTAGTTTTTCTTCTTTTGTTGATTTGCCTTTTCTGAAAAGACCATCTTTACCAATCGTACCAGTAAAAGTGGTTTTCCTTTCGACAATATCATTTTTTTCTTCTGACTGCATTTTCCCGCCATGAACAATGGAGTAATTTCTTGTTTCGGTATAGCTATATTCAATTACTCCATCAGAGCGGCGCTTGAAAATTGGCGCTGTTTGATGTACGTTTTTTGAAATTGCCGCTCTCATGTTCCCCATAATTCTGCGCTGTTCGGAAGTTGCGCCGAGCGTACCGCCACCGGCTCCACCTCTACCGCCCATCACTCTACCTCCTGTTGCTGTTCTGTAGTCATATCCTGCATCTTCGGCAGCGCCGCCTTTGCGGTTTCTTCGTCTTCGTGCTTGTACTTCATGCGGACTTCATAATGATTAAGGATGCCAGCGGATAAGAGCTGCAAATCCTTGGCAAACTCTTTGTCTTTGGTTTCCTGATCGTCGAGGATGCTGTCGCCCCAATCGTAAGCAACTTCGTAGTCCCCAGCAGGAGCCAGACTATACAGCGAAGCATACACGTCCATTGCATAAATTAATGCGTCAAATGTATGCTCAAGAGCCGTTTGAATACTGCTAATCAATACATATTTGCGTTGCTTGCCGCTGCGAATCTCCGTCGCGGTTTTTTCGATCGTTTGAGGGTCGGAAATATCCCCATAAGAAAGGCCGATATTGAATTCAACGCGTCGAAGAGTATTCTGAAAGCCGCGATAAATCGCATCGTCCCTGATTTGCGGCTCGATGTGCTGGAAAAAATCTCCGTTCGGTGAGAATGGGCCGACTTCAAACAGGCGCTTATTGAACATATCTGCCGTGCTGGATGTTCCGTCCATCAACACCTTGCGTTCGCTCGACTTATATTCCCAGCGCAAACGTTCCCACTGCTCATCCGCCTGCTTAATAAGCTCGACCGTCGCTGCATCGCCATAAATGGACATACCGCACATGCTGTTACTATCTGCGGTGTTGGCAATAGGCGGCTTAAAATAGGCGAACAGAGGCCCTTCCACGTTCTCAATGGTCACTTCCGGCTCAATATCCGCCCACTCCGGAATGGTCGTAAGCTGCGCATCTGCACCGACAGATCCGGACGAATCGCTATAGTACGCCTTGTTTTTGATGGTATAGGTCGTCCCGTTCAGCTCATGGGATTCGATCCTAACGTAGTACGTCCCGTTCACCTTGATGGGTTTATCCTTAAAAACGCCGCCAATGCAGCGCCCTGAGGGGTCGAACTTTGTCGGCTGAAATCCTGCAGCGCCGGTAACATCCACGAGCATCTTATCACCATAGATATACGGTTTTAATGCCACGCCGCCAAGCGCAAGGCCAAGTTCTAATGCTCGGTTAAAATTTTCCTTTGCCGTCTGAAAATTTTCGTTCAAGTAATCAGCGCGCTTGCTCCCGGTAATATTTGCCGTAAATTCAACCAGAGTTGGCCTTGCCACTTCTCGGCAAATCGCAGCAGGCAGGCCCACCGCTTTCACGTCACAGTTCTGCCACGGCGGGGTATTGACCATCATCGCATACCACAAACCGATATGCTGTTCCATCGTAAGGCTTACGGCGGGAGATACGCCAAATTCCCGCTCGGCGACCGCCTGCGGGAAGAAAAATCGTTTTACTGTATTTACAATGCCATTTACTAAGCCCATATTTTTATCTCCTCAACTTTACGGGGCTGCTTGCATACATTGGATTTTCAACTGCAATTTCTCGGCGTAAAACTGTCATAACGAAATACCTTACGGCGTCTAGGACGTGGTCGTTCTCTTTAATGACTTTATCTTCCGCCGCATCTTTATCCCAGCTATAAAGCCCAAACTCATCAAAAGCGTGTGTGCAGCTCTCATGGAATTTGATTCGCCCCGATTTGATACATGCAGCCGTTAAACGTATCCCATCAAGAACATCGTTATTTGCTTTCCAAACAGCAAACTTTCCATGCCTGCGGATGCACTCCGAAAATGACGCGGCGCTGGGGTCTATCACGATGCGCTCGATTTCATATCCATCTGAAAACCGTTCCAAATCTTGATAATATTCCTCGTCCGTCTTTTGCCGATTGGTGGCGCGCCCGCTGTGATAGTATTCTTTCTCCATTACGGCGCGGCCTTTATCCATTCGCCACAAGCAAAAGACGGTAGGGTTTTGTGTACCGTAGTCGCAGGAAATATAATACTTTCCCGCGCCGCCCGTTTCGCTCGTGACGTTTGCTTCTTTGGAGAACATCGGATACACTAGGCCCTCGGCCACCACCCACAAGCCGCGAATGTATCGATCATAAAACACGCCGGAAAACATTGCTTGATAGCGTTCCAGCGTCTTTTGAGACAAGCCGGGGTTGTCCGTCATTTCAAAATGCAAATATAGTGCGTTCCGCTCTTTGTTCCGCTGTATCCATTCTGTATAAAACCAGTGCTGCGGACTTCCCGGGTTGCAGGAAAACCACAGCTTTGCCCCGTCTACGGAGCAGCGGGTCAATGCCTGTTCCACGAACGAGCGCGGCATCAGCACCACCTCGTCCAGCAGCACACCCGCCAGCGTGCGGCCCTGTATCAGCGTATAACTTGCCTCATCCTTGCCGCCGAACACTTCGAAGTAATTCGTCACGGCTCCGCGACGCACTTCCATCACTTTGTCGCCACGCCGCCATCGGATAATATAGCGCTCTTTGGCAAGGCTCATCGCCGTGAACGGCACGATGATGTTCTTAGTGCAGCTATCCACCGTTCGGCCGCACACGCCAAATCGCTGACCGCTAAAATTCTCCATCGCCCAACGAACGAACGCCCACATCATGATGGAGGTCTTGCCGGAACGCACAGCACCGTCGCAGATCAGCGCGTCATACTTGGAATATGGGAAAGCGAGGATCTTTGCTTGTTTCGGGCTAATCATCGCTCTCCAACCCCTCCGCCATCTCGCGCAGGCTCTGACTGAGCGCATCTTCCCTTACCGTGTCGGCAGGGCTGCCGCCAATCATCGCCCACTTGTCGATTAGCGTTCCCATCGCCGTTGTGATTTGGCTGAGGTTTGCCGCCGCCAGTTTCTCCGGGTCATTGAGCATTTCAAGCCCCTTACCGATGAACGAACACACAAGGTCTTTGTGGTCGTTCATGTACTCCATCACATCGGCGGTGTTCTCTTCCTTTTTTTGCTCGCACTTTTCCACAATGTCGGCATTTGCCCGCACAAGGTTCTTGACCGTCGTTGCGGATACTCCGTTGATTTTTGCTGTGGCGCAATAGTTGTTCGTCTGCACATAGTCCGCCAGTATTTTCTTTTTCTGCCGGTCTGTCAGACGCGCAGCCATTGTCACCACCTCGCACCTTTATTTGCTACCAGCCCCCACCCCTTGGCCTTACATAGCAGACTTTACCCGCCCCGAAGGGCCATCTCAATTGTATGGCACTTCTAAATGGGCCACATTATAATGCCGCACTTTCAGGCGGGCGCTTTGCCCATTGCCAAAGGCAGCGGCTCTCCTCTTTTGGTACGGCGAGACGGTATTGAGCCGCCACACGTCCGCAATGTTGCCTATAGCCATTGCTTTCGCTTCTGCTTCTGCACGCCGCGTATATGGTCGTCTTTCTCGCTTAGATTGTCACGCGCTACCGGCAACTACGCTCCGAAAAGTCATAGTCCCTATTCCGTCAGGTCAAACCGGTCTTGACGCATCAAGACAAGCGCAGTTTTCAGCGAGCTTTGTCATTTTCATGTGAGCCATGACGACAACGGTCTCACATTGTCCGGGCGCTACCCGGCCTCTGGTGCAGATGGTGAGGATTTGAACCTCACATAGCCTAACAGTGTCGGCCTCCACCGCTTTGCTGGGCGGAACCCAAACTGTCGTTTGTAGCGTCTACCGATTCCGCCACATCTGCGTATGTCCCCGCTGGGCCACATCGTTGAGAGGTGCGCGGGTTCCTGTGCCGCATGAAAGGTGCGACCTCTCGGCCCTAATTGTGGGCTGCATCGTGCGTGCGGCAAATTGCGGGGGGCGGTGTGAAAAGATGAAAAGCACCGTCCCCGCTATGGCGCAGGAGGTAAACGCCATAAATGAGAGAGCCGCAAAGGCTTTTACACCTCTGCGGCTCTATTCTCCCATAATCGCAATACCCTGACTCACTTATAAGTGAGTTTTACAAAAAAATTTTATAAACTTTTTGGGTAGTCAGATCGACCGAGCAAGTAATCAATCGACACGCCGAAATAGTCAGCAATGCTTATCAGCGCGTCCATTGACGGTTTCTGCGTCCCCATCTCGTAGCGTTTGATCGTGTTACGGTTCAGACCGCATAGCTCGGACAGCACGCAGCGCTTTAATTGCTGGCGTTCCCGCAATCTGCGCAGCCGATCAGGAAACGTGCTCATTCCTCTCACCACCGAGCTTTCTTTTGATCCACGCCCACAGGTTGCGCCACGGATGGAATTCTGCGTAATTGGCGCGCTGCTCGGCGTTGTAGCGCTTGTTACGCATTACATTAAGGACCTCTTGCTTAAAAGCGCACTCATCGTTCGCCCGCCCAAGCGCCGCCTCAGTGTCAGCAAGCTTAATTCGCAGTGCATCCGCGTCTGCTTTCAGGTTCGCTATCACGTTCTCGCGGGTGATTGCCTCGCCATTCATCTGGCTGATCTGCTCGATCAGTGCGGCGTTCTTTCGCTGCATCGCCGCTTTTAAGTTTGCATACTCGGCAATCAGGTCATTTTTCTCGTCGATGCAGTTTTTCATCTCGGCGATTTCCGCTTCAAGCGCCGCAGTCTTCTCCTGCGCGTCCTCCACCATCTTTGCCATCTGGTCTTTGGTGTACTTCTTGATGTTGATGCTCATTCGGCCACCGCTTCCCCGACGATCATCCAGTCATCAGCCAGCATGTCGGCCTGCGAGGCCAGCCAGCCGAGCTGTACGCCGGACGTGCCGACAAATGCAAGCGCTTTGTTTCCGATGGCCTCGTGCTTGGCGTTAATTACCTCGTGCGCGGCGTTCTCGTAGCTGATACGCTCCGCAAGCTCGACGTACTGGTTCTTACCGTTCCAACCGCGGCGTGCGATCTTCATACCCTTCTTCACTGCCTCGATAGCAAGCCCAAAGCTCAGCCCGTCAGTCGGGCGATACGCCTCTTCAAAAACCTGCTTCGGGCTGAAAGATTCGTATCCGTCAGAGTAGCGGACTTTGTAACCGTCTTCCTCAGGCTCCATGCTTCTCGGGATGGGCTGGGTCTTCTCGTAAACTTTGCCGCCCTTGCGGATAGCCGGTGCTGCCTCGATAAGTTTCGTTCCGATGTACTTTTTCATAGCAAAATTCCTTTCTTTTTCGCCCGCAGGCGTTATTTCATTCGTAGCTGTTCTTCTCGCCCCCGGTCGCTCGTGATGCTCACGACCTTGCAGTCGCCGTATCGCTCAATGTCCATGGCGATGCGCTCCTTGATGCCCTGCGCGTCAGCGGCGGGGACGTTGGCTTTAATCGTGATCGTCAGCATTTGTCCCCTCCTTTGGTTCGCCGTAGCTGCAAAAATCGTCCGGCCAAAAATTCAAGCTGTATTGTGCGCCGCCCTCATGGTCGGTCGAAATGGCTTCGTTTTCACATTCCATGCGCTTGTGGTTAAAATGTTTGCAGTCCTTGCACCGCACTACCGGCGCAACGTCGGCGGTGGGGATTTTCTTCAACGCTCTCGCTGATTTCCATATAGCTTCATAAGCCGAACGCGTCGATGCTTTCCCTGCAAGATCGGTTATAGCATTAAACGCAGCTTCCAGCTCAATGTATTCAGCCATTGTCAGAAGTCCTCCTCACATACGCCACGCAGACCTCAGGGTCATTCCCGCAAAGACATGGCGCATATACGCATGAATCACAAATTGTAAACATCTCAGTTAGTGTCATTGTCCAGCCCTCCTGTTCCACGCTTCTTTCGCCTTTTTGTAGTTATTATAGCAAGGGATTTGTGCGTGACATCTCATGCAAATGACATAGGGTCTAAGGCATAAATACTGCACCGCAATTCTGTCGCAACCGCAAAACGGGCATGGTTTTAACTCAGGCATTCTTCATCGCCTCTACATAGCACCAGCTTTGGGGCGGGCGGCGAAGCGGCAAAGCCCCATTGTTGCAGATACCGTTGTTGTTGCTGTACATGGCGCAGGCCTCACAGAATAAGTCATTAGGACAAAGCCGCCGAAACGCCGTCAGCTCCCGCGGCTGGTCATAGATCAGCAGGTCGGAGATGTGCCAGCCGTAACAACGCCCCTTATCGCCGATATAAGCTATAATTTCTGCCTGAGATAAGCACGTCGCAGGGGAAAAGGCGGCATTTGTCGGACACCATAGCCTGCCGCCATCGTATGTGATCGGGGCGATCCGCTCACAGGTAAACTCCCCGATGACCTTGCCGCGGTCAACACTCTCTGCGATATAGTCATTCGGCATTTTCTTAATGCCGTCAATTGTGCAGTAGATATAGCACCTAAACGGCGTGTCCAGCTTCGGGCGCGTCTTGCGCACTTCAATCGTCTTTTCGCCGTTGGCGATCTTTTCGCACCGCTTCGGGCGAATGCTGATAAGTACGGCTTTACTCATTCCGTTTGCCCTCCAATACTTTCTCCGCCTCCTCGCGGGTTAAGAAAATCGTTTCCCCTATGGAACTTTCCACGTATGAGCAGAACGGGGTTGTATCAATGTCCCACCGTCCCTGTATTGCAAGGTATCTCATGTTCCTGACTTTGTGCTCTAAGATTTCTCCGGCGAACACTCTGAATAACGTATCGCCCACCTTGCACGGCAGCACCACCAGCCGCCCGGCCCCTGTCGGCCTCCATCAGCGCGACGATTCGCTTGAATGTTACACCCTTACTGATTTCCACATCCTCAAACGACTTGTAATTGGCGCACATCGCAGGTTCCAGCCCCGTGTTAACATATGCGAGCAAATCCTTTCTGATATTCGAATAATCCTCAATGAGCTGCTGCACCACGAACCGCTGCGTCATCGGCCACGCCGCGATCTGCTCTTGCAGCTTTTTCAATGCTTCGTCCGAAACCATCACTCCACCGCCTGCATCTTACTAATCACTTTTCGAATCACGTCGCCGCCGTAAGCGTCTTTTGTCAGCTCCAAAAACTCCGTCAGCGTCATCATGCCGTGCTCGAGGTCAACGCCGTGGTCACGGGCAAACTTCTTTCGCCCAATGTCGCATGAGCCGGTCAGGCGGTGGTGCCAATCGTAAAAATACTTCGTCGGATACGCTTTTTCGCGGTCTGTTTCGCGCAGGAACGCATCAATGCGCTCTTCTTCCGGCATGTCCTCAAACAGCTTCTCTCGAAGAGCCTCCATTGCTCCGCGCAGCGTTTCGCCGCGCGCGAAAACATTGTCCTGCTTGACGATATAGCACGGTGTAAGCGTCAAGTCATTGTTCACGATTGCCCCGTGCGCGGTGTTTCCGCGCACAGAGCGAACCAGTGTGTTTACGCCGTCAATTCGATAGACTGGTTCTCCATTGAAACTTTTAATGCCGGAGCCGTAGCCGTAGCCGGAGCCGGAGCCGGAGCCGTCGCCGGAGCCGTAGCCGGAGCCGGAGCCGTCGCCGGAGCCGTAGCCGTAGCCGGAGCCGGAGCCGTCGCCGGAGCCGTAGCCGTAGCCGTAGCCGTCGCCGTCGCCGTAGCCGTCGCCGTCGCCGTCGCCGTAGCCGTCGCCGGAGCCGTAGCCGTAGCCGGAGCCGGAGCCGGAGCCGTAGCCGTAGCCGGAGCCGGAGCCGTAGCCGTAGCCGGAGCCGTAGCCGTAGCCGTAGCCGTCGCCGTCGCCGTAGCCGTCGCCGTCGCCGTCGCCGTAGCCGTCGCCGGAGCCGTAGCCGTAGCCGGAGCCGGAGCCGGAGCCGTAGCCGTAGCCGGAGCCGGAGCCGTAGCCGTAGCCGGAGCCGT
>ERZ1034962.92-NODE-92-length-50543-cov-18.922041_pt1 | contig 50543 bp, 76 predicted proteins | sample MGYA00520696_ERZ1034962 | MGnify/ENA primary metagenome ERZ1034962 (study PRJEB33766, sample SAMN09781770) | gut metagenome | biome: gut microbiome | host: Homo sapiens | place: Madagascar | study: EMG produced TPA metagenomics assembly of the PRJNA485056 data set...
GCCCGTGTGTGCCCTGGTGGGCCGTGTGGGCCCCGGCAGCCCCGGCAGCCCCGGCAGGATCGGCGGCCCGTGTGTGCCCTGGTGGGCCGTGTGGGCCCGCCGAATCCCCGGCAGCCCCGGCAGGATCGGCGGCCAGTGTGGGCCCGTGTGCGCAAAAATCCGCAAAATAGCGCAAATTTTGCAAAATTATCTAATATATAGCATCGTGTAACGCAATATATAATATTATGTTAAACGATGTACGATATTATATGAACTTGTGTAATATATTTGATAATCTAATGTGCCACACAAGATCAGCCAGTCTCGACCTCAAGATTGGCGAAATATGACATATTCTGGCACTTATGGAGCCTGGGCGGGGAGACATAAGCCTGGAAGCACGGGCCAGACACGCTCGCCTGGCGACCACGCCTCCACGCGCCGCATGAATTTCGCCGCCAGGCACGAGGCCGACCGAAACAAAAGCGCCCTGCGCAGGGCGCTTTTGTTTTCGGCAAAACCGTTCGATTTTTGAATTCCACGCGCAGGCTGTTTGCAAATGTGCGGCATTTGCGCCCGGCAGCAGGTGCGAGCCGTGAGCGGTCTGCGTCTCACGTCCGACTCGTTGAAACGGCGCACACTTCCGCTAAGCGCCGCACAAACACCGCTTCCGCGAATGGGATAGAGGCGGATCAGCCTATCATAAACCAACGTTCAGGAGCCGCCCACACGTCGCTGATGGTAAAACGTCTACGCCAAACAGTCCAAGCGTCTCGGCGTGCGCCGCCATTCACGCATATAATCGCCGTAGAGCCGCCAGGAGCCATTTTAAGCCTGTTTGTGCGCGGAGCCGAGAAACTTTACCATATGGCGAACAGCAAGGCTATAAACGGCATTTAAAGCGCTTTCAGCGAATAGTGTTGCGGAGCGGACGAACAGCATCGGCGGGCCCCGCCTGCCGTTGTTTGTTCCAAATTTTCAGAGCACAAAATATCTGCGAATAAATGCTCGGATGTAAAATTCCAAACATTGCCACGCCAAACGTTTCCACCCATCAAAACACGAACAATAACTATATATATAAATAGAACGTCCGTACCTGATATTTTTTAGGGGAGGTAAGCCAAAGGGGCTATTTCTGATCGGTTTCGGATTCGACTTCCGAGTCGATGGCGAACACTGGGGGAAGGCCGTGCGCCTTCGCGTCTGCGTCAACTAGCTGACGCAGGAGCTCCGCCAGCGGAATACCTCTAGACTGGCTATACTCGTCTAGTTTGGGGCGGAATTCTTTGCGCATGCGCCAGCCATACAGGATTGTGTGAGTTTTGTTATAATCTATATCATAAGCCCTTTTATCAAACTTCTCCGTTCCCACTCACACGCGCCTCCTTCCTCTCCAGCAGTTCCGCCGGGCTGCATTCCAGCACCTCGGCCAGTTTCAGCAGATGCTCCGTGTCCGGACGCCGTGCTCCGGTCTCCCAGTAGGTAATGGATCGCGCATGGCAGCCCACCATTTCGGCAAGCTGCGCCTGCGTCAACCCCTTGCTCAGCCGCAGGCGGTTGAGAGTGGTATTGCTGTTCCGGGGTCGGGGATTATTCCTCATGTTTTTTCTACCTCATTTCGATTGATTTTAGTTTGTTCGGCGGAAGCCGCCGCCTTGCGCTTCGCATAGTTTGCACGCGCCCTGGCGTTCGCCTCGTCGCGTTGCTCCTGGGTCTGGGTCATTTTGGCCCACCTCTCGCGGGCATACTCGCGTCTGCGCTCAACACGCGCCGCGTCGTCCAGATCGCGTCAGGATTTCCTCGCGGCTTCCCGCAGATGATGCAGACTTTTTCCGCCATGTTACGCACCCGCATTCAGCGTCGCCGCATACTCTCTGGCCACGCGCTGGTCGCACGTGTTCACTGCACCGGCGGAGACCAGCGCATACAGGCCAGTGGCCTCAAATTGCACCAGCACCGCGCCCAGCGGGAATTTTTCGGTAACCACGCTGCCAATCACTCGTGCTCCGGCGGGGATCGTGTTGGTCAGCAGTTCGGCTGCGATATTGGATTTTTCCATTGCGGTTTTCATTTTATCTCCTCCAACTTTATGTCAGCGCACTTCAGGGATGAGTTTGATTCGCCCAGTTTCCAGCAAGTCGTCGAAACTGTATCCCTCCTCCAGCTCAAATTTCCCTTTTTCCGCGAACCACTCAATGTCATCTTTAACATCGTCTCGCTCGTGTACAAGGTATTCATTCAGCGTGAAGCCGCTTTCGAGTCGCCTGCCATCCCACCCTAAACCGATTTTTTTGTAAATATCGTGCTCGTTTCCGTATTTGTCAACGATAACCAGGCGATATTTCGTGTAGTATTTGTGCGCGCCTTCGGGGAGAAATAGCAGAGACTCCCACGCGTGCCAGTTGATTTCGCCGCTGTACTCATCCACCGCATCGTCGCTCAGGTCGTTTTCCGTGATCGCGAAAACCTCCACGGCCCAGTGTTTGGCGCGAGTGCGCGACCAACGGTCTTCTGCGGCGTCATTGGCCTCCTCAAGTGTGTCAAACACGCATTCGCAGCTGTTGCCTGTCCAATGCGTCAGGTCATTCCCGCGAAAACCATGTCCAATAGCGATGTATTTTTTCATTTTGCTCACTCCCGTTTTGCCGGGATACGAAGCCTCCCGGCGGGGCGGTCTGCGTCAGTCGTCGAATTCGCGCTCTTCCACGATCTGGAAATCCGGGTCGTTCGATTTCAGGGCGGTGACGATGTCGTCGAAGTCGCCCTCGCCCCAGCTGGAATCGTCTTCCACTTCGGCCAAGGAGTGGTCGTACTGCCAGCCGTCGGTTCCGCCGTAGATGCGGGCGATGCGGTTGTCGTAATCTACAGAAATCATTTCCAGGGACGCGTTGGTGTTGACCTTGTATAGCTTTTTCATTGTGGTTCCTCCTATTCGCGATTTTCTCATTTTCATATGTGTATATTATATCGCGCTGTATGCTTATTGTCAACCCGTTTTCAAAGATATTTTCAAAAAAATTCCGTCCCCAACATGCATCGGGAACGGAATTTGCTGCACCTATATATCGTGATACCTGTTAGCGCCCCAGTCGCCGCCCAGGCTATTGACCATATCTGATGTAAGCCGCAGTCCCTGAATCACCGTAGGCCGCCCTGAGCCGCCGCTGACCACCAGATACCCCGAATTTGAAAAGGCTTTTAGCATCTGAGTACGGCTGAAACTGCGTCCGGAGGCCATGTTGAAACTCGCCCACGACATGTAGGCCTTGCGGAGTGATTGATATTGGATCGTGTATTGAGCACCCTCCAAACAACAGTCCTCCACAAATTGGTGTACCCAGTCCTCGCCGTTTTTGTATTCCGCGGTAGCATCCTGCACGACCTGAGGCGGTTCCGGCAGGCAGCAGCCGTTCTGGCAGAATGCCACCGCTCCATCGATGATCCATCGGAGGATTTCAGGGCCAGATTCTGCCTCCAGTTTGGCACCGTAATTCTGGATGGGTTTCTGTCCACTGGCCGCGCCCATTTTTGCGTTAAACGGCACGGCATTAATTCGCCGCCAGATGCCATAGTCAGCATCGCTCACTCGGGGCAGAAAATTAGTAAACAGAATCAGCGTGTGGGAAGGCTCGAATTCCACCGCGTCGTGGTAGAGCTCCCGTGCGATCATCTTGTCAGTGCTCGCCAGGCGCTTCACGATTGACGCAGACAACCGCTGTCCACTGTCAGACTCGCTCGCCAGCACCAACCTGCGCCCGCGCACGGCGGCCAGGCCCTTGGCCTCATCGTCATTTCGTTTCGCCATGAGTACCTCGGGCGCAATTCGTCCGGCGTAGCTCCCCAGCACCCCTGCAACGGGGTTGCATAGCGTACTTTTCCCATTACTTCCGCCGCCGTAAAAAATTGCGATCCCCTCCTGGTAAACTTTCCCGACGGCAGCCATGCCAAATATCACCTGTATATAGCGTTCCAGTTCCGCATTGCCACAGGTCACCGTTTTCAAAAATTGTTGCCAGTCCGTCAATTCAGCCCCTTCCGCGTCTCTGAGCCAGAACGGGTCATCATCTGAGTCGGATTCACCTGCGCTTGCCTCCGCCACCTGATCCGCGAAGCTTGGCCCAGGGGCGCACCCGCAAATCATCGTACACCGCGCATCCGGGTCGTGCGGCCTGATCTCGCCTGTCCGCAAATCAACAATCCCGCCGGGCGTATTGAGTGCCCATGGATCGGCGTCAAATTCGTCAACGCTGCTGGTGAGCATGGTCTCCACAAGCCCCAGCACAGATTTCGCGGCTCTGTCCGTCTGCATGCGTTCCACCCATGCCTGAGCTTTTTTGTCCCATTTTCCCAGATCAGCGGCCAGCGCCTCGGCCCATGAGTTTTTCATGTATTCGCTCATTTTGCCCTTAACAATCGTTTCGGCGCGTTTTCCGGGAATCCAAACCTGGCCATCCCAAACATACCAACCCTGACCGGGAACATATCGTATTGTATGCTCGTATTTTTCTGCGAAAACTTCTGCCGCTCCGCGTTCGTTGGGCGCCGCGATGGGAAAAAACAAAAAGGCGTTGTGCGCAGCCTCATTTTTTTGATCGGCGGCTTTGGCGTGTTCCTTCCGGACGTATCTCTCAGCCGCTCCGCGCAATGTGTCATCGTTCAACATGCCGGAAAGTGCGTCCCTCATATTTTCACTCATGTTTTTCTACCGCCTGATTTTTTTGAAACTTATAATCCTCGGCTATCTCTTCCAACGTAGCCGAGTGCAGGAAATCCAGCCGTTGTTCTGCGGCGCTTCTGGCCGCAATGGCTTTCGTAAAGCGCCTGTCTGTCCAGGCCTTGTCGCCGCGATTTGCGTGGCTCAAAATCGCGTCGCACAGTCGCAGCACCTCGACGTGCTTATCATACTCTTCGCGGCGATACGCCTCAAGCGCACGCTGAAGATCATATGCAGTGGGGCCCGGAGGTTTCCGGGGCACGTCGCCGCCACCAGACGGCAAGGCCACCCCGAAATCCTCCGCAAGATGTTTGGCCGCTGTAAGCGCGTCCTCGTGGTAATACTCCGAGTAGAGCTTCACCGCGTCCCCGCCCTTGTGGCAACCATAGCACACCCAGCCGCGTGCGGGGTCTTCGAACAGGCACAGCGACGGGGTTTTCTCGCCATGCAGCGGGCAGCAGACCCAGCCTTTTCCGGCCCTCCGGCCAGAAATGCGCAGGCCAATCCGCTCGGCCGCATCCAGCGCAGAAATCCCACGCAGCAAATCGAAAATCCCGTCCACGCAAAACCCTCCACGATTCTTATTCAATATAAAACCCAGAAAAGCAAGTTATTTTTTAGAATTGCCCCCAAAGGGTGAAGTACGGGCACCCGGAATTGCCGTCGTCCTCTGGCAGGTCAATAGGAAGCTCGTTAAGTGCTTTGCGCAGCTTGCATTTGCAGCGATCATCGAAGGTCTTTTCGCACATCATGCAATGCTCCTTCATGGCCTCTTCCATGCCGCCGATTGCCTCCCATGAAATCCACCGCCCGAATTCGTCCTGGCGGTTCGTGGGGCGCTGGATACCTATCTGGATGCGTACAGCACCCAGGTTCCGGCGGATGGACAACAATTGGTCTGTCGGCACGGTGTCCATGCAGCGTTCCAGCAGTGATTTTGTTTTTGATTTTAACAGTCCAATGTCAGCGTTGCCCATACAGAGCGTCCCAAAGCGGCGTTTGAGGCCCTCGGTGCGGTTGAGCGAGTGCTCTGCCGCCATAAGATTCCATAGGGCTTCCTGCTCGTACCCCTGAAGGCGGCGGGTGTTTGCGTGTGTTCTGCGTGCGTTCTGCATATGTGTCCCTCTCTCCTGATTTTATTTCCTGATATTTTTATTCGTCTTCCAGTTCGGCACGTTCCCATTTGTCCTGCTCATCTGGCTCAGCGATTCCCCGCCAGCGGGCATGGCCTTTGCAATCGGCGGCGCACTTTAACAAATCGATCTCTGCGCAGTAAATGCACGACAGCGCTGCACTTTTTGCTCCGCGTCTTGCCAAATTCGAAAGCAGCAATAAAAGTTTGCGAATGTCGGCTTCCGCCGCCTTGAGCGCGGCCTCGGCCCGCTCGGCCCGTCCCTGCAGCATCTCAATCTCGTCCGCCGCCAGACTGCACAGGTCATACGGGTTCCCTGGGTCGTATCCGCACGGGCTTCCATCGTGGTGGTATTCGCACCGTTCGCACACATCGTCGAAAAACTTCTCGTGCAGTTCCACGCATTTCTTCCACTCATCCGATCCCATGTCCCGAGCCGCCATGCAACGCAGCTCTTTCACCAGGTCGTCGATAGCAAAAGCAGTAACTTCACCGATCATTTTTAATTTCCTCCCTTCGCTAGTGTTTTTTCATACTTGATTTTCATTTCCATTGGGCACAGCGGCTCTTTTGGCCGTGTTTCCCATGCGGTCAGTCATCGTAAACATCATCCGATTTTAGCAGCTCTTTATTAATTGCGATGATTTTCTCGTCGTTGCTAATCACGTCGCCTACGAGTTTCGTACACCTGCTCCAATTCTTAAGAATATTATCGTACCGTTCCATATAAAAGTGATTTTGATCGTGAAGTATGAGCACTTCGTCTCGAAGGGTATGTATCACAAAAAGCAAATATATCGACACAATTATACTCGCAATCGCGATACCCATTGATATAACAGTGTAGGTCATTTTTGCACTTCCTTTCGCTCACATGCGTAAACGCAATCCTTGCAGCGCACTACCTCAACCGCGTCCACGGCGTGGGCGTTGTCAACCGCCGCCCAAAGCGCTTCAAACTTCGCCTTGTAGGTATCCTTCGTGCCCAGTCGCCTCAGATAATCAAGCATGACTGCCCCCCAGTCGATCAGCACCATTATTCTTCCTCCTTTGCGCCCCTCCATCGAGCAATGTTGATGCAGCCATGTTCGTCGCAGTCATTCGCGTCCTCGACGGCACAATAGACGCATGCGGGGACTTCATGACCCCTTAAGCCCCGCAAAAGCAATTCGCGAATGTCGGATTCTGCCGCTTTAAGCTTGGCCTTCAGGTGCTCAATTTCTTCTGCTTGCGATTCCAGCACGTCCGCCGCTTCAAGGTTTCGCGTTTTTTCCGCGCCACTGGATGCAGGTAATAGCCGTACCCATTCTGCATACCATTTAGCGTCCATCTTAACATCGTCAATATTCATTCCCATGTTCTTGCTCCTTTCTCTTTCCGACGCAGCAGAAGCCGTCATGTTTCCTGCAAAAATTGAAAATTCCTTCTGTTATGCAATTCCCGTGGGCTACGCAATCATTGCAGCGTACCACTTCAAACGCGTCCACGGCGGGGGCATCGCATATACACCTGCGCACATCAAGCGACATCAGTATATCGTCTTTGGGCATAGCTTCAATCAGCGCGCTCCTGCTGATCAGATCGTCCATTTGCATTAACCTCCATTACTACTTCGTCGTGTCCCTTGCGCGCCTCTGCGACAGTCGCATAACTCCGGCTATACTTCTCGCGCGGATGCTCAAAATCCACGCCGTCAAACGCAACGCCAAACTTTCCGATGTACTCTTGCGCGTCTTCTTGTGCCGGGAATACCGTTGTCCAGTATGTGCCGTCCGGCGTTCGCTCCGTCGTGATCAAATATCCTTTAGTCAGCCGCCAAAGCGGCGTGGTGGGGAAGCTCATCTGCCCAGCTCCTTGTATTCATCGTATGTCATTCCCATCAGCGCCGCCATATACTGCAGCGCATGCTGCATCGTGCCCCAGCTTTCCGGGAGACCAACCCCCGGATAATCCTTGTACTGCACACCGTATTTCCCATCGTCGTATTTCACGACTTTGTACGGGTTTTGCATTGTCAGTCCTCCTTCGGCGGCTCGGGTATCTCCGGAATCTCTAGCCAGTGAGTAGGGTGTCGCGGGAAATTTGTAAGTCCCTTTCCGTTGTCGACCCATCTCCTGTTAGCATATCGATACATTATGCCACCCCATATTTCGGTGTAACAATAATACGGGCCGTCGCGCTCCGGCTCCCGCTCCTTGACGCTGATCCAGCGGGGCGATGTTTTGTTGACCTCAACAATACGTTGTTCCAACCGCTGGATGTAGGCCAGGGCATCAGCCTCAAGAGCATATTCGCAATCCTCAATTTTTTTATATGGGCATCCGAGGCACTGATTATTTGCATCACTGTTCCGGCACCAATGCAGCGTGTATTTGATCTCGTCCGGTGTTTTCATTTCGCACTCTCCTTAATCCGGGATTATTGTTATGTTGCTATCAACAAGCAGCCATTCGATATAGTCCGCAGCCAGTTCGTACAATTCCCGCTGCGACAAAGCATTGGGGAATTCCACGTAATACGGGCAACCATTCCGGCAGTCACAGGGATCACACTTGCCCGCGCGTGCCTCGCACCGGAGAATTTTTGCAATTTCCTGCGGTGAAAACTTTTTCATTCTGCCGCCTCCCACAAATTACCACGCCTATTAGGGTCACGAGTCATCATCGTCCATCCACGGCATTGCGCACACGGCGCTTCGAATACAGACCTTTTCATGTATTTGCATCCAATACAACCGTTATGCACATCCTCTGATTGGCGACTAATCGGCTTAATCCCCAGCTTCTCCGCGACCTCTGCGGGCATGGGGCGTTCCAAACACTCGTCGCAACTGTAGTTGTCGTCGCAGGACCAACCCTGACACCAATCACACTTGTATTTATCCCCGAAAATTTCCGGACAAAATACGCGCTCAATGTCAGCCTCCGGAAACATTTGCTTCCAGCTGTCCTTCCACGTCGGATACACCGGTTCGGGGTGCTCTGCCGCCCAGTCCATGATGATGCGCTCCAGCTCGTTGTAGTCCTCGCCGTCATGATCGGGTAATAAACGGCAAGCGTCTACTTCTTCGTTGTCCAGCGGGCAATTGCTGGAAGCGCACATGCTGTCGTGGGCGGCGCACAGCCTCTTCGCCTGCCGCATGACTTCCGTAAATTCAGCCATCGTTCTTCCTCCTATTCCACGCTTCGATTGCATCTTCTCTCGTGGCATAAAAACATCCAAATACCCAGTGCCCCGATGCTATACATTCGCTTGCGGCATTCCCGCAAACAATAAAATATCTCGGTTTTACGCTTTGCTTTAGCATGCTGACATGTGCAATGCTTCCACAAAACGGGCAGGGTTTCAATGCGTTTTTTATCATGCCTTTGCCCTTCTGTTCCACACCCGCGCTGCATCTTCCCGGGTGCTCATGATTTTTGCCGCATCACTGCCAATGCAGTCATAGTCCGCGCAATGCACCTTGTACCATCCAATGCCTACGTTGTAGATTTTTGCCTCCCCGCCACAGAACGGGCAGGGGAGTATCTCCAAAATCGGAGGGTTGCGATATGCCCAATCCTGCAGATTGATCACCTGCTCTTCGGCATTTTTGATCTTCGCGATTCGCCGAATCAGGCACGCCCCATTGCTGTCTCTCCATAGTACCGCCGGGCATCCATCGCACCCATGCCCGCATCTCCCATCTGCCAACCGTACAGCCGTGTCGTGCATTGTCTCCGTAAATTCAGACATTCTCACGTTCCTCCATTATCGCATTTCTAAGTGCGTTGATCGCTGCGGCGTTACTGCCGGGTTGCGCGTCCGTGTGCTGCTCATGGATAACCCTGTCGAGGATTTTCTGGTTGTGCAAATATGCCAAATGGATTATCTCAATCCGCTGTTTCTGCCGCCGTTTCTCTGCAAGCACCCGATGCAGCGGAATTTTGAGGAAATCCGCAATCTGCTCATCAGCAAACCGCTTGCGTCCCAGCATTTGCAGCAGCGGGCTTTCCACGTTGCTCAGATTGTCCAAATACTCTGCCGGGATTGCATCAGGCCGCATTTTCATGGCCTTTTCCAGAGTTACGCGGCCCAGCGCATTTGCCGCTTTGTCGGTCTCACGCATCCAGCCGTCGGGCCGCGCTTTAAACGGAAGGTCGAGTCCTGCCCTTTTGACGGCTTTGCAGGGCATCCAGCATTCAGTGTTCCTGCGCATTTTGAAATCGTTGAGGCGCATGCTCATTTCTGCACCGCAGTTCAGGCACTTCACCTTCACGTAAGTAGCGCGGCGGCGCATGACAGTCCCGTCAGCTCGCGCCAATGCCGCAGGGCTTTCCGTGTAAAAAACATCGGTGCAAAGCGTATCGTCAAAAGTCCGATTCACAAAATCGTGTCGCGCACGATTAAACTCAGCGTCCCTCTGTCTGTCCAGATACGCACCGGATTTTTTATCGATCCTCATCCGTATCCCCCTCATACACTACTGCTGCGTGCCACACCCTGAGCGCAGCTTCAGCTATCGTTTGCAATACCGCCATAATCGCCGCAGCGGCAATCTCTATGGCTCGTGGAGTTTGCATCGCAGAAAGTTGCTTTAGTCGCCGCGCGTTCTGTTGAAAGCGGAACTGTTCCGCCTGTTCCAGCTGCGCCCGAGTAAGATTGAGTTCATGCGCCATTTTGGCGCACGTAGCGTTTTCCATGCCCTGCGCCAGCGCTCCTGCGATCTCGCTGTCGCCCTGCGTCCTGATTGCATAGGCCATCCTGGACACCATCAAAATCCCTCTTTTCCTAAATATAACCTGCCGCCAGGCCAATAAGGCCGTACAGCCCTCGGCGGAAAGAAACCGCGCGCTTTGCACCTGTGAGCCCTTTTAATACTGTAGCAGTTCACCGGCGAGCACGGCTCCCCACGTAGGAGGAAGTGTGAACACGTGCGGGATGGGGTTATACCCCGGCGGCAGGCCCCGGCCAGTCCGGGATTATTGGTTAAACTCGTTCGTATTTGCCGCTGTTTTCAGGAGGCATGCTCCCAAACAGACTGTCCGCAGCGGTGGTATCCTCGGCGCTTGCGTCCATAAAGCTCTCAACCTGAGGCTTCGAGGAGGCGAAAAGCTCGCCAAAGGACTTGAACTTCTGCCAAGCGTCGACGGTGAGCTTGCACACGGGCTCAAACTCGGGCGTGGAATACTCAATACCGGACGGATTTTTCTGGTTCCGCAGGGTGATCCGGGTTACTACGCCGCTGACTCCGCAGCGAGCTTTCGACAGAAGCTTCACCCTGTAATTTTCAAAGGCCTTCAGAGCCGTGGGAGGAAGCACCAGCAGGGACGGCAGTACGTCGCCGGATTTCAAAATCAGCACATTGCGCATGTTCTTACAGCGTTTGCCGGCGCCGTCACTGCCAAACTGATTGTATTTGCAAGCCGCGCATTTGCACATCTCGCCAGTATCGCGCCGAGTGCCAACAACCGCGTCGGGCGAATAGCAGTCGGGGGACTTGTCGGCAGCACCGTTCGCTCCAAACGCCTGCTCCCAGAGGCCGTTGGTACGGGTGGTGGACAGGATTACGCCTTCCACCTCAGACACACTCGTGCCGGTTTCGTCACCCGGCGCGTAGACCTTGAACACGCCTGCGCCTGCGCCTGCGATCTTGATTTTTCCATAAGCGGGGGAGTCGATGCTCTTGAGCTCTTCAGCCAGGAATTGCATGGTTTCCGCGTCGGGCAGGTATTCGGTCATCTGGTTGGGGGTAATTACAGCAAGTTCATTCGGCATGTTTTTTCTCCTTCCTTATCGCGCGACTTTTCTGTCGCTGATGGTCGTTTTTTCATATTTGGAAAGCGGTAGCGCTATGTATTCCTCCGGCAGTTCGCCGCCGTTGGCCTCGGCTACCTGTGCAAGCGCATTGGTGAGCGTCCTGTCATCCACGCGCTCCACAATCAGGTCACCAAGACCCAGTCCGCGCAGTGCGCTAAAGGCCTCATCCCTGTCTGCGGCGCGAATGGAGTAGTAGGGTTTTATGCCTACACTGTAGCGTCTGCCATCAACGGTAACGCCAAAGGCCTGCACGTCGTCAATGCCTGCGCTGTCGGCCATATCCATCATGGCCGCAATGATTTCCTGCTCCTGGGTTTCCACGGATTTGTTGATTTCCTTCAGCAGGTCAGCAGTGGCCCGTTTCTGTTCTTTCAGCAGCGCCAGCGCTTTAATCATCCCGCTAAGATTCTCTCTGTCCATTCGCTTCCTCCTTTTTGTATCGCTCAAGGGCCGCGTAAACCCCGCACAACATGTCCATGGCCGCGTCGTCGTGGTTCACTTGCTCGGCCAATTCCTGGATTTCCGACGCGGCCTTGCGCCAGAACTCCGCATCGTTCCCCGGCGTGACAATCTGCCGCGCCAGCCAGTCGTAGCCCACCCGGAAAGCCCTGTGCAAATCACGTGGCAGGCGTAGCGGGGCCTGAGCCTGTACTGCCATCTCCTCCATCGCTCCTTCCGTTTCCGTTCTGCGGCCATTGGCCGCGGTTGACCTTCTCATCAATCACGCGCTTCGCCAGCGCGAAATTGTGCTCCGTATATGCCATGATCCGTCCGTTGATCGTAATTTTCAGGCCTGTGTAATGCCCAATTCCTCCGGGCCGCAACGCTCCGGCAGCCTCTGAAATCTCATACCCACGATATTTCAGCCGTCATCGCCTCCAATCAGATCACGCCAGTTGTCCACGACGTTTTTTGCAATGTCGAGCTTCCGATCAAGCGCCTTTTGCACGGTTTCGTCCACTGAGCGCGGCACTGTGAGCGTAATGTAGTGGCATGTGTTCCGCTGTCCGACGCGGTGGATACGATCTTGCGCCTGTGCGTATTTGGCGGCGTTGAAAGAGGTACTGTAAAAGACCATCGTGTCAGCCGCCGTAAGCGTCAGCCCCTCGGCCACCGCCTCCAATTGCCCGGCAAAAACCATCACGCCGGCGTCTTCCTGAAATCTCCGCACTATCTCTCCGCGCTGCTCTGAGGGCACATCCCCGGCAATTCTGACAACCGAGTCATCGCCTAGCAGTTTCCGGGCCACTTCGCAAATCGCTTGCAGCTCCGCCCTGAACCGGGCTAGTACTACCAGCTTTTTGCCCTCGCCCACGCAGAGGGCCTCCATAATATCTCTTACCGCGTCAAGTTTGGCAGTGGACACTTGCCGTACCGCGCCGTCATCGTCCGTCAGAAAGCCGCCTGTGAGCTGCTGGAGCCTCAGAAGCTTTGTGAGCACGAGATTGGCCGTGACCGTCTCGCCGGTTTCCAGTTCCGCAATAGCCTCCTTCTTGAGCCTCATGTACAGGCTCGCGGCAGAGTCCTCCAACAGCACCCGGCGAGTTTCAAAGATTTTTTCCGGCAAATCCAGACACTCGGCCTTTGTGGCCCTGTAGGCGACGCTGTGGGCTTTTTCCGTAAGCTCCGGAAGGTTCCGCGCTCCCAGGTATTGATGCATCCCATAGCCGCCCATAGTGGCGTATCGTTTTTCGAAGGAGTAATAGTTGCCACCGAAAATTTCCGGGGCCAGGAATCTGTATTGGCTCCACAGGTCGCGTGTGTCGTTCTGGATCGGCGTGCCCGTGAGGATCATTTTGTAATGGGCTTTGTCGCCCAGCTTGTGCAGCGCCTTGGCCTGCTGGGCCTTGTGCGATTTAATTCGTTGGCTTTCGTCACACACGATCATATCCGGTGCGAATTCAGCCAGCTCTTTTTCCAGCCGCCAGGTACTTTCGTAGTTTACGATTGCGATCTGCAGCCCGTCCGATGTTTCCAGCCGCCGCAGCGCCTTCAGGCGCTTGCTCCGGTCGCCCAGCAGCAGCCCTGCGGAGTACCGATACCCGGCAAACCGCTGCAATTCTCCCGGCCAACTGGTGCACACGCTGGAAGGTGCTACCACCAGCGCACGCCTGATTTTTCCGTCCAATGCCAGCCGCCCCAATACGGAAATCGTTATGAGACTCTTTCCCAGGCCCATATCCAGCAGCATTGCGCACGCACCGCAAGCGTCCAGCAATGCGGAAGCAATGTTGAAAGCCTTTACCTGATGGGCGAACAGCTTCACGCCGGGCCTTACCGGGATCGGTGCAATTGGCTCAGGCGATCCCTCAAACGTCCGCATGCTGTTGGCGTAAGCGTCCGCGTCCAGCAGTTTCCTCACCGTCGGCGCAAGTTCCGGACTGCAGCCCACCTTGTAGGTATGCAGCGCCCTCGCCACGTCAATGGTCAGCGGGCATAGCCACGTCATTGCAGGCATTTTGGCCGTGTGTACCGCACCCGGCAACGCCTTCGCCGTCGGCACGTCGGCCGGGTCTCCTGCGCGGATAAAGCAGCCTCTGCTCCCAAGTGTAGCTGTTAGCATTGCGGAGCCCTCCCGACTTGCTTTTCACGCCAGCCGCGCTTGCGCCCATCGCGATTTGCCACTGGGATCAACTCTGTGTATCCGCGCTTAATCAGTTCTGCCCGGAGTTTGCGAACTGCCTTTGTGTTGATCTGCCGGATGCGTTCCCGGACAACGCCATAGTCCTGGGCGATCTCTTCCAAGGTCGCACCTTCAGCAACTCGCAGTGCTACATCCCGCTCTCGCTGGTCGAGACACTGCTCGATTGCTTCGCGCAAATCGGCTTGCATCGCAAGTTTTTCCAGCATGGATTCCGGGTTTTCCGCATACTGGTCTGCGGCAAAGTCACCGCACGGGTGCTCTTCGACAAGCCGGTCAAGCGATAGCGCCAAATCATCCATGCAAGCCCCGTCGTGTGCGCCGCCGCCGCGTCCGAGTGTGTGCGCAATGCGCCAGGTGGCCTCTGCGTGCCGGGCGGAAACGCGGTAGACGTAAGTTTTCAGCGTCGCGCCTCGCGAAAGGTCGTAGGTGGCGACGGCTTTCATGTAGCCAATGCTCACGATCTGGTGAATATCATCAATGTCGTGGTTTCGCCAATTGCGGAGCATCGGATAGCGCGTCAGCGCGTAATTTGTCGCCCCGTCAATCAGTCTGGCGTTCGCCTCGGCGGCCAGCCGTTGTGCGTCCGTCAGCCGGATTTTTTTCGCGCCTCCTTTTACACCTGCCATTTTCGCCCCCTCTTTCTCCTGCGCGTTTCGGACTCCTTTTCCGCCTGGTGCATAATGTAGTCGGCAATGCTCCGCACATCGATCATCGTTCCGCCGCAAGCCGCCGCCAGTCGCCCGTCAGCGGCCATGTTCCGTATGGTCTGCGGGTGGCGGGAGAGGATTTTTCCGGCCTGAACCTGCGTGCAAACCTCCCCGTATTCCGCCACCATCATTTTTTCCCGTTCAGCAATCGTCATCATCATCTGCGCCCCCTCAGTGCAGTGCGCCCGCAAACAGCGTCAAAAGCATCATGAAAGCGCAAACAGCGATAGCGGCAACAGCATCCTGGCTAAAGGTTTTCGCCCTGCGCCTGCGCTGTGCGCGGCGGTTCAGCGCCGGGGTTCCGTGGATGTTCAGCATCATCGCGTTTTCCTCCTATGCGTCACGGCGCAGTAGCAGCCGGAATGTCTCGCGCCCCTTCGGGGTGACAAGCGTCTGCGTGCCAGTCCAGCCGGTTTTGTCATTGAGCGCCTCTTTCACCTCGAACAGATCGTCCCGCCCGGAGTACGGCATCAGCTTGCCCTTCCTGTCGCGGTAGATGTAATTGTGCGCAATCAGGAAACTGATAAAATCGCGTTCCTTCACGCCCAGTTCCTTGGCGGTTTCCCGGAAACTGGTCAGCAGATTCCGATCCACCAGCGCGTCGAAATAATCCGCCTTGGGCTGCATGATCTGCTTCTGCACGCTGAGCCTGGAATTTTCCGCGCTCAGCCCGGCAATCCGCGCCTCGCGCTCATCAAGTTTCGCCTGCATCACCTGCAGCGCTTTGGCCAGCAACTCATCGTCCGTCATGGTATCCTCTCCGGCGATATACCCGCCGGTTCGGCGGATTGCCGGGAGCACCTCGCCCGTTACCCAGCGTTTGAAACGCCTGGCGTTCGGGAGCTTGCTGCCCAGTACAAGGGAGAAAAGCCCGGACTCGTTAATGATGGTGACATCCTGCTTTCCACCAGGGGTGTCGCATTTCGTTACCCCCTTGTCTTCTTCGTCAACGTGATCGCCCAGAGCCTTGCGCGGATTGCTGTACCCCAGCCGCTCGGCAACGTCCTTGCCTACCAGCCAGGCTTCGCCGTTGATCTCTACGCCTCGGACGCTTCCGAATTCGCTGTTTTCGAAAACACTGATCTCGTTCATTCGGTTCCCCCTCTCTTTCTTCGCAATGGATTTGCGATCAGTTTGTTGGCCATCCGCCACGGATGGTTAGGGCCGGGCGGCGTTGGGTGCGGGTTGCCATGTCGCGGCTTGGGCTCCCTGACAGGCTCCAGCGCCATGCGTTTTCTGCGCGACTCGTTTGCACTGTTGAGATTCCGGAAAGCGCACGCTTTACACCGTACACGGCCATTCCATGCAGGTTTCCCGCACCCGGAAGTCACGCATATCCCAGCAGCTTTTCGCTCGGCGTAGTGTTGCCTGTTGATCTGACGCATCCGCTCCTTGGCCTCTGCGCTCGTTGGGAAAGCTGCTTTGCGGACAAACTGACTTACCGCGTTATCGCTCAGACAATCGATGCATCGCACGCGCCCTGGCATTGCCGGAGCGTATCCACACGTTACGCACAGGCCGAGCCGCTTGAGATACGCATAGCGTTCGCGTGCTTTCCGCCTGGCGTCGTCAGTGGTAGACATATTCGTCGCCCTCAATGCGATCCGGCATTTCACCGAAAGCCCCGTCCAGCGCCAAATCCGTTGCCGCAATGATGATCTGCATCCCCGTGATTTCCAGCGTGTTCATGGTATCCAGGTCTCTGCTGTTCCCGCGTTGCCCGATGTTTTTCTGGGTAGCCATCCGGACAAACCTGGCAACGTATTCTTTCAGGGTGTGCTCGACTGACTCTCGCTCCTCGGGAGTCAGCTTCGCGCCCCGGTTCTTCCTCTCCAGATCGGAGAGGAACCACATCGATTTGCAGGCATCCTTGCGCCAGTCGATGGTGCTCATGGTCTCTCTCTTCCTTTCTCCAAGGCTTACTGCTTGGCGGCAGAGCTTCCGTTCTGGCGCTTGTCTGCGTTGGCCAGCAGGCCATAGCAGAAGCCCAGGACAAGTTTCTGCGCGTCTTCCGGCAGAGCCGCCAGACGTTTGATGGTTTCCTCGGTGGTGTGGGTCGCCTCCGTGATAATAATAGACTGCTTGCTCATGTGCTAATACCGCCTTTCGTTTGAATTTTTATCTTATTTCGTGCTTGCGAATACAGAATAGCACAATAATCAGTGCTTGTCAATAGCTTTTAAAAAAAATATATCGAAGAATGTATTGACAAGCACATTTCGAAGGTGTTATAATTGTAGGCGAGGAAAAGAGGTGATAGTTTTGAAGGAAAGAATCCGCGCACTCCGAACCGAACTCGGGCTATCGCAGCGGGAATTCGCAGAGAGAATAGGAATGGCCAGAGATGCGATAGCATCATACGAACGTGGCAATGCGTTCCCCTCTGGGTCTGCGTTGGTTGCGATTGAAAAGGTCTACGGTGTGCGCCATGAATGGCTGTTGACTGGCGAGGGCGAAATGTTTGAACCCGGACGGCAGGAAAACAAAGTAGTTCGGGCGATGATGGAAACGCACGAAAACGATCAGACGTTCCGCGCAATCGTCGATGCGTATCTCCGCCTGGGCGAGCGTGACCGCAAGGCAATCCGGCGATACATTGATATGTTGTCGCAGAGTATTGCCGAAGGCGAGTCGCCTGTGCGCGTCGATCCCACCCAGGCCGAGCTTGAAGCCCGAGTGGTGTACCCTGGTGACGATCTGGATTCCAATGCGGCGGGGGAGTAATTTCCCCCGTCAGGGGTATTGCAATTTTGTGTTAAAAGTGCTACTATTAGCACATAAAAACAACTGTACAGGAGGGGCACACATGGGAGCGGATGCTTGGATTGCTGTCCTGGTGATTGACGCGATTGTCAGCGCGTATATTTGCGGCATGGCGGCCGGGGAAAAGGGTTACACTGTATGGTCTGCGGTGTGCATGGGATTTTTGTTCGGGGCGTTGGCCGTGATAGTGTACTGGGCCGTGCCCATATCAACGGAACAGCGGCAGAAGGAAATGGACTACCTGGCCGCCAGGATCGTGGAGGAAATGCGTAAACCGCAAAAGCCCGAAATCAGCGAAGACGCCGTTCGGGCTGTACTGGAAAAGCTTGCGTCAGATTCTGCGGCGCGTGTGGATAACTCCGTGGATAAGCAATCTACCTGAGGATCATTTTAGAGATTTTTGCGTCCGGGGCTGCGTCCAGATTGACGTATCGCAGACGTGCCCCATGTCTGTCCGGAGGGCCGATATATTCAATCACATTGGGAGCGTCCGGATAATGCCCGAACAGCACCAGAAAGCGCCCTCCGGCAGAAAGCACCTCGGCGAGGTAACGGCGATAAGCGGGGTCGGTCATCCTGTAAGTGTCGTACATGTTTTCCTCCTGCAATCCCGGTGTCCGGGTTTCTCGTTAAATTCAGCATGCCACTGCGGCGCCACTTCGTCAATCCCAAAATATTATGGTTTCGCATGCATATTTTATGGTTTGCATAAATCATTGAGTCCGCATATTCCTGCGCTCATGCGCAATATGTTGTGAATTTACACGCAGTTTCTGCGCAAAAATAGAGGGGGATTGCAAAAAATGTCACTGGCAGAGATACTCAGGAGCTATAAGCGCAAAAAAGGCGTTACAAATCAATGGATCGCCGATGCCGCGAACGTCTCGCGCGGAACAGTAGACCGGCTTCTCGCCGGAGGCTCAAAGGCGCCCAGATACGACACTTTGTGCAACGTCGCTGCGGCCCTGGAATGCCCCATGGCGGAGCTTGGCGATGTGTACGTTGCGCCGCCTGAACCGTTTCCCGATCCTTGTGCAGACGCAACCGAAGCGGACGACGATGGCCAGGACGGCCGCTTTTACGCCATGATATGTAACTATGAGGATAGACTGTCAGCCATGACGGCCCTGTATGAGGCGCGGCTGACCAGCCAGGAGCGTGCGCACACAGAATATGCCGCAAGCATTACCCTCAGTTACGAAAGCCGTCTGCGGTATATGCGGAAGATGCTCATAATAGCCGGAGTGATTTGCGTTGTGCTGCTGGTTGGCGTTGTGGCGTTTACCATCGTAGACCTGCTCAGCGGGCAGGTGGGCTGGATACGTGATGCAAACTATGCCGGCCATGCCGCCAACCTGGTTCACGCAATTCACGCATAAAAAAAGCCCCGCGCCTGCGGGGCTTTTTTCGGAAGGAGAGGCTATGGCAAAAAAACAGAAATCCGGCCTGTACCGGGCAAAAATCAAAATCGGCGTTGACGGCTCCGGAAACGCCGTATACAAATACGTTTCAGGGCGTACCCAGCGCGAACTGGAAGAAGAGAAACGCCAGGCAATCGCCCATTACGTTGAGGGCAAGGCCGCCTTGTCGGATCGGCTTTTCGGCGAATATGCCGTGAACTGGTTCCGCGCAATCAAGGCCCCTGGGCTCTCAGCGTCGTCGCTCCAATCCTACCGCACCGCCCTGAACAAAGACATTTTCCCCGCCTTCGGTGATCGGAACATCCGCGCGATCACGGCCACGGAACTGTCGGATTTTATGAACGGTTTTGCCGGACGATCCGCGACGAAAATCACTGTTGTATTCGCCGCGCTTTGCGGTATTTTTGAAGCAGCCTGTGCGGACATGATCCTGCAATCCAACCCGATGGAGCACGTGCTCCATCCGAAATCCACCCCGCCGGCAGAAAAAATCGCGCTCACCCCCGAACAACGCCGCGCGATTGAACGCGTGTGTGCCTGTAACCCACAGGCAGCCTACTTGGCGCTGCTGTACTATTTGGGCCTTCGTCCCGGCGAGGCCCGCGGCCTCCAGTGGGGCGATATTGACTGGGCCCGCGAAACTGTGCACATCCAGCGCGACATTGACGACAAAAACGGCGGCATACCCGGCGCTGTGAAGAGCAAAAAATCCAATCGCATTATCCCGCTTCCAGAGGCGCTCAGTGACGTTCTGGGGCCGCTGCGCGGTCTGCCGAATGTCTATGTCGCCCGCGGCGAAAAGGGCGGCGTACTGTCAAAAACAAGCGCTGAGCGGCGTTGGGTGGAATTGATGTGCGAATGCGGTATGGCAGAGCCCGCAAAACCGAACTGCTATCGCGCTGGCGATATTCGCGCCCAGTATAAAGCCATAATTACCCCACATGCGCTCCGGCATAATTACGCCACTATGTGCTGGGAGCGCGGCCTTGATCCGTACACCACCATGCGCCTGATGGGACATTCGTCCATTAAGGTTACAATGGATATTTATACGCATATAAATGATAGGCAGCTAACGACTATGCGTGAAAAGGTGGACGGGCTTTTCAAAAAAAGTTGCAAAAAAGTTGCACAAGGCCGTTCCGAGCATGACTGGCACGTATAAGAAAAACCCTCGAAATCCCAATGATTTCAAGGGTTTTGACGTGGTACACCTTCAGGGGCTCGAACCCTGGACACCCTGATTAAGAGTCAGGGTAAATTCGTTTTTGTGTGCGGAAGTTTCCTTATATTTCAAGGATTTTCGCCAAATGCGCTCAAATAAACGCGAAAAAAAAGTTGCACAAAAGTTGCACAGCGGTTTATAAGTATAAACTCAAAGTACAATAATATTGAGTTTGTATTTATTCACACCGCCAGCAAGAAGCATCGCCCCGGCAGAATACCTGCCGGGGCACACCAATCACTTGAACCCGTCGATCATGGCCTTGACCTCGGCAGCCCGGGCCATCATGTCCGCGTGCATTGCCTGCCACGCCTCCAACATGCCGTTGGCGTACTCCGGGTTCCGCTTGTACGCGTCGGAGGATTTGTACTGCTCGATCAACTTCTCCACCACGCCGTGGCCGCTGGAGTTAAAATTGATGTGTGCCGCGGCCATTTCGCGGTACCAACTCGCGGCCTCCGGGTGCTCAGATTTCAGTTCATACGCCGTCCGGATTTTCTCCCGGGCCTCATCGATATTGCCCATCATGTCATTGGATATACGTTTCACGATTTTCATGCGTTTTCCCTCCCCGCGATACACTGCCGCAATTCGCGCAGGTCGTCCGCGTCAAACGCAAATGTCCCCAACAGCGGCAGGTCGATTTTCACCTTGCCCTGCGCCTGCATCTGGGCCAGGGCCGCATTATACAGCGTATCGATGTCGATACGCCCATCCGGCTGCACGATTCCCAGGGCTTTCACGGCCCCGTTTTCAGCCGCCGCCGAAATAATAGTATCCATTTTCCCGGCACCCACGCCGTAGATCGTGCCCAGCAAAAATTGCCGTTTGCCGTCCAACCTGGGCATTAACCGCGTCTGCAGCCAGTCGCCCAGACCGTCCTTCAGCTCCGCCACCGTAATCATCCACGCACCTCCATTTCAGATTCCGGCGGGGCATTATCTGCCCCGCCGTTTCCGCCGCCCCTTAGCCGTTGCCGTTGCAGCAGCCGCACTTGGGGATGGGGTTATAGGTGGTCTGCCTGGTGGTAGTGGTGCCGGTGGTAACGTCGGCCACCTGGATCGGGTAAAACGTGGCGTTGGTGTACGTGACAATGGCATTGTCAGCGCAGCACCTGCGTTCCCGTTCCATCGCGATCTCCCCGGTCAGCCGCGCGTCCACCGCCGCCAGATCAGCCTTGGCCAGCGCAAAACTATCCGCCGTGCGCTGATTGGTCACAGCCTGAGCGGCGATCTCGCTCTCGATGCCCCGCAGCCGGTTGTCCAGATACTGGTACATTTCCAACGATTTACCGTCGGTGTAGGTGTTTGCCTGCAGCAGTTTTTTGTCGGTCTCCAGCTCCGCCACCCGGGCCTGAAGCCCAGCCTCGTAGCGATTGACCAGGTGATTGTCGCTGCAACCGGCCTCAGCCGCCGCAGCCGCTCCACGGCCCATCATGCCGCCCAGCAGCGGTGCGCCAGCCACAGCCAGTCCGCCCAGCGTGGTGCCGATAATTCCCAGGGCCGTAGTCCCTTTTCCCGCAGTCCATTCCATAATTTACGCCTCCCGCGCTAAAATTTGGGTGGCCACCCTTGTATCTATTTTCGCATTTTCAGCCGTTTCCGGAGGGAATCCATGCGCCACTCCCGGGCAAAACCGGGCGTTTTCGGGCATAAAAAAAACAGGCCCACCCCCGAATGGATAGGCCCATATTTTTACAGATTCGCAACTCGCTCCAGCTCCGGCAGAATGTCCCGCCGAATCCGTTTGCCAACGGCGCTCCTGTCCATGCTGATTTCCCTGAGCGCCGCAATGTCCACGATTTTCTCATTGTTCAGATACGCCCGGGCAATGATTTTGTCGCTCTCCGGCAACCTCGCCCGGGCAATCAGTTTGTCCACTCCCGCCGCATCCAGCGCGGGAAACGGCAATATCCGTGCGCTCATGTCAATTTCCTCATTCGTTCGCGCTTTCGTCCTTCTTGCCGCCGACAATCCGCTTCAGCGCTTCGTAACCGCCGTTGGCCGCAAGGGAGACCATCGCGCCGTTCAGCAGCGTCAGCACCGCCGTCTTCCAGGTCAGCGTGCCGCCAAACCCCTGAGACAGCATCAGCACCGCCACCGCCAACACCCAGCTCACTACCTGAGTGGGTACTCTCCTGATGCCCGGCAAACCCTTGATCATTTCCGTCACCAGCGCCACCGCCGCCAATGCCCCCGCAAACGTCCCCAGATACGCCCAGTCAAAAAAAGTCATTTCCATCATTTCTTGTCTCCTTTCACCTGTCTGTCCGTCAAAAACCTGCTCATTTCGTCTCGCGCGTCCCGCAGGTGGTCGATCCCGTTGCCGCTCAGCTCGTGATTCAGCAGCGCCAGCATCGTCCGGCACATCACCGCCTGAAACTGATCCATCTCATCCATGCGCCCCTCCAATGCCTTGTCCTTTTTGGGTTTCAGCCACTTTTGTAGGATTCCGACGCATTTGTCAACGGTCAAAATTGCCGTCATTGCCCCCACCAACCACACCCAGGCCTGCGAAATCGTAATGTTTCCCAATCCGTTCACCTCATAACGTTTTGCGTATTTCGGGAGAGCCTTGGCCCTCCCTTACATCCGTCGCCCGTACTTCCCGGATACCCATCCGGTTCCGCCGCTCCACTGGATTTTCAGCCATCCATTCTCCGCCGTCTCCCCGGCGTACGGCCACTTGCTGCCCCGGGCCGCCACGCCCATGATTACGCCGCTGGTGTTGGGCGAATCCCGCACGTAGCACTGCCCGCCGTCGATCTCCACCATGTCCCCGGCCCGGTCAGGATTCCTCGCGGCCTCCAGCGCCGCAGTCAGGGCCTTGTGGGTCTTCGGCCCGTAGTCTCCGTCGATCTGTACCCCAGCCGCCCGCTGGAACGCCCGCACGGCCATCTCGGTCGCGTCGCCATAGTCCCCGTCCGCGCCCCATTTTCCGCAGTCATACCCCAGTTCGATCAGGGCCTCCTGCAGGGCCTTCACGTCGTCGCCCTCCATGCCGTTTTTCAGCAGCCAGGTACCCAGCGTCAGCGTTTCCGTGGGCTTCTCCGCGCTCTGGTCGTAGTCAAAATATTTGGTCATCAGCCCCCAGCGGTTCCAGGGCCGGGCGAAGAGCTTGGTGGTCACCACGCCGTACATTACGCCCCGGGCCTCCACCACATACCAGTCGCCGTCCGTCTTTCCGGCGGTCACCGGTTCCACCAAGAAACCAACGTGGGTAATATACCCCGCGGATGCGGAATGGATGAACACCGCCGCGCCGGGCATCCGGTGCTTCGCCGGGATCATCCCGGCGCCCTTGGGGCTGCACCAGCTGGCGTAATTGTTTCGCGCCCGGACGTTCACGCGCCCGAACTCTCTGCTGTCGGTCACATATCCGTCAGCCAGGCCCTGGCAGTCCCATACGCGCTCCGCGTGCTGCCGCCAGTAGTTCGCTTTCTTCAGCTGCTCGCCCTTGTACTGCCCGGAAAAATACCACTCGTTCAATTTTCGGGGATTCTCACCAATCGCGCACATGATATAGCCGTCTCGCGCCCTCGCCCGGGCCTTCAAAAATTCCGCGAATTTCTGCGCATCAAGTTTCGCCATGATCTTCCATCTCCTTCCGTATCCGTTCCCATTCGGGGTCGATCTCTTCCGTTACCACATCCACCAGCCCGATGCTATCCGTGTCGATGCATCCCACCGTGCTGCCGTCCGGCAGCCGCAGTAGCATGCCTTCGTCCGCCGCCAGCCGCACCATCTCCACGCAGTCGCCTTCGGGCCGCGTGGGGGAAACCGTCACCCCGCCGCCGGGCCGGGTGTACCTGTAAATGGGGATAACCTGCATTACGCTTCGCCTCCCGTGTAGTTGTAGTTAATCGTCGCGTTTGTTGCGCCCCAGGGTGCACCGGAAACCTCGCCCTCGGCCCATGGGACGTTGATGACGGTGAGGTTGCCGTTGTTGCTAAACGCGGAGTTGGTTATGGTCGTCGGAGTCCCCTTGAACGTAATTACCTTTAAACCGCAGGATTCGAACGCAGAGCCGCCAATCGATATGAGCTCCGCAGGTAGCTCTGTTAGTTTGCTGCCAATGCTCGAACAGCGATAAAACGCACGGTATCCGATCTTCGTTAGCCCTGCTGGTAGCTCGGATAACGCAAGTGGATAACAACTGGCGAACACCTCTTGCTGTATTTCCGTTAGGCTTGCTGGTAATTTGACCGTTTTGAGTTTTAAACAGTTTTCAAACGCGAAATTAGATATAACTGTAACCCCTTCTGGCAGGTCGATCGATGTGAGATTCACGCAGTTTCCAAAAGCCTTTATCCCTATCTTCGTCAGCCCCTCCGGCAACTCCAGATTTACAACCGATCGGTCGATCACCGATTTAAAATCCGCCAGCACATCTGCCTTCGCCGTCTCAACCTTCTCATTCAACTCCACGATTTTCGCTTCCAGCGCCGCAATCTCCGCGTCCTTTCCGGCGATCTCGCTTTCCAGCCGCTCCGCCTCGGCGGTATCGATGTACCCCGCGCCCAACGTGCACTGGATCGTCGCCGTGCCCAAATCAGCCATCGCTTTTCACCTCCGCGCAAACAGTAAAATTGCACCAGTTTTTCGTGCTGTCCCAGCATTTCACCTTGGCCATCTCCAGCGGTGGCCAGATACGATACCGGCACTCCCCATGCGTCAGGTGGATGCTCCCGCTATACTGCCCCGGCGCAATGTCCGTGTCCTGCTGGTGTAGCACAATCTGGGCCACGCCCGGCGCACCCACCGCGTGCAGCACCACCGGGCTGTCCGCGTTGGGTTTCTCCCGCACCGTCAATTCCACCGTGTCCGTGTCAGCCATGGTGTACGTCCCGTCCGCCGTCTGGATTTCCAGCGCCAGTATGCCGCAGTCTCCCGCGGCAATGGCAATCGTCCCGTCCCCGACATTAATCATTCCATCACCTCCAACATCACGTCGTCCACGTAATCGTCAGCGGCGCATCCGCCGCAAATCGCGCGTAATTGCTGCTGTAGGTTTTACCGCCCATCGCGCTGGTGTCGTCGGCGTACAGCACGATACCCTTGTACGTCCCGTTCCCCAGCCCGGTGGCCAATGCCGCAGGCAGTGCGAAATCCGCCGTCTGCCCGTTGTCGATGGTGCCCAGCACATACCCATCCGTGCTCAGTGCAGGATTCCCGGACTTTCCGCTACTTGTGGTGCCGTACACCTTGATCTGCACGGCGCTGCCCTTGCCATACCCTTTCAGTCGCGTCAGCCGCAGGATAGCCGACGCCACGTTGCCCCCCACGCCCGAAACGGCGTAGAATATGCCGCCCTTGATTCGTCCGTTGGACTTGGTGTACCCCTGCCGAATATCACTATCGATGCTCCACCAATAGGTGGTGTACGTGCCCGTGGCCGACGGGTTAAAAGTCGCGCTGCCCGTAGTGGGTACAACCACGCCGCTGCCGGTATCCACGGCAACCGTGGTCAGATCGCCCGGCGCGGCCATGAAATTCATGCCCGTCCAGCCCCCGGATGGCCTGCTCCCGCTGTTGGTAATCCGCGTGCCGAATACCTTGTAGGCGTACTGGGTGGTCGTGCCCTTCATGACCGCGATGTCGATGTTGGTTCCCCAGCCCGCGTCCACGCCGGTTATGCAGTTGTATACCTCGCAGCTTCCGAATGTCACCACCGACCCGTTGTCGATGTGGTATCCCGCACTTGCCGTGGAATACCCTTCCGCCGTGCAGGTGTTCAGGGAGACGTACCGGCAGTTATCGATCCACCACACGTCGCCATTGGCATTGCAGGCCTTCAGGTTAATTGCACGCATATACGCGTTTATGTTGCTTATGGTGATTCGTCCGTACACTGTGTGCCCCTGCCCAACGATTGCCAGGGATGCGTTTCCCGCGTAAATCCCGTGGATGCTCACGTTCTCATACGTGTCGGTTTCCAGCTTCACTTCCGCGTAGTACGGCAGAAACCGGTCGTTCAGCCGGTCGAAGGCCTCCTGCATGCTGCGCACATAGCTTCCAGATTCCACCTGTGCGCTGGTGGCCCCGCTGTTGACGATAATCTGCCACGGCCCGTCGTAGCGCATGGCCACGTTGGGGGCGCTGAGATTCGCCGCCCGTACCCCTGTCGCGTCAATCGTAAGCAGCTCATCCTCGCCGCCCGCTTCGTCGGTAATCGATACCGAAAATTTGCTGGTGGAAATGTCCACGTCTCCGGAAGCCACCCGGAATGTGCCCCCGGTGCCGATGTCCACATGGTCGTCTCGAATTTCGATGTAGCTGCTTTTGTACCCATCCTCCGGGGCGGGCGTCCAGTCCGTGGCCTTGTTGCCAATTTCCAGTTTCAGGTTTCGGAACGTCACGCTGCCGTTCCAGGTGCCGTCAATGTAGATGATGTCTTTGCTGTCTTCAAACGCTGCCGGCACCGGCAGGGTGAAAGTCCCCTCAAAATGTTGGGCCGTGGCTGTGCCTGCCGTGAATTCCTTGATTTGCCCCCACGTAGTCTGCACCTGTATGCGGAAATCGCCCGACGTAATCGCCTGGTCGTAATCAAACGATATGGTAATCGTCTTCCCGTACAAACTATGGGCTATATCCGCGCTCGCACATTTCCACGGAAACAGCCATGTCCGTTCGCTGCCATCAGATTCCGCCACATATGCCTCGCCGGTGTTAAGCACATAGTTCCGCCCGCCTACCTGCACGTCGTCTACCGCCGTTTCCACCATCAGCTTCAGGTAACTGTTGCTGCTGATGTCCATGGCGTTGATGGCCGCAATGGTAGCCTCGTCCGCAAACAGCCCCGCCACGTCGATGTTCCCGGCGGTGATGCTCTGGGCCAGTATCTCGTTGCCGGTGATGCTCTCCGCCGCGATCTGTGCCGCCGTGATAGACTTGGCCACAATCACTGTGCCGTTGATCTGGTTCTGATATTTTTCGTCAGTCAGTTCCTCGGCGGTCAGTCCGCTGGCGGCCGCATTGATATTGTAAATCAGCCCATCCTCGCCCACCAGAATCAGCCGCTTCACGCTGAGGGTTCCCGCGGTAATCACGTCCGCGTTCAGGCTCACAATTTTTGCACTGGTGATGGTACCGTCCGCAATCTGGGCGGTGCCCACCACACCGTCGGCCAGTATGCCGCTTTCGGCGGTGATGGTCTTCGCCTTCATCCGGTCTGCGGTGATGCTCCCGGCTTTGATCTTGTCCGCCGTCACCGCTTCCGCATCCAGATGAGTGGTCTTAACCGCTCCGGCCTTAATATTGTCGGCGGTCACGGATTCCGCCGCCAACTTGTCCGTGGTGACGGCCTTCGCCGCCAGTTTCTCCGTGGTTACCGCGCCAGCGTCAATGGTCTCCGCCGTCACCGCGCCTGCCGCCAGTTTTTCCGTGGTCACCGCCCCGGCGGCTATGGCGTTGGCGATTACCGCATTGGCCGCAATTGCGTCTGCCAGTATCGCGCCTGCCGAAATCGTCCGGGCAATAACCGCTCCGTCCGCAATCGCGCCGGAGCCAACTGCCCCGGGTGCAATCTTTGTTCCGGTGATAATCCCCCCGGGAAGCTGCTTCCCGGTTACGCTCACGCTGTCCAGCATGGCGCTCACCGTCCCCAGCGTCATCTGGGTGTACCGCCGCGCGATGCAGTCAAATGTGTAGTCCGTGATTCGCGCCTGCATCTTCACGCCCGTCGTGGGGCTGATCACCCACACACCGTCGCCGATGTACATGTTGTTCAGCTCGGCGATGTCCCGGCCTTCCACCGTGTCACCAATCTGCACAAAATCCACGTCCACCGTCAGCGCCGCCATGTCGCACCCCGCGTCAAATTCCTTCTGCGCCGCTTCCCGCATCTTGGCGTAAGCTTCGTCGGTGGTCAGCTTGCCCTTGCCTTTGCCGCCTACGCTCGCGTCGCTCACTTCCAGTACGCCCCATTTGGGGTTGGCGTAATCGTTGATGTACTGGCTGTCAATGTATCCCTCCGGCAGGTACAGCGGGTCTCCGTCTTTGTCCTTGCCCACGGGCACCAACCGGGTAATTACGTCGCTTTCGTCCTTCTCTAGCGAAAATCCCTTCAGGTTCTTCTTTTCCCGGATGGTCACAGGCCGGTCGACGCCCACCCGGTCAATGGCATAAATGTCCCACCAGTCCCGGGAAAGCTCCGCCTTCCACGTGTCCGCCAGGCTTTCGTCGCCCAGCAGCGCCTCCACCGGATTTTTCTGCGTCCATTCCGCCGTTCCCGTGGTGGTCATTTGGCAGTGCATCACAAAGCCGGATGGGGTCTTGCATTTCGCCAGTATCTGCGCGGCAACCTCGCTCGCCGCCGCGCCCTCCGGCTTGTAATCCTCCATCAGGTTGTCCGCCAGATCGTAGAAAAGGTGCCGGGCGTTTACCGTCACCCCGTCCTTCAGGCTCGTGCTGATTTTGTAAATCCGGAAGGGCTGCTCCCTGAGCTGGGTTTTTTCGATGATTTCGCTCTCCGTGCCGCCCGTCCCGCCGATGGTCTCCGTCCGTACAAATGTCAGGCTCTTGGCCCACATATACCCGTGCTTCCCGTCCGGGGTGGTCACCTCCATCCAACTCCCGCTTTCGGCAATCGCGGAAACCTCCGTGCCGTTTTTGTATCGGCTCAGTATCTTGGCACTCATGCTCGGGCTCTGGCGCAGGTGTAGCCGCTCTCCGGTGCTGGTGGATACCTTGTATACCTTCCGCGTCTCCGCGCTTCCGGAGGGCTTTGTGGCCGCATATGCGGGCGCTGCCGGCACCGGCGCTTTGATGATGCGCCCGGGCTGCAGCCGCGTCCATTTGCCGATTTCGTCCAGCGGGTGCGTCAGCGTCAGTTCCCAGCTCCCGTTCAGGGTTTCCGTCGCTTCGCATTTGCTGGGGGTCAGCGGCCCAATCCCGTTCCCGGAAAAGTCCGTAGCTTTTTTGTCGAATATGCAAATCATCCCAAGTCCCTCCAGTTGGGGGTTATCACGATGCTCGTTACGCTCCCCGTCCAGGCGATCTGGTTCGCTCCCGGGGCCAGCGTGAGAAACTCGCCGTCCATTTTATCGTTCAGACTCGTGGCGACCGTGCCACCGCTTGCGGGAATCGCATACGCTTCCTGATTCGGCCCGTCCAGTATGATCCCGCCGTCAATCCCCGTCAGCACCACGGACTGCACCGTCCCGCCGCCGGTCACCATCAGCGTAATGTCGCCGCTGCCTGTTATCTTGATTTTGGGCACCGCTTCCGCAGTTCCCGGGTTGGTAACGCTGGTTCCGCTGCCGGAAACCGTAATGTCCGCCACATTGTCGTAATACCAGTATGGGTCGCACCGGAAGTTAATCGTAAATTTCCGGTGCGGGTTCCCCCGCAGCACCTTCGTAAAGTCGATCTGGTTGCTCACCCGACCCATGTAGTGCCCGCCCGTCCGAGTGGCGAACGTAATCTGTCCGCGCCCGGAAAGCCACCGGGAAATCTCCGGAATCTTTGTGGGGTCTTTTACCAGACAGTCGCAGGTCTTGATGGCGTCGTCGAAAACCCCGTCCCCTTCCAGCTTGGTCAGGCTCCCGCTTCTGCCGTATATCTTCTCCGTCGTCATGCGTTCAGCCGGGCGACTCTCGCCCGGCTGATTTAATACGTGCATCCCTTTTTCGGTGCATTTCACGCCGTTCCAGGAAAACCAGTCTCTCATGCCATTCCCCTTCCTGCGGCCCTGCGGTTGGTGAAGCTTGCAATCTCAATGGCCAGGCTTCGCATGTCGCTTTCGTCCCGCACCTGCAGTTTGTCCACGTTGAGTATCACGCTGGAGTTGCTGGAATAGTTCCGGTTGTCGTTCCCGGATACCGTGCCCACCGCGCTGTTCGCAAAGTATCGCATGGCGTTGGCCACCGCCGCCGTCTGTTCCTTGGCTTCCTTCAACACGCCAGCACCCACGCCCTTCATCATCATCACGCCCACCTCGTCTTCGTACAGCCGGGAGGGGGAGTGTATCTGGTTGTACTGTCGGGCTTCCGCAAGCGCCGCGCTCATGGCCTCACGCATGGCGGCTACGATGCTGCTTTTCCCGTTTCGGATGCCCTGCGCGATGCCCAGCGCCATGTTCAGGCCCACGCTCTTGTATCCGCCGATGCCTGCCGCGCCGGAAACGGCGCTCTTCGCCGCCCCCGCAACCTGCTGCGCCGCGTCTGTAAAATCGTGCCCGGCCATACCTTCGCCAATTTCAGCCGCCATGCCGTCGCCGGCCGCCGCCAGTTCGCTGGAGCCGCCGCCGGAACTGCCACTGCCGGAGGCCCGATCCATATTGGTAGTGACGTTGGCCCGCACCTTGCCTGCCGCGTCGCTGAAATCGTGCTCCGCCATGCCCTGGCCGACTTCCCCGGCCACGTCGTCGCCAATCGGCGCAAACAGCGTCCCGTCAATCAGTCCCTGCAGTTCGTCTGTCAGGCTGTCGCCGACTTCGATACCGAACCCGGCGAACAGGTCGGCAAGACCGCCCCAGGTTTCGCCTGTAAGTTCGTTGTCTGTTTTTTCAGACAACTGCATCAATTCAAGAATTTGAGAGACTTTCTGTATTGTATCGTCATCCAATTCCCCACCGGCTCTCTCAAACTCAATAATGCTCGTTATAAAGTCCTGAATTGCAGTTTGCGTTCCGGGGGAAAGCTCCAAATCCATATTAAGAAAGCCGTACCCAAAACTTCCGAACAGCGAACGGTCAATTCGTTTGAGTTCCGAGATTGTCTTCTGCATTTCGCTTGTCGCGCTGTCAAAAGAAGGTAAGTTAAACGGAGTTGTCGCCCTTCCTTGCCCGAACGAGGTTTCTTCAAGGGCTTCAGCGAAATGGTCAACCTCTTCTTCAGTACCCTCTATTTTAGGTTTCACCAGCAGCGTCACCGATCCGTCTCCGGCCACGATCATGGTTTCGCCCACCAGGTCGCCCGCCTCAATGCGGGATACCAGTTCCGGGGTAACCTCTACCACCGTGCCGTCCACCGAAATGCTAACGTTGTTGGAGCCCTCCGCCGCCATCATCGCTTCCAGGCTGTCATACCCGGCCCAGCTCATTTTGCTCACCGTGTAGCCGCCCTCAAACAGCTCCGGGTTGGTTTCCTGCAAGTTCTGTATTGTGGTGGTTTCCCATCCGGTAATCCGGATGCGTGCGTCTACCAGTGGAATCTCCCCGTCCGGGGTCGTTGCCCCGTCAATGGTGGCGTGGGTCAGTATCGCCCGCTCCGGGTTGTTGGCCCATTCCTGCCAGTCCGCGCTCGCCTGGGTCATGTCCAGCCCGATCAGTACGTTGGTCACCTCGCTGGGCAGTACGCCGGTAAAAAATTCGCTCATTTCCTTGCCCAGGTCGCCGCCCAAACTATTTACATATTGGGAAATCCGCTCCAGGTTCCCCAGTTCCGTTTCCGGGTCAACGCCGAAGATGCTCTGCGCCTGTTCGTTCGTCAGCATGCCCTGCTGAATCAGTCCGTAGATCATTTGCAGGTAGCTGTAGTAGTCGATCAGGCCGTCCTTGTCATCTGTAATGCCTTTAAATGCCTTGCGTACCGCCTCAATGTCGGTGGCTCCTTCTTTATACAGCGACAATGCGCTCATCAGCCCCAGCACGCCGGACTGGGCTTTTTCCATGCCCTCATCCTGCCAGCCCTCCGTGGGGTCGTATACGCCCCCGGCAAGCTTCTGCAATTCGTCGGCATAGTCCTTCGTCGCCTGGGCCCGGCGGGCGGCGTATTCCGCGTCCAGCGCCATCTGCGCGTCGCGTTTGGCCTGCCCCTCCTCCATCAGCTGGATCATGGCATACTCTTCGTTGTACCATTGCTCGATGCTGTCGCCAACCGCGGCATACCCCTGGGCCGCGGCGGCAAAGCCCTCGCCGTATACATCTATGCTTACCTCTTCGCCTCGCGCCGCAGCTTTGGCGGTTTCAGTTTCAATGTACTGGTTAATCTTCTCATAGCCGTCGCTGTCGCCGGAGATGTTGTATTTCACCCGGATTTCCGCTTCAACGTCAATGGCTTCATCCAAAAGCTGATAGTCGGAGTTCCGCAGTTTGCCGTTCTTCCGCTTCCAAAGCAGGTTTTCAATCTGCGCGTCCAGCTTGTCCAGCCGGTCAATGTCCTGTTGGATGCTGTCCGCGAGGGCGGTGTTCCCGTGCTCCTTTGCGATTTCCTGCTGCGATTGCAGATACTCCCGCGTCTGGCCGGTAATGCTCTGGAAGTCCTCGTTCAGGCCGTTGATCTGGGTGTCCGTCTCCCGCCGTCCGTCTGTCCAGATGCCCACCATGTGGTTTTTCCAGTCCGTCAGGCTCTTCTTCTGCCGGGTGAAATTTTCGTCGGTGATGCCGATGGTCTCCATGCCGCCGCCAAACAGCCCGGAGTACTCATAATTGTCCCATTCGTCCAGGTCTGCCTTGAGCTTGCCAATTTCCTTGCGCACGTCCCTGGCGCCGCTTGCGTAATCGATCAGCGCTCCCGCGCCCACCACCGCCGCCGTGGTAATCAGCGCGAATAAGCCGCCCTTGCCGATGATCCCATGGCTCGCCTTGGAAAGGCCCGCCAGCCCGCCGCCGGCGTCCGCCACGGCGCTTGCGAACTTGCCGAATGCGGATACACCCTTGCCGATGGTGAGAATCCCGCCGCCAAACAGCTTCAGCGCCGGGCCGATCAGCGCCGAAATGGCCGCGAACTTGGTCAGGCTCGCCTTTGCCCCGTCGCTCATCCCCTCGAATTTCTCTACCCATTCGCCGATCTTCTCGATCCATTTGTCCAGCGTTGGCATAATCGCGTCCGCAAACTGCAGCGCCACGGCCTTCAGGTTGTTTAACAGCAGCTTCAGCTTGTTTTTGGTGGTGTCGTACCGCTTTGCCGCGGAATTCGACAGGGAGTTCGCGCTCTTCCACTCCTTGTTGGACGCCGCCATCGTTTCGTTGAACAGGTCGTTGGCGTTCACCGTGCGCAGGATCGTGTCTCTCAAGCGCAATTCGCTGAGGCCCATATCCTCCAATACGGCGATGGAGCTGATGCCCTCGTCGCTCATCTGGGCAAGCCCGTTAATAAAGTTTCCCAGCGCGGTGGTGGGTGCGTCCTGCCACACTGCTACAAAGTCGTCTACCGACATTCCGGCGATTTTCGCAAAATCCTTGATCTCCGCGCTGCCGGTGGCTACCGCCACGTCAATGCGGCTCAGCAACTTCGAAATGGCGCTGCCGCCCGCCTGCGCCTCCAGGCCCACGGAGGAAAGCGTCGCCGCCAGGCCCAGAATGTCCGCGTCCGTCATGCCCACCTGGTGTCCTGCCGCCGCAATGCGCATGGACATTTCCAGAATCGCGCCCTCGCTGGTGGCCGTGGTGTTGCCCAATTCGAACACCGTGCTGGTAAAGGCCCGCACGTTCTCTTCGCTGGTGTCGAGCCCTGCAATGTTGAAATATTTGGCCATCTGCTCCGCCGCCGTGGCCGCGTCCAGGTCGGAACTTACCGCGCCCAGATCGAGCACCGCTTCGGTGAAGCTTATTACATTGTCTTTTGCCACGCCCAACTGACCTGCGGTCTGTACCACGTCCGCGATTTCCGTCACGTCAAAGGGCTTGCGCTTGCTCATGTCAACGATGCTGTCCTGTATCGCCGCCATTTCCTCTGCCGTGCCGCCAATGGCCTTTTCTACGCCCGCGAAGGCCTCTTCCGTGTCCATGGCCGTCTTCACAATGCCGGTGCCCGCGGCCACAACGGGGGTGGTGATGTACCGGGTCATAAATCCGCCCAACGCCTTTGTGTTCTGCCCCACGGTCTGCATGATCTTCCCGGCTTTCTCGCAGTCCACGCCCAATTGATAAAAGCGGCTGGAAAGCTTGCGAATTTCGGCCTCGATCTCGGCAGTGTCCGCGCCGACGTTGTTCATGGCGGTTTGGAGCTTGATCAGCTCGTTTTTGTATTTCTCCGTCGTCTTGCTGCATGCCTTGTACTGGGCTTCAAGGGTTTTGAGCTTGCCCTTCAGATCCTCGGCTTGCGCCGCGCTCTTCTCTGCGTCGCTCATCAACTGGCTGTATGCCGATTCCGCGCCGGGCTTCGTCATATCCAGCCCGTTGGCCATTGATTTGTACTGTTTCGCCGCCGCGGTGGCTTCCTCGAATTGCGCCCTTACCTGTGCAATTTTGTTTTTGTATTTTTCCTGCGTCGCAAGGTTGGACTGCATCGACGCGTTCACCGCGTCAAAGCGCTTGGCATACTCTTTGGTTTTTTCGCCAAGCAGCGCCTGCTGCTGCCGCAGACTCGCCAGCTTCGCCGACACGCCGGCGGTGGTTTTTTCAAAGTCTTTTACCCCGGCGCCGGCCAGCCTGAATTCCGATTTGGATTGTTTAAGTAGCGCGTTTATGCCGCTCATTTTGCTTTTGAAGTCTTCGGAATTCAGCGTCAGGCTTACCACTAAGTCCCGCACACTGTATGCATCTGCCATTCACGTCACCCCATGTTTAAAAAAATATGGCCGCAGGCTCCCCGTCGGGGAGTGCGGCCAGCAGCTTACTTGTTTACCGGCCAGACTTCATCAATGCATCTGTGTCGCGGCTTCTTTTTGTCGGCTTCTTTTTGCAGGTGCCAGGCGCGAATCCTTAGAAAGCCCAGCATGTCCATCTGGTCGATTTCGTGCATCCGCCACCCGCTCTTCAAAAGATCGTTGTACAGGGAGTATACATAATCTCGTAACGTCAGCCGGAGACTTTGCCTTTCGCCGGCTTCCGCTTCGGTTCCTGTTTCTCCGCGGCTTCCGCCGCCGTCGGTAAAGGGAATTCCACCAGCGTCCTGGTAAGGCCCGCTTCAACCGCCATCATGGCATACAGGATGTCGTATTTCATGTCGTCAACGGGGTAATTGTCATAAACGTCGTCCACGGTGAACTGGTTGCCGAAAAGCAGGCAGAACCAGCGCACCAGCGCGTCCATGTCGGCCCCGGTAAATTCGTTTTTTAACTCAATTGGATCGTTGTCCCCGGCCTGTGCTGCCCGAATCTGAGCCCTGCCCTTGTCGGCAATGCTCTGGATGTCCATCAATTCCCGGTACGCTCTGCCGGAAATAAAGTCAACGGTGTATTTCTTGTCACCCAGTCTGCAATGAATCATGTTTTTCTCCCTTCCTGTCATCATGGGCCGTTGCGGTAGTCGCTCCGCAACGGCCCTGTTCGGTCAGTCGCTGCTGAAGGTGAACGTGGTGGGCACGGATTCCAGGAACGTGGACAGCGCGGTGTCCGTGCTGGAAGTCTGATCCGCCACCACCTGATAAGCGTCGTCGTTGGTACGCTTAATGAAGGTAAACTCCACTTTCGAGCTCTGACGGGTCAGCGTAGTACCTTCCTTGGTGTGGTAGGTCTCGGTGATGGGCGCGGCGCGGCCCTTGAGCATCCAAACGTAACGGTACAGGCCGTTGGTTTTGATGCTCCGGAAGCCCAGCGCGAAATAACCGGGCGTGTCCCCGGCCGTGCGCACCAGCTTGCCGTCGGTAGTTACTTTGTTTCCCAAAATCATCTTCTGGATGGGGATCGGCAAGTCTGCCAGCTCCATGGTCAGTTTGATGCTGGGATCGGGGTAAACCACGTCGCCCTCGATGTCGTCGAAATACTGAATGTCCGGGTCGGAATTGTCCGGCGCAATCTCCACGTCGATAGCGCCCGCGACGTTCTGCAGCGTACCGTAAACCAGGCCGCTTTCGCCCGCCTCGTCTTTCGTGAGGGGTGCGATAACAACGTCCTTCAAACCAATCTGGCTGTGCGCGGGAGTTGCCGCAGTGTTCGCCATTTGCAATCATCCTTTCTCATTTGATTTTTCCAAGTTCTTCCGCCAGCGTGTCGCGAATTTTGGTAAACGCCTTTTCACTGGCCGCGTCAAACGATGGACGCACGTAAGGGTGGGGCGGGGCAGGCCTGGGCCCGCCGTGGCCGAATTCCACGTAAGCGGGGTAGTATACGTCTCCATACGGCCAGTCCTTTCGGTGCACGCCCACGGTGATTCTCTGGCCGCTCCGGCCGGGCTTGATGGGGCCAATCTGGATCGCGCCCTTCAGCGCTCCTTTGTAGCCCACTGGCGACGGCCCTACAGGCGCACGGGCCTTCATATCGTCGTAAACAGGTTTCGCCCCGGATTTCAGCGCGTTGCGCTCCGCTTCGCCGCCTGCCGCCTTGTTGACCATCTTGTTCAGGCTTTCGATCAGCTCGTCCAGGCCTTCAATTGCTATGCTCATCGGATTCTCTCCCATGTCCGCCATGTCCAGGCTACCAGGTACGTGCGGTTGTCAAATTCGATGTCATTGCGCTCTTCCAGCATCGCAAACCCCAATTCGTACATCGCGGCCCGTACTTTCGCTATTGCTTCCTCCGTCGGTATGTCGCTGTACAGCGTTACATACACGTCGATTCGGTAGCCCAGCAGCGCGTCGTCGTTGTACAAGTCCTCCCTGGTGGTGGTCTGCCATATCAGGTATTGCGCGGGGGGCACTTCTGCGGCGCTTTTCTGTACCCATTTGCCGTTATACGTGGGTACGCCTGTTTCGGATAACGCTTTCTGGATGTCGGCGTACAGGCTCATGTGCCCACCGCCTCCGTCAACTGGCATTTCATGCCCAGGTACGCTTTGCGATATTCGTACCTGCCCATCTGGGTGATCTCGCGCATCTGCCCGTCAAATTCCACCAGCATCCCCAATTCGATGTCGTCCCGCCACCGAATTGTCACGTTCAGCGTGTCGTCGATGGTGCGCATCTCGCCTGCTACAATGCTGTTCCAGCCGCCGTCAATGACGTTGGCCCATACGGTGGCGATTTTCTCGTTCCGGGTTACGGGCTGCCCGATTGCGTTGATGTCAAAGTGCCGCTTCCATATGGTGACGCGCTGTCGCAAAGCGCCGGGAGTTGGCGAGGACTCAAAGTTTTTATAACCTTTCATTCACGCGCCTCCCTTCAGATCAGCTTGTCCACGTCGCGATATGGCCATAACAGGCGCTTAATGGCCATCTCCACGGAAAGCCACACCTGTTTCTCTTCGTTCGTTCGATATTCGTTGAAGTGCCCCGCCAGCAAAAGTACCGCCTGTTTTACTGCGCCGGGCGCGTCTTCGCCGAATTTGCAGCGGCAAAACGCTTCGCAGTAATCCTGGGCTCTGGCGATAAGGCCTTCCAGAAAATCGTCCTCATCGTCCGTTTCAATTCGCAGCGTCGCTTTCAGTTCGTCCACGTCTACAATCAAGCCCATCGCCTCTTTTCACTGTTCAGGGCAGGGCGTTAACGCCCTGCCCTGAGATGTATAAGCCCTCCGATTACGGGCCACCAGTGGTCGCCTTCATGGCCAATACCTTCACGGCCTCGCCCAGTACCAGCTTGCCGTCTACCCGGTGCCAGCCCAGGAAGCCCACCTGACCGTTGGCCGCATACAGCTCGTTCAGGCGCTTGAGCACCCGCTGTCCGCGGTCGGCTACCCAATAGTAGCTCATGTCGCCGAAGACCATCACCTTCTTGCCTGCGGCGGCGGTGGGCATGTACTGGCTGGTGTACACGGGGTTTCCCAGAATCCGGTCAGGCACACCGGCCACAAGGGAGGGCTGCCACAGGTATTCGCCGGTGCCGGTGAGCTTCAGCTTGCGAATCAGCTTCACGGTCGCGTCGTTCATGATCCACACGGCCTTGCCCCGGTAGGGTGCCTTTACGGAGTGCTGCATGTCGATCAGTTCGTCGGCGGTAATCGCAGTTTCGGAGGCGGCGGTTACGCCGGTATCCGCGCCGCCGGTGGCGGCCAGCAGACCGGTGGGCTGCGTGCCGGTGGTGCCGGTGCCGTTCAGGAACGCTTCCTCTTCCTTCATGCCGATGCTGCGGCCAATGGAATTGGCCAGGTAGTTGGACATATTGAACGCGCTGTCGGCCAGCAGTTCGTCGCTGATTTTCACCAGACGGCCCACCTTGTAAGCGCCCAGGGTCACCTGGGTGAATACGTCGTCCGTGGCGGTGAACGCCGCTTCTTCGTCCAGCCATGCGGCGGTGCCCTTGCTGGACACCACAGGAATCTTCAGCGTGCCGTTGTCAGTACGGATTACCGTGGCCAGGCGGCGGAAGATGTTGTTTTCGTCCAGCGACTCAATGAGCTTGCGCTCGAATTCGTCCGGCACCAGATAGCCGCCTTCGGCGGCGGTGCCCACTTCCAGGTCGTTTCGTACGCTGGGGGGAACTTCCTTGCACTTCAGATAACGATTGAAGGCCTGGTTGTATGCCTCGGAGTTTACGCCGCTCTTTTCACTGCCGAATTCGCCGGGGCGGCCTACGATCGCGCTCCGGACAGGCTGATTCATCACCTGTTCCCGCGCATCGATCTTCTCCTGCCGCTTGATGGAGGCGCTGACGTTGGAGATTTCCTCTTCCATCCGCTCATAAACGGTCACGTCTTCTGCGGCCATTACGCCGTTCTCGCCGGTGTGGTCTTCCACGTACTGTCGGGCCTTGGCCACCAGATCAGCCCGCGTCTGATAGAGCTTGTTAATATCAGGCATTTGCATTACTCCTTTCATCCCTTCTCAAGCAGCGCCAGCCGCCTGAGCAATTCGTCTTTTCTGGGGCCGGAAACCGGCTCCATCACAGGCCCCTTCTCGGCTTTCGCCTTCGGCACCTCGCCGCGGGTGTAAAACGCCGCGACCTTCTTTTGTGCTTCTTCGATGGACAACCGGGGCGTGCGCTCCGCCGCGTTCGTCGGGGCCTTGGCGCTGTCTTCCAGCACCGCGTCTGCCAATCCGTTCTGCACCGCCTCTTCGGCGGTCATCCAGGTAGTTTCGTCCATCATCCGCGCCAGTTCGTCCGCTCCGGCCTTGGAGCGCTTGCGATAAATCGCAATGATGCTGTTTTTTGTGATTTCCAACAGCCGGATCGCCTGCTGGAAATCGCGCACCTCGCCGCAGGCGCACATTTTGGGGTTGTGGATCATTACCAGGCTCCCCGGGGTAACCTGCAGCGTGCTTCCGGCGCTCATTACCACCGTGGCCGCGCTTGCGGATACGCCGCTGACCACCACATGCACCAGTCCGGGGTAATCCCGGATCATGTCGTACATGCGCGTCGCCGCCACGCAGCTTCCGCCGTAGCTGTTCAGCCGCAAGGTAACGTCGTCTTCGTTGCTCCCGTCTTCGCCGTAGAGCATCTCGCGCAGGTGCTCGGGGGTCACTTCGTCACCCCAGATTTCCTCGTCGTCGATGTAGCCGTTGAACTCAATCGTCCTCAATCCGTATCACCTTCTTCCTGTTGCGTAGTGGCCTGGGCCGCGTTTGCGGCGCTCTCTCCGGCCGCGTTCTGCATTGCCGTTGTGATCGGGATCATGTTGCCGTTTACCAAATAGGCGTTTCCGCCCTCGCTGTCCGGCACCCGGTTCATGTCCTCCAGGTCGCGAATGTCGTTGGCGCTCATCCATCCGTTCTGCCTTGCCACGGCATAACCGTCCATCCGCTCTTTGTAGGAGCCTCTGGTCAGGGCGTTGATCCGGAATTTGAAAAACTGCTTGCCCTTTTCCCGTTCGGAAATCAGCGCCCGGTTCAGCGCCTGCTCAATGCGCACTACCCATGGGGTAATCGTGTGCACCGCAAAGTCAATGCTCTGGTGCTCGATGTTGCTGAATGTGGCGTGCTCCAGGTCGCATACCATGTGAGGGGGCACTCGGAAGATTCGGCAAATTTCGTTTACCTGGAATTTCCGGGTTTCCAAAAACTGCGCGTCCGTGTTGGGAACGGTAATCGCCTGGAATTTCATGCCTTCCTCAAGGATTGCGGTTTTGCCCCGGTTCTCGCCGCCGTAGCTGCTTTGCCACATCTCCCGCAGTCTGGCCGGGTCTTTCACCACGCCGGGGTGCTCCAGTACGCCGCCGGGCATCGCGCTGTTCCGGAAAAAGCTGCTTCCGTACTTCTCCGCCGCCTGATATAGGCCCATGGCGTTGCGCTGCAGCGCAATCGGGCTGTAGCCCATGATCCCGTCAAAGCCCAGCGCCGGAATGTGCAGCACCTCATACGGACGCAGGATTTCGGTCTTGTTGCTGGTGGAGTACTGGTAATACAGTTTCCCGTATTCGTCCCTGTCCACCACCATGTGCCCGTCGTCCGGAAGCAGGGGGTACAGGCTTTCGATTGCGCCGCGCTGGTCGCGAATAATCAGGCTGTAGCTGTTCCCCCATAAGAGCATATGAGTGAGCATCGTTTCCCGCCAGATAAAGCTTGTCATTTCGGCATTCGGCTCCGAGGATACCAGGTAGTTCAGCCTGCTGTCGCTTTTCTCTGTGCCCAGCTCTGTCCGCACCATCAGGTTCAGGGGGAGCATGGCAATGCTCTCCGAAATCACCCGCACACAGGCGTACACCGTGGAAAGCTGCAATGAGCTTTTGGGGGTTACAAATTCGCCGCTGGGCGTACCTCCGAAATAGAAAGTGTCCGCGTCGCTTACGGCGTTTCGCGTTCCGGGCCCTGCGGGTTCGTCCCTCGCCCGCCGGAAAACCCGGTTGAAAAGGCTGTTTTTCTTCATCCGTTCACCTCTTGAATTCAAACGAAAAGGAGCCCGCGTTCGTCATAAACGCTGCTCCCGCCGTTCCCGTGTTTTGTGGCGCGATCCAGCGCCATTGCCAGTGCAATGGCCCCGTCGATCTTCTCCGTGGATTTCTCCTTGTCCATCTTGATGTTGCCTGCCGGGTCGGTTTTCACGAATACGTTGTCCATCATCCAGCGCAGCACCGGGTTGCCCCCGTGGGCGATCCTGCCCTCCAGCACCAGCCGCATCAGTTCCTTGGTGGCCGGGCTCATGTCCCGGAAACCCTGCCCAAAGGGCACCATCGTAAACCCGTCGCCCTCAAGGTTCTGCACCATCTGGGTGGCGTTCCATCGGTCAAATGCGATCTCGCGGATGTTGTATTTCTCGCCCAGGCCGCATATGAATTTTTCGATGAAGCCGTAATGTACTACATTTCCCTCAGTTGTCTGTATGAGCCCCTGAGCCTCCCATGTGTCATACATTACGTGATCACGCCGCACTCTCAGGGGAAGCGTGCCTTCCGGCAACCAGAAGTAGGGGAGTATCTGGTATGGCTCATGCTCATCGTCCCCCTGCGGCGGGAATACCAGCACAAACGCCGTGATGTCCGATGTGCTGGACAAGTCCATGCCCGCATAGCACGGGCGGCCCTCCAGCTTCTTTGGGTCAACTGCCGCCGCGCAGGCGTCCCATTTGTCCATGGGCATCCAGCGCACGCTCTGTTTCACCCACTGATTCAGCCGCAATTGCCGGAACTGGTTTTCGTCGGCAGGGGTTTCCTTGGCCTTATAGTAGGCCTGACGCACCTTGTCGATGTCCACCGTGATTCCCAGACTCGGATTCGCCTTGTACCATGTATTTTCATCTTCCCAGTCGTCATTTTCGTCCGCCCCGAAAATTACGGGGTAGAAGTACGGGTCTTTCTTCCGGCCCTCGAGGATGTCCTTCGCCTTGGAGTGTACCGCCCAGCATATGCTGTTTCTGTCCGTTCCCGCCGTCGTGAGGAAAAACCAGAGCGGCTGTTTCCTCGCGTCGCCGGAGCCCTGAGTCATTACGTCGAAAAGCTGTCTGTTGGGCTGCACGTGCAATTCATCAAAAATGCACGCCGAAACGTTGAAACCATGCTTTGACCGCACATCCGACGAAAGCACCTGATACACGCTCCCCGTGGGCACATATATCATCCTTTTTGTGGACGGAATGACCTTGATGTGCTTCTTCAGCGCCGGAGACTGTTCCACCATGTCGGCGGCAACGTCGAAGATAATGCTCGCCTGTTGTCTGTCCGCCGCACATCCGTAAACCTCTGCCTTCCACTCATCATCGTTGCACAGCATGTTTAATGCAAGTGCCGCGCCCAGCTCGCTGTTGTGAGTGGGCACCATTGATGTTCCGGCCAGATACTGGTGCGACGGGCTGTCCACCTGAATGCAGCGCATTTTTACGGGGTACGGAAGCGGCTGAATGTCCTCAATATAGTGAAAGCAGGATCGCGTCTCTTTGACGCGCTCCCGCTTTCGGGTATATTTGCGGTTCAGCCGCGATACAGGCTGATCTTCGAATGTCGTAAACCGTATGGTATACAGCATCTCTCCGGTCGGTTTCCCGTAACGCAGAGACGGGGTTTCCGTCATCGCGTTTTTGATTCCCAGCGACCACAGCAGCTCGCGCACGGACTCCGCAAGGTTTTTAATGGTGCTGACATACACGCTCTGCGACTTGCGCTCGGCAATGCTTCCGTCGGAATCCATCAACCCCTGCAAAAGCGCCCATCGCTGCTTCTCTGAAGCCCGGAGATACGCTTTCGGGATAACCTTGTCACGAAAGCTCTTCACCAGAATGGGCTTCAGGGCCGGGACGCGCAGGTTTGCGCTACCTCCGCCCTGTTGCAACCATTGCGCAGTGATTTCGTATGGAATGCTTTTGCAAATATCCGGAACATCGCACGTCCGGACTGTAAGTTCCGTTTTTGTGGAATGTCCGTTTCCCAACCAGTATCCGTACACGTAAGGGTCAACCGGCAGTTCCGCGTCTCGCGTCTGCAGCGGTCGCGTCACGTGGATTCGGACGACAGACTTGCGCTTCTGCGCCGCACTGCCGACTCCGCTTCGGTATTTCTGAGTTCGCGAAAAGATTTCCTCGGTGGTCATTTCGCATTTGCTGCGCTTGCCGCACGTGGTCTCCACGTTCCATACATGACGTGCCCCCGCATCAATCTCGCTCCCGTCCCGAAAGGTTATACGGTAACATTGCTCAGTATCGTCAATCTCGCTAAGTCCTACAACATGGCATTGTTGCCCATGTTCGTCGAAAACAATATCTCCGACTGCAATCTCACCCATCTTTTTCCATCCGTCGGGTGTTGGTATCTTTGTATACAATGCCAATTGCTTGCCCTGTTTCTTCAGCGTAAAGGTATTTCGACATAAACTTGCGAATATTGTCTCGAACCATCATCTCTCATGGTTCCGAAAACATCACGAATTATCTTCTTTTGCCAATCTAACAAAAGAAACTGCTTTCCGTGAAAAGCGCCCTTCGTGTGTTTCAGCAACTCGACAAATCGTACAACTCTGTCCGCTTTTGCTTCATCGAAATACATTTAAGTCACCTCCTTCCGTCCCTCTTCGTCCCTGGAATATGGCATAGAAAGAGCGCGGGGGAAGAGAGGGAAAAGCCCGCGCTCGCCGGGTAGCTGGCCCGTCTATGCCGGATAACCCGCTTGGGGAAATCCTGTTTTAATACCCGCCTCCGCCGAACAGCAAATCCTCCATGGGGTCATCAACCTTTTTCTTGCCGTCCGTGGGCAGGAACAGATGTGCCCTGGACGCAGGGGTAAGGCCAAAGTCCCCCAATCCCTTGCGCCAGGTTTCATAGTACTGCGCTCTCAGTTTCAGCAGCGGGTGCACCTTGATGTCCCCGCTGGGCGCGTCGTAAATTTTCGTCGGCCCCAAATCCTTTTCAAGGATTTTTTTGTCCAGCGCCAGCAGGTAACCCCAGTTCTGGCACAGCGTCGCAAATGCGCTCAGGTCGACCTCTGTCAGTAGGCCCAGCGCCATCAGCGACGGGGCCAGTTTGTTCCATTCCTCGACCGCATCCGGCATCAGCCATCCCGGAGGCTCCGGAATTACGTCCAGTACGTTTGGCATCGGTTCGCCGGTGTCTTTGATTTTCCGCTTGCCCGGATTCCCCTCAAGCACCTTGAGGGCCGTTGGCTTGGGCAGCGGCCCGCGTTTTCCCATTGCTCATCGCCCTCCTGTTTGCGGGTTTCCAAACCCGCCGTCTTCTCTCGCTGTCTTCGCATCATGGCACGCTTTGCATAACGGCTGCCAGTTGTCGTGATCCCAAAAAAGCTTCTTGTCGCCTTTATGGGGGATCATGTGGTCTACCACCGTCGCCGGGGTAATCCGTCCATGTCTCTGGCATTCGGCGCACAGTGGATGGTGAGCCAAATACCCCTGTCGGGCGGTTCTCCATTTGCTGTCGTAGCCGCGCTCGGCGGCTGTGCCGCGCTCGTTGTCGTACCTGCGTTCGCGCTCCTTCTGAGGCGCTGTCTGCGCCGGAACCCTGCTCCGGTGTACTTCGCAATAGGCCCCTGTGTCCGTCAAATTCGGGCATCCAGGGAACCTGCAAGGCCTCTTTGGTTTAAAAGGCATTGTCTCGCCCCTTTCTGCTGTTTGTAGTATGTGCGCACCGCCCCGCCTCTCACAAATATATCTGTGCGCTCCCGGTCGCGCCGCACATTCGTCGGCACGCCCCGCTTCATACTTTGGTATCGCGTCCGCGGTTCGACCGCGCTTGCACGCAAAAGCCGCAGTCTGCTTTTGCGACTGCGGCTTTTGCGCCATCACGATTCAAATTTCTCGATGATACATTATAACACACCTAAAAGTATCATTGGGTATCATGTTTTCAGTATCATGTTTTCATTCGAGCTTTGCCCAGACCGCCTGGTAAATCTTTTCGGCCTCGTTTTCGACGCGCTTCTCCATTACGCGCTTCTCCAATGCCTTGTCCCGCTGCCTACGCCGTTTGCGGTACAGGGCGTTTGCCTCGCGTTTTCCCGCCGCTTCGCGCCTTTCCGCTTCCGCGCGGCGCTTTTCTTCCAATTGCCGCTCTTCGTCTGCCAGTTTAACGGCTTTCTCCAGACGGCTCTTGTTTCCGTATACCTTCTTTGCCAGCGCCACGCAAAACGCCCCGAAGATTCCCCAATCCGGGTGTCCCTGCTCCCGAATTACCTTGGTCTGCGTGCCGTCCCGCCACTCAACAATCGTGGCCGTGCCGCGCCTGCGGATAATCTTTGGAGTGGGCGGCATTTCGGCGCTTCTCTGCCACATGAGCTTTATGATTTCGTCAATCCGCTCTTTCGTAATTCTATCGCAGGAGATTTCGGCGCTCTTGACTCCAAGTTTTTCTGCCGTTATCCCTTCGTCCCGAATTGTGTAAGCCGCGTGAACATTTTCCCCGTCGTAGGGTGCATCCGTATATCCGTCGCAAAAGCAGTTCTGGTTATCAGGCATATCGTGCATGTCAATTCCCCTTTCACCCTGTCATTTCCGGTTGTTGATCTCGTAAAAATAGGCGTTGTAAAGCTCATATCTGGCTGCAATGCCGACGGTGCAGGGATTGTGCCCCCGCTCCTCGCACCACGCTTTAAAGCCCTCCCAGAAGCAGATAGTGCCATTGGGGCGCAGTTCCGGGCAGCCGCAGCGGTATACGCAGTTTGGCACCAGCACGTCGGATACCTCGGGGGACGCCTTGTGCAGCGCCATCTTGAAGTCCTCCGCATATTCCCTGGTTTCCGGGTGCGCCTGATAGCAGAGGCGTTTGCGCCAGGTGTCTATCAGATTCTGGGCGTTCGCTTCGCCCTTAAAGGTAACTCTCTGGGCCTGCGGCAGTTCGTCCCTGGGCACTCCTGTTCGGTCGTCCCGCTGGGTCTGGATGAAGCACTCCCATTTGTGGCGGCTCCAATGGGTGGCAATCCAGCTTTTAATGTCTGTCCACTTCCACCGGAACCGCAAATCCCGAATCGGGGAATGCTCCGCGATCAGAATGTTGCGCTTGAACGTCCGTGACGGCTCCCGTCCAAGCTCACCCTTGCCTACGGTGCTGCGGCAATCGTCCACAACGTCCTGCCAGTTGTCAGGGGTTTTCAGAAAATTCGTCTGCATGTTTAAACCTCTTCAGGGCCTCGCGCCGCTCGTCTCTCTTGTTTCGCAAATAAAACAAAATCATCCAGCCAACTATGAATAAAAAATCTACCGCGACGGCTGTCAAAAGGACAATCGTTAAAAGCATCGATTCTGATAACATGGGCAATCCTCTCCTGTTCAAGGCTTTGTCTCAATCGTCGGAAGAATATCGGTGTGGAAATACAGCTTGTAGTGGTACGGGTCAGTGTGTGTGCCGGTGATGTCTTCTACTACGTACATGGTATAATCGTTCAGGTAGATATAGTTTTTCCTGTATTGGTTCGGCCCTATTTTTACAGTACACACAAGCTCATTATTCTCGTTGTTACTGATGCTCATGTAACCTTCGGCTTCCATGATTATTTTGTCTGTCCGCGCATTGTACACAGTTATTTTGCGTTCGCACTCAAAATAATCTGCTTGCTTTGATATGTTTTTGTTCACTTTGCTCGCCTCGCTGCAACCGCATGCGACGCAAACAAGAAGTGCAGTCAGTAGTGCCAGGGCGGTTATTTTGATGATTCTGTGTCTCATTTTTAGTCCTCCTTTGTCGGCAGTCCATGCTTCACGCGATCGCGCTCTTCGGCGCGTTTGCCGTTATTAAAGCGGTCGAGGGTTCCCACCAGGTAGCCGGTGATCCTTCGGATTCTCTCAAACGGCTGCGTCCGAAAATGGTATCTGATCTCCACGTCCTCCGGGTCGTCTGGCGCCACTTCGACTTCGATTTTTGTGAGGAAATCTCCGTCGGGCTGTTCCAGCCCCCGGCGGACATATGCCTCAAGCTCCTGCGTGTCGGTAATGGTGCCGGATACCACCTGCACTCCAAGGATTTCATTCGTCATATACGATCTCTCCCATGTTGTTGATGATTTTCGTAATCCCGGCGTTCAGAATCATTCTGGAGCAGATAAGGCACGGCCTCGGGTCTATGATCTCTGTCCTGTTGCCGCCAAGCCCCAAAAGCTCAAATCCCGCAATGTACATCGTCGCGCCGATCATCTCTGCCCGGGCTGCGGATATGATCGCGTTCTGTTCCGCATGCACCGCCAGGCATTTTTCGTACTGTTCTCCGTGCGGCACGTCGTTGGCAATCCGCCAGCATGCGCCGCGCTGTGTGCAGTCTTTCACGCCCCTTGCAGCTCCGTTGTACCCCGTGGCTACAATCTCATCGTTCCTCACGATAACTGCGCCATATTGCCTCCTAAGGCACGTAGAGCGCATTGCGACGGCTCGGGCGATTCCGAGATAGTATTGATCCTTACTGATTCGCATTCCGCCGTGCCTCCGCAATCTCCTGCTTCGTAAATCCGGGGCAGTCCGACATTTTGAATGGCCTGCTTACGCCCACGTCCAGCATGTAATTGCATATGTACACGTCGTATACGTCGCTGTACACCCTGCCGCTTACGCCTCTGTAGCACGCGCATCTTTTACATTCAGCCCTGGGCGGCGGCGTTATCGGGCGATTCCTCTGCCCAGTTTTCGTCATGCTGTTTCACCTCCCATATGCAGCACATGATGTTCCACGCAAAGGCCCTGTCGTGGGGCTCGTCTTCGTCGCCGCGCCGCCATTTCAGGTAATGCCGCACGGCTGAGTCGATGTAACATTGCACCGGGATTCCGCGCCGCCAGTTGTGCTCTCCATATTTTTTTGCGCCTTCCTCAAAGTGCTTTGCCACTTCCAGCATCATGTCGGTGCTCTGCCAGCCTCGCTCTTCGCAAAAGTCCGTGAGCGCTCTTTCCAGCAGTGCCGTATCCAGGTCGCACTTCTGCCACATGTCCCGCTGGAATGCCGCCAGGTACCGCAGTACACTGCCGCCTATGACGTCTGCAACAACGTCCAGCGGCACCAGGTCGAAACGGCCCTTGCCTTCCTTGCAGTCACGCACCGCGCCGCTGGGAAATTCCGTTCGGTCTCCGCTGTCTCTAATCACCTTTGCCGCGCCTCCTTTGCAGGTTTCTGGGTTGGCGGCGATCCGTCATCGCATACATCGCTATCCGCAAATCGCTCGTTCCGCTCGTGTCGTTCAGTTTTTCGGCGGCGGCCTCCAGCATCTGCCGATGCAGACGGAAGGTCTGCGCTCGCTCGTAGTGCATCTCTTCGGTAATCTTGGGCCAGCTCATCGCCAGGAAGTAACGCATGGTCATTATCGCCACGTGCCTGTCGTCTTCCAGCAACTCGGATAACAGCATTGCAAAGTTTTTTCTGTCCGCCAGATTGTCCGCGTTCCTGCGCAGCCGCTCTTCAATGTCGATGATTTTTGTAACCGTCGATTCCACCTGGCTCCCGGGTACGCCGCCGCCTCCGCTTCCGCTTCCGCCGTAGGATGCTGTCAATCGCTGCTGCAGGTAGCGCCAGCGCATCTGATCCTGACTGGTGATGTTCACCCGCATATCAATGCGCCGACAGCCCAGCAAAAAGCGCTTCACATCGTCCGCTGTGGCGGGTCTGTCTTCAGGCATGCTCAAATTCGACCTGGAATGCCCGTTATAGCGCGTTTCATAATGCTGGACTAATATCTCACCCATCTGTGCTTCGCCTCCTGTTTGCCGCCTCCAGCAGCCTCAACGCGTCTTCTGTCCCGTATGCCACGCCCGCTGCGCCGCCAGCCTGTTCTATCCGCCGGATCGTCGCCGCCTGCAATTCCGTCAGTCTGCCCAGCCCCGGGCGCTTTACTTCAATGGCCACAAGCCTCCCGGTTCTTGGTGCGATGCACAGCAGGTCTGGAATCCCGCTCTGCTGGAATGCCCCGCCATGGGTCTTGAATACCCATCCAACGCCGTTCGCCTTCAGTGCCTTTACGATTCTTGCCACAATCGCCCGCTCAAGGGGAGGCTGTCTGGTGTTACTCATTGCCATCAGCCTCTCGGGAACGACGCAAAACTTTTACGAAATACTGTGCCGCCCATTCTGTCAGCAGCCATATACCGGTAGCGGTCTTTATGGTCATCGCTGTCCCGAGACAGCGACACGCAAGCGTGAGCACCAGGCAATCTATCGCCCATGAAAGTGCGAATTTGAGAACCAGCGTAACAGCAAACACAATGTGTGCAGACATGCGCCATTTTTTAGCTTTCTTATCCAACTTCACGCCTCCTCTTGGTATATCCCGTCCGAGAATCTGTCTGTTTTTCGATTCTTGCCTTCGCTTCGAGCGCTTCGTTTAATAGTTTTCGGAGCTCGGCGTTGCGTTCATCGTCCCAAATTTCCACCGCCGCAGCGCTTGCATCGGGGTCGTTCGGGGTTACCGTGGTAAACCATAGCATGGTTTTGCCTAACACGCTCAGGTCGTCTATGCTTGCGTAAACGCTTGAGCTTTTGCCGGTGAGCGAAGGCTTTTCATTGTGCTCAGGGTCTTTGTTGTATACTCTAACAGCCGCCATGTGTTCGCGCATCGTCTTGCGGACTTCCAGCAATTGCAGATACCATTTGCCAATTGTCATTGTAGAACTTTCAAGCCTGTTTTTCTGGATCAATACGCTCATCCTCGTGGCTTCCGCGATCTGCGCGTCTTTATTGTCGTCTTCCCATCGGCCAATAGCCTTCGCCCCCTCGGAACAGTAGCGTGCCAGCGTGCCGAGATCAGATTCCTTCATAGCAATTCCTCCTTCTCTTATCCCTCTGATACTCTTATTCAATATTCCCAACGCGCCTGCAACCCCTAATTTCGATAATATCAATAAATTAACATTGCTTGCCGCCAACGCAGGTGCTTTTGCTTCACGCCGCCGCATGCGCGGGCGCATTCAATATGCAGATTTTATGCAATCGAACGGTAGATCGTCTTAACATAATCTAAAAATTCAGAAATGCTCGTTTTCGGAAAGTTTTTCTTAGACAATGGTTAATTGTATAACACAATGGATAACGTTTTATATTTATATATATCCTACTTTTCTTTATAGGGAACCTGCGATTAAAATAAGAGTGGGGTACAGAAAAGGTGTTAACCAATTAACCATTGTCTATAGGAAAGTTTCCGAACGGCCGAATTTAAAGTTAAGGAATGAATTCTTTTGATTAAGTTCATGTTAATATGTGTTCCCAGACGCAAAAGCAGGCAGTTTTCTGCCAATTATTCATTTTAGGCAGTTAACCATATGGCTAAAATTAGGCATCAACAATTCGGGAGCTAAGTACCTTTGGGCGGACGCGCTGTTAACACATGCTTTTCCGTTTTTGACTATTTTTGCGAGCACCCATATTTTATCCATATGTTATCCATATGCATAAAATTATGCATAGGATTTTTATCCATTTCGGCCTTCAAAACGCGATTTCCACTGCCTCGCGGAACGTACTTGCGGATTCCGCCTATAAGCGCCTGCTGGCGGCTACCATACGGGTTGTATGCGTTTATACACAATATGCAATAATCGTGCATATAAATGCACAGTTCCACTATATCCGACTAAAGAGGTCGGAATTTGCGCGTAAAGCTGCGGCGATTCACAC
>ERZ1034962.94-NODE-94-length-49832-cov-47.667336_pt1 | contig 49832 bp, 42 predicted proteins | sample MGYA00520696_ERZ1034962 | MGnify/ENA primary metagenome ERZ1034962 (study PRJEB33766, sample SAMN09781770) | gut metagenome | biome: gut microbiome | host: Homo sapiens | place: Madagascar | study: EMG produced TPA metagenomics assembly of the PRJNA485056 data set...
GTGAATAGCCTTTGGACTGACCATCTTCACGAATCCAATTTCCTGTCAGCTGATCTCCATCGTTCAATGCTTTCGGTGCTGATAAACCAGTGTCTCCAACCGCCTTAAAGTGATCGCCTAGTGTTAATTTAGCAAGAGGTGTATTCTTAAACATACTTCCCATCGTTGTTACTTTGCTAGTGTCAAAGCTACTTACATCTAGACTTGTTAAGTTATCCATATCGTAAAACATTGTACTCATATCTGTTACATTACTAGTATCAAAGCCACTTAGATCTAGGCTTGTTAAGTTCCCCATCTCTCTAAACATCTCGCGCATAGTTGTTACGTTACAAGTATCAAAACCACTTACATCTAGACTTGTTACGCTACTCATACCGGAAAACATACCATACATACTTGTCACGTTACTAGTATTCCAACCATTTACATCCAAATTTGTTATGTTTTTCATACCCAGAAACATATAACTCATAACTGTGACTTTACTGGTATCAAAGCCACTTACATCTAAACTTGTTACGCCGTTCCTATAAAACATATAAGACATATCTGTTACTTTGCTGGTGTCAAAGCCACTTACATCTAAACTTGTTACGCCGTTCCTATAAAACATATAAGACATATCTGTTACTTTGCTGGTGTCAAAGCTACTTACATCTAAACTTGTTAAGTTACTCATCTCTTTAAACATCTCGCGCATGTTTGTTACGTTACTAGTATCCAATTGATTTAACCCTTCAATTTCAGTTAAATTATTAAGATACTTGGATCCGGTAAGATCACTACTAAATAAGTAGGCAGAATCTTCCGGAGCAACTACTTTTCCAGACAAGACAATTTTCTTGATGGATTTAGCATCTACTTTGTCGCTGTTCCAAGGTGATTCTTCATAGCCACTTAATTCACCTGCTTCGATCGTCAATACCCCTGTATTTTCATCAAACATATACGGACTAGTGCCCCACGTGCCTGTTTCAACGGAAACATACGTGCCAGCAGTCAGATCACCGGTGCCATAGTTTTTCATGAAATCTTCTGCTGTATAAACCTTCCCTGTGCCATCTTCTCGCTTCCAGGCAGAAGTAAGTTTTGCATTTTCGGAGCCTGATTCTACAAATTTAAAGGTATCTCCTAGAATTAATTTCTTAAGTGGAGTATCAGCAAACATACCACCCATATCTGTCACTTTGCTAGTGTCAAAGTTGCTTAAATCTAGACTAGTTAAACTGCTCATACGGCGAAACATATCACCCATATATGCTACGTTACTGGTATCAAAGCCACTTATATCTAGACTGGTTAAACTTTGCATACCGAAAAACATAGAATCCATCACTGTTACTTTACTGGTATCAAAGCTATTTAAATCTAGACTTGTTAATCTACTCATACTGTCAAACATAAACGCCATTTCTGTTACTTTACTGGTATCGAAGCCACTTACATCTAGACTTGTTACGTTGCTCATACTGTAAAACATAGCATCCATATTTGTTACGTTACTGGTATCAAAACCACTTACATCTAGACTTGTTACGCTGCGCATACCGTGAAACATATACTCCATATTTGTTACGTTACTGGTATCCAGTTGACTCAATCCTTCGATTTCAGTTACATTTGTAAGGTACGAATAAGAAAATAGGCGTCTAGAATCTTCCGGAGCAACTACTTTTCCAGACAAGACAATTTTCTTGATGGATTTAGCATCTACTTTTTTGCTGTTCCATGGTGATTCTTTATAGCCACTTAACTCACCTGCTCCGATCGTCAATACCCCTGTATTTTCATCAAAAGTATACGGACTGGTACCCCACGTACCTGTTATCTCGGAGGTAGCTGCCACGTTCGCTTTTTGCGCTACTTTTGGCGCTTCAGCTGTTGGATTAGTTGCATCCCCTTCACTTTCGGCAGTCGCTGCTGTTGCTTGTTCTTGTTCTTTTGCTTGTTCCTGGGTGTTCTCAGTTGTTTCATCCGTTGCTTCATCAGTTGTTGCTAATGAATCACTAGTTGTAGTGGTTGAATCCGTTGGGTTTACTAACGGCTCTGTGACGTTTTGTATCGTTTGATCGATGACTTCTTTTGCTTCATTCGCCTGTGTTTGTTCAGTAGCAGTTTCAGCTGTTGGTGACAAAGTATCCGCTAATGCCATCGTTGGTGCGATCCCAGCATTTCCCATCACACCAGCCACCGCAAACATCGTTAATAGCTGTTTTTTACGTTTTGCTGTTAATTTTTTCTTACTCATATTTACTCCTTTTTTTCTCTTATTTTTGATCATTACTTTCTCGTCAATACCACTTCATCAGCTTTAGGTGTTTTCTCTGTTTTCAATTGATATCTCTTTCCAATGTCCATTTTGTTACCGAAGCTGACAAAATCGTATGGATCATCTCCCCTGTAGCTTTTATTTTACTTGTTCTAATCAAGAGTAAACGCTCAATATAACTAATTAATATTCTTGAATCTTGATCGTTTACCATAACTGTTTTGTTGTATGTATTTTTTTCATTGATTGAGGAAATCAATCAAGCTTTCTCTACTACTTATCATCTGAAAAAATTTTTCATCTACATGTTACGATTTATGTAAAGGTTCATAAGTGGCAGAATAACCTGCAACCTTTTAGACAGGAGAAAGATTTAAATATATCAAAAAAGGAAGTGGAGACAAAAGTAGTTAGCATCAAGAAATAAGAAGAGATTCCCAAAAATTGACAAGAAACACAAAAACTAGTTTTTTGCTGTTGATTGTTACCTACTTGGTGCTTCTCAAATTTTTCGTAAATTTCAGCAGATTTTCCGAAGACGCTGCTTTTGTCTCATGTTTATTTGTTTTTTAGAGATACTAGATGAGACTGAGACAAGTTCTGTCCCAGTCTCCTTGAAAAATTATAGAGCCCATATTCATGCCAACCAAATGGTAGACACATGATTATATTCAACAGAGCGATTATCGCATTCCCATTTATAAAATCTCTGATGAATGATAGAGGATAATCTCCAATCCTTGTATTCAATGTTTTTTAAAAAAGCAGAAAGGGTAATAAAAAAAATATCAACGTGAAATAACAAAAAAATCTGAGACAGAATGAGATTCATTCTGACCCAGATTTGATTTTACACCATTCATCAGTCCTTATTGACAAAGAGCCGAAAAATTCAAAAAGCAATCGACCTCCAAAGCTGTTCCTGTCATCTAACAGGAAACGGTGGGTAGGTCGATTGCTTTATTCATTCAATTTGGTGCATAACTGTTTGTCTTATTCTTTATAACTGTTTAAAATTTACGGAATCTTTGATAACGTCGTTCAAGCAACTCTTCAGTGGAAGTTTGACATAGTTCGGTCAATTTTTCAATCAATGATTTTTGTAACATTCGACTGACTTTTTCTTTACTTAAAGCTTGCCCATTTACTGTTTCCGGTATCACACGATCGATGACATCTAATTCTAATAATTCAGCTGCCGCAACTTTCATTAATTCAGCCGCTTCAGCTGCTCGACTACCATCTTTCCACAAAATCGACGCAAAACCTTCAGGAGATAAGACAGCATAAATCGTCTGTTCAAGCATCCAAACTTCATCAGCTAAGCCAAGAGCCAATGCTCCTCCGCTTCCACCTTCACCGATGATGATTGCAATGATCGGTACTTTTAGATCAGACATCTCTAATAGGTTTCTGGCAATCGCTTCTCCTTCACCACGTTCTTCTGCACCAACACCACAATAGGCACCAGCAGTATTAATCAGTGTGATAATAGGACGATGGAATTTTTCTGCCTGTTTCATCAGACGAAGTGCTTTACGATAGCCTTCTGGATGAGGCGAACCAAAATTTCTACGAATATTTTCTTGAAGGTCTCGTCCTTTTTGGATCCCAATAACTGTGACAGGTTTTCCATCTAATTTGGCAACCCCACCAACGACTGCTTCGTCGTCTCCAAATAAACGATCGCCATGAAATTCTTGAAACCCCTCAAAGATATCTTCAAAAAAATCAAGACTCGTCCAACGATCCTTTTCACGCGCCAGTTGAACGATCTCATGTGCTGTTTTATCCATGATTTATCCAACCTTTCTGCGTATGCATTTCCAACAAATGATGGATCGTTTCTTTTAGTTCTTTTCTAGGAACGATTTGATCAACAAATCCATGGGTAAGTAGAAATTCTGCTTTTTGGAAATCTTCCGGTAATTCTTGTTTGATCGTTTGTTCGATCACTCGTCTACCGGCAAAACCAATCAAGCTTTGGGGTTCAGCCAGGATCACGTCGCCTTCCATTGCAAAACTCGCTGTTACGCCGCCTGTAGTTGGATCGGTCAATACTGTTAGATAAAACAAACCGTCATTGCTATGACGTTTGACAGCTGCTGAGATTTTTGCCATCTGCATCAAAGAAAAAATACCTTCTTGCATTCTGGCTCCTCCAGAAGCAGTGAACAAGACAACGGGTAAGCCAGCTTTTTCAGCCCGTTCAAACAAACGGGTGATTTTCTCCCCTACAACGGTTCCCATACTGCCCATGATGAAATTAGAATCCATGACACCAATCGCAAATGGCAGACCGTGAATCGTTGCTTTTCCTGTCAATACCGCTTCATGCAATCCTGTTTTTGCTTGCATAGTTTGGATCTTTTCTTGATAATCAGGGAAGTTCAAGGGATCTTTCGTTACTAAGTCCGTGTCCCATTCTTCTAAACTTTTTTCATCGATGATCAATGCTAATCGTTGCCAAGCACCAATACGAAAGTTATAACTACAATGAGGGCAAACCTTCTCATCACCAATATCTTTTGTATAAATGATGTGTTTACAATTAGGGCATTTAGCCCACATATTATCTGGAATAGACGGCGCATTCGTTGGTTGTTCTGCTCGATTAGGATTAATTCGAATGTATTTTTTCTTTTTGAATAAAGCCATCTACTCTTCTCCTATCTCTGTTTCAGGTGTCCAGTTCGGTAAAAAATCTTCTTGTAAAAAGGCGGTACTATAGTCCCCTGCGATGACTGCTGGATGACTGATTAAATCCATTTGGAACTCCGCGTTCGTGATCACTCCATCGGTAACCACTTCGCTTAACGCTCGTTGCATTTTCATCAATGCCTCAAAGCGAGTGTCTGCATGAACGATCACCTTAGCGATCATTGAATCATAATAAGGTGGAATCGTATAGCCAGAATAAACGGCACTATCAACTCGAACGCCCATGCCTCCTGCTGGCAACAAAAGGTTTTTGATTGTTCCAGGTGATGGTGCAAAATGAAAAGCTGGATTTTCTGCATTGATCCGACACTCAATGGCGTGACCAGAGAATCGCACATCTTCTTGTTTGATTTCCAACGGTTGCCCCGCAGCAATTTCAATTTGTTTTTTTACCAAGTCAATGTTTGTAACCATCTCAGTTACCGGATGTTCGACTTGGATCCGCGTATTCATTTCCATGAAATAAAATTCTCCCGCTTCATCCATTAAAAATTCAATCGTTCCAGCATTTTCATAATTAACCGCTTTGGCTGCACGAACTGCCGCAGCTCCTAATTCTTCTCTTTTATTCTGAGAGATGACCACTGAAGGGGATTCTTCTAATACTTTTTGATTATTTCGTTGAAGAGAACAATCTCGTTCGCCTAAATGAAGGACATGCCCATAATGATCACCAAGGATCTGTACTTCAATATGTCTTGCTGGATAAATGATTTTTTCTAAATACATTTCATCATTTCCAAAAGCCGCTGCTGCTTCTTGCTGCGCAGAAGAAAAATGTTGCGGTAATTCTTCTTTTGATAAAACTTTACGAATCCCTTTTCCGCCACCGCCAGCGGCAGCTTTAAGCATGACCGGATAACCAATCTTATCCGCTACTGTTAGTGCTTCTTCAACTGTTGATAATACGCCATCACTTCCTGGAATAACAGGTACATTGGCTTCTTGCATCAAGCGACGTGCATTGATTTTATTCCCCATCGCATCGATCGTTCGACTCTTTGGACCAATAAAAGCAATATTACATTCTTCACACATAGAAGCAAAACGGCTATTTTCAGATAAGAACCCAAAACCTGGGTGAATCGCTTCTGCTTTGGTCACGATGGCTGCACTCAAAACTGCTTGGACATTCAAATAGGAGTCCGTCGCTTTTGCAGGACCAATACAAATTGCTTCATCTGCCAATTGAGTATGCAATGCGTCAGCATCTGCTTGTGAGTAAACAGCAACAGTCTGAATACCAAGCTCACGACAAGCGCGAATAATTCGTACGGCGATTTCGCCACGATTAGCTATCAAAACTTTTGAAAACATAACTCACCTATCCAATCATAAAAGTTAATTCAGCTTCAGCAACTTTTTTGCCATCCACTTTTGCAATTCCTTTACCAATACCAGCAGAAGATTTGATTTTCGTAATTTCTACTTCAAGATACAGTGTATCCCCTGGAGTGACTTTTCGACGGAATTTTGCTTTGTCTAAACCACCAAAATAAGCAGTCTTTCCTTTAAATTGTTCCAAGGATAATAACGCAACTGCTCCTGCTTGTGCCATCGCTCCAACGATCAAAACACCTGGCATCACAGGTTCTTCTGGAAAGTGACCTTGGAAAAATGGTTCGTTGATCGTCACATTTTTCTTTGCAATGATTCGTTCGCCTTCCACCATTTCTTCGACACGATCAATCAGCAATAGCGGATAACGATGTGGTATGATTTCTTTAATTTCTTGAATGTTCATATTGCTCCTCTTTCCTCTTTTGCTTAATTTGGTTGAATTCTAAATAGTGGTTGATCGTATTCAACAACCACTTCATTTTCAACAAGAATCTCAACGATTTTCCCATCGACTTCGCTTGTGATTTCATTCATCAATTTCATTGCTTCAATGATACAAATCACTTCACCTTTTTTGACACTATCTCCCACTGACTTAAATTGTGGTTTATCAGGGGCAGGTTGTAAGTAGACGATTCCAACAATCGGTGATTTTACCTCGACACCTTCGAAACTTTCTTGTGATGCTTCGACAGATGCTTGAGGTGCTTCACTAACTGGCGTTTGTTGGATTGGTGTTTGAGGTACTACCGTATCTCTAGGCGCTTCTGTAGCTACTGGCATTGGAGCCATTGTTCCCATTCCACGACTAGATTCATTTTTATTCATATATAATTCAAATTGACCTTCTCTTAAATCAAATTCAGTTAAAGTAGATTGATCGAATTGACTGACTAATTCCTTGATCTCATTGATATTCAAGATTATTCCTCCCAGCGTTTCATACACAAGACCGCATTGTGACCACCAAAGCCTAACGAATTGCTCATTGCATAAGTCAATTGCGCTGGTTTGCTTTCATTGATGACAACATTCAAGTCAATTTCCGGATCTTGTTTTTGGACATTGATGTTTGGTGGAATAAATTGATGTTCCAGCGCCATTAAAGTAGCTAACGCTTCAATCCCTCCAGCTGCACCTAATAAGTGTCCAGTCATGGATTTCGTACTGCTGACATATGTTTCTTTGAATGAATCACCTAATGCCAGTTGGATCGCTTTTGCTTCTGCTTGATCATTAGCGGGTGTACTTGTCCCATGGGCATTGATATAGCCAACATCTTCTGGCTTAATACCCGCTTCATCCATGGCTAATTTCATTGCTTTGGCAGCGCCTGAACCATCTGGTGTAGGAGCAGTCATATGGAACGCATCACAATTAGCGCCGTAACCAACGATTTCTCCATAGATTTTTGCACCACGAGCTTGAGCATGTTCTAAAGATTCGATCACTAAGATACCCGCTCCTTCGCCCATCACAAAACCGTTACGTTCTTCATCAAAAGGAATCGAACCACGAGTAGGGTCTTCAGCATTCGATAGAGCTGTTAGTGCAGCAAAGCCAGCAATTCCCATTTCACAAATTGTTGCTTCTGCCCCACCAGCTAGAATGACATCTGAATAACCATGTTTGATATTGCGGTAAGCTTCACCAATAGCATTCGTTCCACTCGCACAAGCAGTAACGATTGCTGTACAAATCCCTTTAGCACCTACACGTAGTGCAATGTTGCCGGCAGCCATATTTGCAATAGCCATTGGAACAAACATTGGTGAGACACGTTGCGCGCCTTTTTCGTGTAACCGGATCACTTGGTTTTCGATCGTTGGCAATCCGCCGATACCGGAACCAACAATGACACCAAAACGATCTTGATCGATTTTCTCTTTATCTAGACCGCTCATCCCTAATGCTTCTAGTGCTGCATAGATCCCATAAATCGAGAACATGTCCATCCGTTTGCTGTCTTTTTTTACAAAATATTTATCGTATGGAAAATCTTTGACTTCACCTGCTAGTGTGATTACAGTTTCTGTGGCGTCAAATTTAGTAATAGGAGCAATCCCATTCGTTCCTTTTTGCAAACTATCTAAAAAGCTTTCAGCATCATTACCGATTGGTGAAGTGACACCATAGCCTGTAATTACTACTCGATTCATTATTGTTTTCCTCCTTTTTATCCGTGCATCACGAGACCGCCATCAACATTGATGACCTGTCCTGTGATATAAGGACTCTCTGCTAAGAAAATCGCAGCATTCGCAACATCTTCCACGCTGCCAAAACGTTGCATTGGAATTTGTTTTACTACTTGCTCTTTGACTTTATCAGATAACACTTCGGTCATATCCGTAGCGATAAAACCAGGAGCAATGGCATTACATGTAACACCGCGTGCAGCCGCCTCACGAGCAACAGATTTTGTAAAACCAACGACACCTGCTTTGCTTGCTGCGTAATTGGCTTGTCCGACGTTACCAATCAATCCTGAAACACTTGACAAGTTGATAATTGCACCTTCACGTTTTTTCATCATTTTCTTTAAAACGTGTTGTGTCATATTGAATGTTCCTGTTAGATTGATATCTAAACAAGCTTTAAAATCTTCTGCTGACATGCGCATCAATAATTTATCGTTCGTAATCCCTGCATTATTGATTAGAATATCGATTGATCCTAATTGTTTTTCTGCTTCTTCTACCATCAAACCAGCTTTTTCATAATCTGAGATATCGCCAGAAACACCGATGCAGTTCACACCTTGAGCTTTGATCTCGTTGATTTTTTCTTCTGGAATTGCTTTTCGTCCATTTAAAACGATGTTTGCGCCTGCTTTTGCAAAAGCTAGCGCCACAGCGGCACCAATTCCTCTTGTGCTACCTGTAATAAATACGTTTTTTCCTGTTAGCTCCATAACATGCCTCCGATACTTGTCATTGTTTCTTCTAAAGTTTGTTGATTTTCTACTCTTAAAACCGGAATCGTTTTATCGATTTTCTTCATAAAGCCACTTAATACTTTACCTGGACCAACTTCGATCACACGTTCCACACCAAGTTCTTTTAATTGATGGATGCTTTCATAAAAATATACCGGCTTCATCACTTGTTGTTCAAGCAGAGTCGGTATCCGATCTTTGTTCATGATTTCAGTTGTCGTATTACTGATGACAGGAATTGTTGGCTCATTAAAAGTGATCGCTTTTAGCTCAACGGCTAATTTTTTTGCTGCTGGCGCTAAGATTGCTGTATGAAACGGACCACTCACATTAAGTGGAATCATTCGTTTGATGCCTTTTTCTTGCATGATTCTTACTGCTTCATCCACTGCTTGTTCTTCACCGCCAATTACGATTTGTTGGGGTGTATTATAATTTGCAGGCGAAACAATTCCTAATCGTTGAGCTTCCAAACAGCTTTCTTCAATAACTTCTACAGGTGCATTCATAACAGCTACCATTTTCCCACTACCAAGTGGTGCAGCTTCAGTCATATAAGCCCCTCGTTTTGCCACTAAAGCGACTGCTTCACTAAATGACAAAGCTCCACTAGCTACTAAAGCGGAATATTCGCCTAAACTTAATCCTAGAGCAGCTTGAGGTGTAATCCCTCTTTCTTTCAACAAACGATAAAAAGCAATGCTGACCGTTAAGATTGCTGGTTGTGTATAAGCGGTTTGATTGAGTCGTTCATTTTCTGAAAAACACAATTCCGCCATATCATAGCCTAGAATATCACTTGCTTCATCAAACGTTTCTTTGACGATAGTTTCTTGATAGAGATCTTGTCCCATGCCTGGATACTGAGCGCCTTGTCCGCTAAATAAAAATGCTGTCTTCATGTATTTTCTCCAATATTTTTAGGATATATGCTCATGTCTTGATTTATTAAAAAGGACCAAGACACTCCTATTTAAGGAAAATGTCCCAGCCCCCAACCTAATCTTAATGATTATGCAGTTTGTTTTTCAACATAAGTTACTAAATCTTGAACTGTTTTGATGCCGTCTTCTGTTTCGATTTTCACGTCAAATTCGTCTTCGATTTCATTAATGATTTGGAATAAATCCAAGCTATCAGCTTCTAAGTCTTCTTGGATGTTTGTTGTTAATTTGATTTCTTCTGTTTCTTTTCCTAACTCTTCTGCAATAATTTCTTGAATTTTTTCGAATACCATACTATATATTCCTCCGATATTGTTTACAATTTTATGTTTTATCAGCTTACAGTTCCATGAGGATACTTCCCCATGTTAAACCTCCACCGTAACCTGTAAATACTACTTTTTGTTTTTTTCCTAAAGTGATTTGCCCACTAGCTACCGCTTCATCTAATAGGATTGGAATACTTGCAGCAGAGGTATTTCCGTATTTATCCATATTGGTTAAGAATTTTTCTTGCGGTATTTTTACCTTGCGTGCAATTTTCTCAATGATTCTAAGATTTGCTTGATGTAAAAGCAGATAATCAACTGACACATTTTGAGTGATGTCTTTAATGTTTTTTGCAACGTCTCTTACAGCAAAATCAAAGATATCTCTTCCTATCATTGATAAATAAAAAGAGCCTTTTGCATCCTTTACATACACCGGTGATCCGTTCGAATGATAGCCAGCTGTGAGTGACGATCCTCGAGTGCCATCTGCTTCCAGATGTTCTGCAATTATTTTCTGCTCTGTACCAGCTTCAAGTAACACACCACCAGCACCATCACCAAACAGGACAGCCGTTGAACGATCAGACCAATCGATTAATTTGGATAATGTCTCGCCACCAATCACTAATCCTTTATTTGAACCGCACCGAATCATTTTCTCTGCCATGCTTAAAGCATAAACAAAGCCTGAACATGCTGCACTAAGATCAAATGCAATTGCATTTGTTGCACCAAGTTTACCTTGAACCTGGACAGCCACAGAGGGTGTCGTAAAATCAGGAGACATGGTTGCTACAAGAATGAAGTCAAGTTCTGTCGGATCGATGTTCTTTTTTTTGATGAGCTTTTCTGCTACTAAATAGCAAAGATCAGAAGTTTCTTGATCTGTGACGCAACGCCTTTGTTTGATACCTGTTCGCGATGAAATCCATTCATCTGAAGTGTCCATCATTTTGGAAAGATCATCATTGGTAATGATTTTTTCGGGAAGGACACTAGCTGTTGCTGTGATCGTTCCAAATTGTTCCATTAAAAATCCTCACTTGTAATCTCGCAAAAAATCATGCAAGTTTTTCAATGCAGCCAGTAAAGCTTGCTGTTCGTCGGTAGCCATGCCATCCAAGATATTTTTGACCATTTCACGATGAAAGTGCTGATGGACACGATATAAAAGTTTGCCTTTTTTTGTCAGTCCTAATTTCACCACTCGTCGATCATCTTCACTTCGAATGCGTTCAACATAGTCTTTCTTTACTAACTTATTGATAGCAGTGGTCAAGGTCCCAACAGTAATCGACAGTTCTTTGGCTACTTCTGAAGTCGTTTTTTTCTTGTACATACCGATTGCCTCGATCGTATGCATCTCTGTAATTGACAAATCTTTGAACTGAGATTTTTTTAATTCAGATTCTTCGATTGTCAAAATATCATTGAAGACACTAACAAGATAATCATTTACTGTTTTCAAATCTGGTTCCATGTTCCACCATCCACTAATTAGTTTGATTATCAAATCATTTGATGTTCAAACTATATCTTAACTTTTTTCAAAATGCAACCTAAAAAGCTCATTTTTTTCGATTATGAACTTTTTCTAAGAAAAAATTCATTTTAAAATCCTATTAAATCAACAATCACCCATTTAAACATTAAAAATATTTCTCAAATAAATATTTTGATTATCAAACTATTTTTACTTAATACTCAGCAAACGAAAAGGTTGTTCCTTTGCCGTAAATTTGATATAGTATTTTTTGATAAAAAAGGAGAAAGAACGTTGAAAGAAAAAGTAAAAAAACTCCCCTTGCTTCCTGGGGTATACTTGATGAAAGATCATACCGGAACTGTGATTTACGTGGGAAAAGCGAAACAATTAAAAAATCGTGTAAGTAGTTATTTTCGTCATAGTAAACAACATTCAAAAAAAGTTCGCCGATTGATTCATCATATCGCTGACTTTGATTTTGTCGTCGTGGATACTGAATTAGATGCACTATTGTTAGAATGTCAATTAATCCAGTACTACCGCCCTTTTTACAACCGTCAAATGAACTATTTTAGTAACTATAATTATTTACATATTACAAATAATGGTTTTTCCCTTTCGGATATGCCACTTGCCCGTACTTACGGTCCCTTTCGACTTTACAAAAAAATGCCGGCTATTTTACGCATCATTGAAGAAACCTATCAGATGCCGTGGCTGTCTGAAATCAGCCTTTTAGCTTTAAATACACAATTACCGGAAATGAATCAGTTGTCATTTGAACAAAAGAAAAAAGAGATTCAAAATCTGTTGCAAGGGCGCAATAAAAAACTAATCACTTACTTGAAGAAAAGGCAAAATCATTTTATCGAACAATTGAATTTTGAAAAAGCTGCCCAAATCCAACAAGATATTGAGTTATCCACAGCTTTCATTAAAAGAATACAGGCGCAGAAACTATTTCTAAGGACGCCTAAAATCACTTTCCATTTACCTCTAGCAGCGGACGAAACGAAACAAAAACATTATTTGATTTGTTACGGTCAACTGGCTGAAACGGCCATTACGTCTAATGATGAATCTCCTTATTTTTATTATGAAAATGCAAAAGCTGGTTTGTCCTTGAAGCGACAGTTGCAAAAAGAAGAAATTGACCCCGTCCTTATACTAATGAGTTACCATAAGAAAATTCTCGCCCAAAATGAATTGTAAAATAAAAAGAAACCTTGAACTACCAAACATTGGTCTACAGTTCACGGTTTCTTTTCGTTGTTTTATCCATTTAACCAATTATTCCCCTAATCTTCTCACTAGCCGAAAAAAATCTAAGGAAAAATAGGCGTCACACTTTTTCTTCTATTCATCGGAGCAGTCTCTTGCTGATACGAACGCTTGTGGATAGAACACGCCCATCCTGGTCACTTCAAGAAGACTTCTTACGAACGAAGCCTGATCCATTAAGCCATAAAAAAAGCAGCTCTAAAGCACCAAGAGAAGATTTTCTAAAAAATCCTCTCTTGGTTGCTAAGAGCTGAACGCTTCTTTCATGATCTTTTATTGGATCAAGTCATAAATTTCCATTGCAACGATATCGATATTGTCAAATTCATATTGTTGATGTGAATCTGTTTCAGTTAATTCAAATGTTTCAGTTGCTTTGTCATAAGTAACTGTACATTTTTCAACGCCCTCTTTTTCAAAACGACGGACTTGCAGTTCATTATCTGCTGATTCGACCATTGCCTCCAGTCGTTTAATGATTGCAACTAATTGTGAATGTGCCATCGGAGGTCCTCCTTTTCTTATTTCTGTTATATTGTAACAAAAGCACAGACGACTTGCATTGATTTTCTCCAAAAAAAGCGAGTTTTTTAAGATTTTTTTTCTGGGTTCTTTCCTTCAGGCCACCAAAGCTTAATCAATGCTTGAGTACCGTCATTTTCAAATCCCTGATCTGCTAATTGTTCATATAATTTTAAAGCTTGCGTTGTCGCTGGTAACTTCAATGCCATTTTATCTGCTTCATCTAACGCAATTTTCAAATCTTTAATAAAATGTTTAACAAAAAATCCTGGCGTATAATCCTCTTTTAAAATACGAGGAGCATAATTACTTAATGACCAGTTTGCAGCACTGCCTCCTGAGACTGTTTCAATGACTTTTTCAAAGTCAAGTCCTGCTTTTGAAGCATAAGCAAGTAACTCGGTCATGCCTGTCATAGTCCCTGCAATCATGATTTGATTTGCCATTTTCGCATGTTGGCCTTTTCCTGCTGTCCCATGTAAAGTAAAAGTAGATCCCATCACTTGAAACAAAGGTAAAACTTTTTCATAGACACTTTTTTCACCACCAACCATGATTGTCAAAGTGGCATTCTTCGCACCCAGATCTCCACCTGAAACTGGTGCATCTAAAGCAGCTGCACCTTTTTCTGTGGCTGTTTTTGCAATTTTTTCTGCAAGCGTTGGGGTACTAGTTGTTAGATCAACCAAAATTCGATCTTGGACATCCGTTGCAAAGATCCCATTTTCGCCATAGTAAATTTCTTCTACATCTTGGGGATAACCAACCATCGAAAAGATGATCTCACTATTTTTAGTGACATCTTTAGGTGTTTCAGCCCAAATGGCTCCTTTTTTGACTAGCTCATCCGTTTTTGCTTTTGTTCGATTATAGACAGTTACTTCATGTCCTGCGTTCATAAGATGCTCAGTGATTGCGCGTCCCATGACTCCTGTCCCGATAAAACCTAATTTCATATTCGTGACCTCCTAAAAATCAAAAAATCTTTGTCTCTATGCTAAGTATACGCCAGAAACAAAGATTTTTTTAGGATAAATACCTAAATTTATCGTTTAAATGAATTTAATTTGATTTTTATTCTTTCGATGGATGCCTCTTCTTCTTTTCGTTGCATTTCTTTTTCATGATAGATAATCATATCTTCATAAAATTCAATCATCGCTTCTCCAAAGTGCGTAGAGGAAATATCATATAATTTTGATTCCAATACTTTTTGGTCACGAGGGACTTCACTTTTTATATAATCAATAAGTGCTGGTGCGAAATCCTCATCGGTTTCAAATGTTTTCCCAAGGGAGGGATGATCAAACAAACGATTAAGATAAGCATTTCCCTCAATTACACAAGGTGTCCCTGAAGCCATTGCTTCCGTATAAGTTAAACCTTGTGTTTCTGAAGTTGAGGCACTAACAAAGTAATCAGCTGCTTTATAATACAATGCCACATCTTCGTTATCGACTTCTCCAGTAAATTGGACAAATTCATCCAATGCTAGTTCGTTGATTAGCTCTTGCAACTCTTCAAGGTAAGGCCCTTTGCCAACGATCACCATTCGTGCATTGGGATATGCTTTTAGAACTTGGGGAAACCCCTGGACCAATGCTTGAATATTTTTTTCATAAGAGATACGACTTAAAGATAAGATCATTAACTCATCATCTTTGATATTCAGCGATCCTCTGATTTCTTTGATAGCTTTTTGCGTGATTCCTTCCCTTTTAAATTTCTCAATATCGATCCCTGTAGGAATCACTCGAAGTGGTGCGACAACACCATAACTTCTTAATGTATCAATTACTCGTTCACTGGGACAGACAACTCCTGTTGTATGGTTAACAAATAAGCGGGAGAGATATCTGACATGAGATTGACGTATCACTTTGCCTTTAGCAATATAGTGTAGATAATCTTCATACATCGTATGATACGTATGGATCAATGGTATTTTCAGCTTTTTAGCAACCATTTTACCTAAAATCCCTGCACCAAATTCTGTATGAGTATGAATCAGTTCTAATTCAAGTTCCTTCGCTACTAAATAAGCGTACCACATACCTCGTACCACTATTCGCCGATCTTTAAAGGAAACGAATGGAACACTCGGCATACGAATGACATCTTTTTCTATTTTATCAGCATTTGGATCGGTTGTCGTAAAAATATAGACTTCATGTCCATGTTTTTCTAGTTCATTTTTTAAGGTTTTGATCGATGTAGCAACTCCGCTTACCTGCGGAAAATAGGTATCGGTAAAAAAGCCAATTTTCATGATTTTTTGCCTCCAAACTACCCTTTATTATTTTGTCTTTCATTTATGGAAGAATCTGCTTCTTCTAACACTTGTGTATACACCAATTTCAGTTGCTCACCAATTTTCTCAATACTTCGTGCTTGGGCAGTCTGATATCCAGCTGCCACTAGACTAGGAACTTCTTCTTCCACGATCTTTTTGATCAATACGGTAAATTCTTCATTAGAGCGACCCATGTAACAATTTTTTTTATCTTCTAACCAGCCATCATAGACTGGAATGTCTCGTACAAGAACATTTTGCTTACTTGCTAGTGCCTCTAATACTACAATTCCTTCTGTTTCTTCATAAGATGGGAAGAAAAAAAGGTCAGCGCCTGAGTATGCACCCTCAATAATTTCTCCCCGAATATATCCTGGAAAGATCACATTATCTGGGTGTTCTTCTTTCAGAATCTGTCGGATATTTTTTGGGATCGAATACATAGGTACATGTCCAAACCAAATAAATGTATATTCTGGGAGTTTTTTTGCAATTTCTACAAAATCAATGATCCCTTTACGAGCAAAAAAAAGGCCAACACAGATAATCACTTTCTGATCTGGTGATAATTTGAAATAGTCGCGAAATTTTTGTTCTTTGATTGGATCTGGTTGATATTTTTTTAGATCAATCCCATTTGATATCGATTGGATCGGTAAATCTATGCCGTAACTTTCCAGTAATCGTTTAGAATATGGCGTAGGTGTGATGAGATAATCCGCCTTTTGATATAATCCCACTAAATATTTTTTTACTAATGGCGATAATTGATTAGAGCCAATAAATGAGTTACGAAAATCTTCCTCTGTTGAGTGAGCATGATAGACGATCTTCTTGCCGTCTTTTCTTGCTTTATTGACCATATTGTGACTATTGATACCATATGTATTGATGTGTAAGATATCATAGTCATCTTTACTATCTAGCGTGTAGGGAATCCCCATTTCTTTTAGAGCACGTTTTTGGTGGTCAAGCGCTCGTCCAATACCAGATTTCGCAAGTATTTTTTCACTTTCAAAATATAATAATACCTTCACCTTACGTCCTCCTTCATTCATATAGTATAACATAGCGCTGAACCTGTCACTCAAACTTAAGCCCTATTTTAAAATAACTCTATTTTTCATTCCTTATTTTTACCTATATGTAAAAATCCCATTGTAAAAAGCTGATACAGCTACTATCGCTGTACCAGCTTTTACTCGTATTATTATTTTACGTATTCATTTACAAGTTCAACGACTTCTTCCATCGTGTCACATTCTTTCAAAGCACGATCAGCAAGTTCTGCCATCTTCGTTGTATCTAAACGTTTCATTAAACTACGTGTTTTCAAGATTGATGTTGCACTCATTGAGAATTCATCTAATCCCATACCTACAAGTAGCGGAACTGCGGTTTGATCCCCAGCCATTTCGCCACACATACCAGCCCATTTACCTTCAGCATGCGCTGCATCGATCACGTTTTTAATCAAACGTAGGATTGATGGGTTGTAAGGTTGATACAAGTATGAAACACGTTCGTTCATACGGTCAGCTGCCATAGTGTATTGGATCAAGTCATTCGTTCCTACTGAGAAGAAGTCAACTTCCTTAGCAAACTTGTCAGCTAAGACAGCTGCTGCTGGAATTTCGATCATGATGCCGACTTGGATCGTATCAGATACTTCCACGCCTTCATTCAATAATTTTTGTTTTTCGTCTTCAAAGATTGCTTTTGCAGCACGGAATTCTTTAAGAGTCGCTACCATTGGGAACATGATACGTAAGTTTCCATGAACAGATGCACGTAATAATGCGCGCATTTGCGTACGGAACATTTCGTCACCTTGTTCTGACAAGCTGATTCGTAATGCACGATAGCCTAAGAATGGGTTCATTTCATGAGGCAATTGTAAGTAAGGTAATTCTTTATCGCCACCGATATCCATCGTACGCACGACAACCGGTTTACCTTCCATACCTTCAAGAACTGCTTTATATGCTTCATATTGGTCATCTTCAGTTGGGAAATCAGGAGAATCCATGTACAAGAATTCTGTACGGTAAAGACCAACCGCTTCCCCGCCGTTATTATGAACACCAACTAAATCTTTTGGTGTACCAATATTTGCTGCTAATTCAAAATGTTTGCCATCAGCAGTAACAGTTTCAGCATTTTTTAATTTTTCCCATTCTGCTTTTTGAGCAGCGTATTCAGCACCGATTTTTTCAAATTCAGCTTTTTGTTCAGCTGTAGGATCAACGATTACATCGCCTTCAATCCCGTTAACAGCTAACATGTCGCCTTCTTTGACTTTAGCAGTGATTTCTTTTGTACCTACGATCGCTGGGATTTCTAAAGAACGTGCCATGATCGCTGAGTGTGAAGTACGTCCGCCGATGTCAGTTACAAACGCTTTAACAAAATTGCGATCTAATTGAGCAGTATCACTTGGTGTCAAATCATGAGCAACAACAACTACTTCTTCGTTAATCATTGATGGATTTGGTAATGTCACACCTAGTAAATGCGCTAAAATACGTTTCGCAACGTCGCGGATATCAGCCGCACGTTCTTGCATATAAGCGTTGTCTTCCATAGCTTCGAACATACTGATATACATATCAGTTACTTCTTTTAATGCTGATTCAGCGTTTACGCTGTTATCATTAATGTTTTGTTTAATTTGACCAACCATTTCTGGATCAGACAGAACCATCAAGTGTGCGTCAAATACTTGCGCTTCTGCTTCACCTAAGCTTTGCGCTGCTTTTTCACGAATTTGTTGCAATTCTTCAGTAGATTTTGCTAAAGCATCATCTAAACGAGATGCTTCAGCTGCTGTATCTTCTACTGTTGTCTTACTGAATGTTAAATCCGGTTGAACTAGCAGGTAAGCTTTTGCAACGGCAACGCCGTCACTAGCGGCAATCCCTTTTAGCATTTCAACCATTATTCAGATAATCCTTCTTTCTTCATTGTATCAACGATAGCTGCCATTGCGTCTGCTTCGTCAGCACCTTCAGCTGTGATTGTAACGTCAGAACCTTGACCCACACCTAAAGACATAACGCCCATGATAGATTTCAAGTTTACTGATTTACCTTTATACTCTAAGTTTACATCAGAGTTAAATTTGCTTGCTGTTTGTACTAATAATGTAGCTGGACGTGCGTGGATTCCAGTTTCTGCTACTACGTGAAATTCTTTCTTTTCCATATTAATCGGTCTCCTTTAAGTGAGTGTTGTTTTTATGTGAGGGTTTTCTTTTTTAGCAGTTTACTAAGAACACTAATAAGTAGTACCCTTTCATTTGTAAAGATTACCATTTTTTCCCGATAGATACAACAGTTTTCATTTAAATTCAACTAAAAGTGTGGAAAATAATTAGCACTACTTTTAAAAATATGAATACATAGGATAACAACCGTATTCATTCTACCTCACTTCTTTTTTTAGTTGCTTTGATTCTCTTTACTGATCCCTCAGTAAAGAAGCAAACAAAACTAGACTCTGCCAAGCGAAATATCTCCTTCTATTTATCACTTTTATCGAAGAACGACTTATTCATTTCTTCATTTATTTTGAAAAACTAAATACTTGCACGCGTCCTAAAATTTAGTATAATTACAGCCAAAGGTCAATAATGGTCAATAACATTTTTTACCTTTTCAACTTTTGAGTAAATGAGGGTTATTCTTTTACCTTCGTAGTCACGCGTTGTAAAATAGAATGGAAACATGTGAATCATGTGAAAGGACGTGAATCATTTATGCTTTGTCAAAATTGTGGGAAAAATGAAGCAACGATCCACTTATATGCAACAGTAAACGGACAGAGAACGCAACTTGATTACTGCCAAAGTTGCTATCAAAAAATTAAAAATCAACAAAATGGAGGTCTGACTAGTATGGCTCAAAATGATCCTTTTGGTTTTGGCAGCTTGGACGACTTATTCCGCTCCATGTCCCGCCAAATGCAACAGCAAGGAAACTATGAACAAACTCCTCCAACCCAATTCGGTGGTAACAACAACTTTAACGGCGGTCAACCACCGCAACAAGGAAATTCCGAAGGTCTTTTAGGAGAATACGGAATCAACATCACCGAACAAGCTCGTCAAGGTGACATTGATCCTGTGATCGGCCGTGATGATGAAATCAAACGTGTGATCGAGATTTTAAACCGTCGAACAAAAAACAATCCGGTATTAATCGGTGAGCCTGGTGTTGGTAAAACTGCCGTAGTTGAAGGACTTGCACAAAAAATCGTAGATGGCGATGTGCCGCAAAAATTAATGGATAAAGAAGTGATTCGTTTAGATGTGGTTTCTTTGGTTCAAGGAACTGGTATCCGTGGACAATTTGAAGAACGGATGCAAAAATTGATCGAAGAAATTAAGCAGGCTGAAAATGTCATATTATTCATTGATGAAGTCCATGAAATTGTCGGTGCTGGTTCTGCTGGTGACGGGAACATGGATGCGGGAAATATTTTAAAACCAGCTCTAGCTCGTGGCGAACTACAAATGGTTGGTGCCACTACATTAAATGAATACCGCATCATCGAGAAAGATGCAGCTTTAGAAAGACGGATGCAACCGGTTCGGGTCGTTGAACCTTCTGTTGAGGAAACAATCAGTATCTTAAAAGGATTGCAAAAACGCTACGAAGACTACCATCACGTCAAATATACCGATGAAGCAATCGAAGCTGCAGCTATTCTCTCAAATCGTTATGTTCAAGATCGTTTCTTACCAGATAAAGCGATTGACTTGCTTGATGAAACTGGCTCAAAGAAAAACTTAACGATTCAAATCGTTGATCCTAAAACCATTGATAAAAAACTTGAAGAAGCACAGGAACAAAAAATCCAAGCTTCTAAAGAAGAAGCCTTTGAGAAAGCCGCTTATTATCGTGACCAAATCAGTAAATTAGAAAAGATGAAAGAACGTCAATTAACAGATGAAGAAACGCCTGTTATCACAGAAAAAGATATGGAAAAAATTGTGGAAGAACGTACGGGCATCCTCGTTGGCGATCTAAAAGAAAAAGAGCAAACACAATTGAAGAATCTTGCGACTGATCTAAAAGCACATGTGATTGGACAAGACGATGCCGTAGATCGTGTGGCAAAAGCTATTCGTCGTAATCGGGTTGGCTTGAGCAAGAAAAACCGCCCTATCGGATCATTTTTATTCGTAGGTCCAACTGGTGTCGGCAAAACTGAATTAACCAAGCAACTGGCATTTGAATTATTCGGTTCCGAAGATTCAATGATTCGTTTTGATATGTCTGAATACATGGAAAAACACAGTGTATCTAAATTGATTGGTTCTCCTCCTGGCTATGTGGGCTATGAAGAGGCAGGTCAACTTACTGAAAAAGTACGTCGTAATCCTTATAGCTTGATTTTATTGGATGAAGTGGAAAAAGCACATCCTGATGTGTTACACATGTTCCTCCAAATTTTGGATGATGGCCGTTTGACTGACGCACAAGGTCGGACAGTAAGCTTTAAAGATACGATCATCATTATGACAAGTAATGCTGGTACAGGTAAAGTCGAAGCAAATGTCGGTTTTGGAGCAGCTCGTGAAGGGGTTACTCGTTCTGTTTTAAACCAACTAAACAATTACTTCACACCTGAATTCTTGAACCGTTTCGATGGAATCATCGAATTTAGTGCGCTATCAAAAGAAAACTTAATGACCATCGTTACCTTGATGCTAGATGAAGTCAATGAAATGTTAGCAGCACAACAACTGCATATCGAAGTGCCGACAAATGTCAAAGAAAAACTTGTTGACTTAGGCTATGACCCAGCAATGGGCGCACGCCCTCTTCGTCGAACGATCCAAGAACAAATCGAAGATGGAATTGCTGAATTTTATTTAGACCATCCTTCAATCCATGAACTAAAAGCAAAATTGGATAAAGAAGAAAAAATTGTGATCACTTCTAAACCAGAACGTTTAGTCAAAGAAACGACAAACGAGCCAACAAACTAAACATCTGACAAAAACTTCGCTTTGCGACTGATAAAAAATGAAGCACCCATGAAAAAGCGACAGCTTTTCTCACGGGTGCTTCATTGCTCAAAGCGGATTTTTGATTGTTTTTTGACAAAAAGCAAAATACTGTTCTTTTCATTAGAAAAAAATTATAATGAAATTAAGCTGTATCTAAAATCTACATAAAAGAGGTGAGCGCCATGAAATTTGTCAATGTAACGAATAGTCATTCACGTTTGGTTTTAAACCAATTGGAAAATACAGATGCTCATATGGTGAAGGTTTACACTGCAGGCAATACAATGATTGTTTACACTGAAGCACCGGAACATAACGAGATTTTACTGATTAATGAAAAACGAAAAATACAACCCAAAGAAATTGAAGAAGTCAAAACGTACTTCCTCAATAAAATCCATGACGCCCTATATCAAGAAAACGAAATCCAAGTAATTGAATTAGATGACTTAGTTGAAATCTCGATTCCGAAACATCATCCCCACACTGAGGTTGCAATGTGATGATTACAAATAAACAAAAAAAGAAACCTTTTTTAGAAGGATCGAAGGATAATGTTTGATTTTATCCTTGATCCAGCTCATTTATAGAGCTGGATCTTCTAAGATTGATTGGTTTCTTTTTTTGGTGTTTTTCCTAGCCGAACGATTGCTCTTACTTCGTTAACGATCGATTCATTATGCTCCCAACCTTCAACATCTAACAGCCTGCATAAACGCTGCATTTCTAACTTTTTTCTTGCTTTACGTTGTTTTCGTTGCTCCAGTGTTTCCATCCAACTCCCCCTTTTTTCTTTTTATATGTACACATCTTTATTTTAATTCATTTTATTTCAAAGAATTTACCAATTTTTTCTTTAAAATAAAAAAACTTTCCACCAAAATTGTTGGAAAGTTTTTTTTGCTTTTTTGGTAACCTGTAATCAATGAAATGAGGCTGCGATAGCCTCTAAGATTCGTTGACTTGCGTAACCATCTCCATAAGGATTTTTTGCTTGTGCCATCTTTTCATAAGCCTTTACATCAGTTAACAATTGTTTTGTCTCGTCATAAACTGTCTCTTCGTCTGTACCAACGAGTTTTAAAGTTCCGGCTTTTACACCTTCCGGTCGTTCAGTGGTATCACGTAAGACAAGAACCGGAACACCTAAAGAAGGTGCCTCTTCTTGAACTCCGCCTGAATCAGTTAATATAAGATAACTTTTGGCTGCACAATTGTGAAAATCAATGACATCTAATGGTTCGATCAGCTGAACATTCTCATATTGTCCTAAAATAGTATCAGCTAATTCTCGTACTTTAGGATTTTTATGCATCGGAAAAATAATGGATACATCAGAAAATTCTTCAGCAATCCTTCCTAATGCTTGAAAAACGTTCGCCATTGGCTCGCCTAGGTTCTCACGTCGATGCATTGTTACTAATAATTGTTTAGTGGAGCTGCTCGAAAGATGATCGCTTTTTTGATCCGCCACGATCGTGTACCTCATCGCATCGATCGCCGTATTGCCAGTAACGAAGATGTTTGCTTCATCGTGGTGCTCTCTTCTAAGATTATCAGCACTTTCATTGGTTGGCGCAAAGTAGAGATCCGCTAAAACATCTGTGGCTTGCCGATTGATTTCTTCAGGAAACGGTGACCATTTGTTCCAAGTTCGTAATCCTGCTTCGACATGTCCGACTTTAATTTGTTGATAAAATGCTGCGGTCGCTGCAGCAAATGTTGTGGTCGTATCTCCATGAACTAAGACGATATCAGGCTGTTCTGCTTGTAAGATTGGTTCTAATGATAAAAGAACTTTCGTTGTAATAGCGGTGAGTGTTTGATTGACACTCATCACATCTAGATCGTGATCAGGAGTAATTTCAAACACTTCTAACACTTGGTCTAACATTTCACGGTGCTGGCCTGTAACCGTCACGATTGATTCAAAGCGCTCATCTTTTTCCAGCGCTTTGATCAAAGGTGCCATTTTTATTGCTTCTGGACGTGTTCCAAAGATCGACATTACTTTAATCATCATTAAATTCCTCCGGATTATTTAGTTATTCTCTCCCGGCTATTTTCATAGTACTCCCAAAGCACCACCATGTGATGAGCGCTTTACATTAAACTTTTTAATTTGACATTTGGGTACTTGTCAGCAAACCAACGTTCAGCAAATTGGTTTTCGAACAAGAATAATGGCTGATCAAAACGGTCACGTGCCAAGATATTACGACTAGAACTCATCTTCTCATCTAAATCTTCGGGCTCGATCCAACGGGCAATTTTATGACCCATAGGAGACATAATCACTTCTGCATTGTATTCATTTAGCATCCGGTATTGGAATACTTCAAATTGAAGTTGTCCAACTGCGCCAATGATGTATTCTTCCGTCAAATAAGTTTTATAGAGTTGGATCGCACCTTCTTGGACTAACTGATAGATACCTTTATGGAATGATTTTTGTTTCATCACATTTTTAGCAGTGACTTTCATAAATAATTCCGGAGTAAAGGATGGTAACTCTTCATACGCCACCTTCAATTTCCCTTCATAAAGAGTATCGCCAATTTGATAATTTCCTGTATCATAGACCCCGATAATATCCCCTGCTACAGCATTCTCGACATTCTCTCTTGAGTCAGCCATAAACTGCGTCACATTACTTAACTTCAATTTTTTACCTGTTCGTTCTAATTGAACATCCATCCCACGTTCAAAAGTTCCAGAACAGATTCGCACAAAAGCAATCCGATCTCGGTGAGCTGGATTCATATTGGCTTGGATCTTAAAGACAAAACCTGAAAATTCTTCTTCATAAGGACTAACTTCTTGTCCTGATTGTGTTTGATGTCCGTAAGGTGAAGGGGCTAATTCCACGAAGGTTTCTAAAAATGTTTGCACACCAAAATTTGTTAACGCTGAACCAAAGAAGACCGGTGTCTGATCTCCCCGAGCAATTTTTTCTTCATTAAAAGAATCTCCTGCTTCTTTCAACAATTCTACTTCTTCAAGAACTTGTTCATACAATGAATTTTCCGTCAAAGGATGGCCTTCTGGTAGCAATCCTTCTTCATCCAAGGCAACAAGGCGCTCATCATTATAGTTTTCTGGACGATAAAACTCAATACGATTATGGTGGATATCATAGAGTCCTTCTAAGCCTTTCCCCATACCAATCGGCCAATTCATTGGATAAGACTCGATATCGAGCAACTCTTCCAATTCTTCTAAAAGTTCTAATGGTTCGCGACCATCTCGATCTAACTTATTGATAAAGGTAAAAATAGGGATTCCTCTTTTTTTAACGACTTGGAATAATTTTTTTGTTTGAGCTTCAATCCCTTTAGCACTATCGATGACCATAACCGCACTATCGACAGCCATCAATGTCCGATACGTATCTTCAGAAAAATCTTCATGCCCTGGGGTATCTAAGATATTGACTCTTTTACCATGATAATCAAACTGCATCACAGAACTGGTAACTGAGATTCCACGTTGCTTCTCAATTTCCATCCAGTCAGATTTTGCAAAGTTACCAGTCTTTTTCCCTTTGACAGTTCCTGCCTGACGTATTGCGCCACCAAATAAAAGCAATTGTTCAGTAATCGTTGTTTTACCAGCATCCGGATGGGAAATAATCGCAAACGTGCGTCGGTTATCTACTTGTTGTTTTAAGTTAGGGTTATTCATGTTTTACTCCATTTCTGTTACATCATTATCATCTTATTCGTCATCCTGTTCGAGGAATGATCGAACTAGCTATCTCAACTTACCAAGTATATCATGGAAACTATCAAAAAATAAACACTTGTTATGAGTCTTCTCTCTTTCTCTGTTGAATATCATATAAACGACTTTTTCAATAGGAGAAAATAAAGCTTTTCCTGCTACTATAACAACTGAAAACAGATTAAACGAAAAAAGTTGAACTTGGAACAGGCTTTTGTTCCAAGTTCAACTGTCTATTTCAATCATCTACAGACAAACGATTATTTATTTTACCTTGTGTTTTTCATCAGATTACTTGCCTAATTTATTTTAACTCCTCTTAGATTCCTTTCGACCTTTCAATAGGAACAAGCTAACGAATACCACTAATAAAATTGTATATCCTAATTTTTGAATAACTTGGTTATTTTTTTCACCTGTTTTTGGTAATAAACCTTCCTTACCGGTCTCTTCACTAATAGAAGATTTACCTATTTCATTATTGCCCTCTTGTGTATTTTTACCTTGCTCTGCTTTATTATTGATGTTTTTATCTTCCTCAGAGGATGATGCAGTTTCTTTATTCTCTAATTGTTCGATAGCCTGCACCAAATCGTTCATCACTAGTTCGACTTCAGCTTGCGTAGTATTTGAATCAGCTAACACTGCTTGCGCTGCTTCCAGCGCTTTGCGGAACACTTGCCAACTTTCCGCTGTATAACTACTTGCAACTCGGCTTTGGTTTTCTTCGACCAATTTTTTTAATGCTGTTTTGTCTACTTTAGTTACTTCTTGCAGTTGTTCGATGGCTTTATTCACTGCTTGGATTGCTTCGTCTACTTCAGCTTGCGTAGTATTTGAATCAGCTAACACTGCTTGCGCTGCTTCCAACGCTTTGCGGAACACTTGCCAACTTTCTGCCGTATAACCACTTGCAACTCGGTTTTGGTTTTCTTCGACCAATTTTTTTAATGCTGTTTTGTCTACTTTAGTTACTTCTTGCAGTTGCTCGATGGCTTTTCTCACTGCTTGAACTGCATCGTCTACTTCGGCTTGTGTTGCTTTTGGATCTGTTAACACCGCTTGGGCTAATTCCATTGCCTTAGTGAAGACTTTCCAACTTTCTTTTGTATAGTCGCTTTCGTTTCGGTTTTGGTTTTCTTCGACTATTTTTTCTAATGCCGTTTTATCTACTTCTGAAGGAACTTTGATAGTAATTGATCTCGAACTTCCTTTTAACCCTTTGCTATCAAATAGAAATGCTCCTGAATCCATGGTAATTTCGGACTCTTTTTCGATAACCTCAATGATCTCTTTCTCAATCGAAAATTCAATCACCTTATTATTTTGAACAGGATTCGCAATTGACAGTCGATAAGTATCATTACTCAATTTTTCTGCAATAATGGATGCAGGTTCAGACACGTGAACAAAAGCTGCCTGTTGATTTCCACTCCAAGCATTCAACATGAGATAGTCTTTTGTCTCAATCGCTTGGATTTCTGGTGTGTTTGCTAACACATTATAGCTTTTATGTTGCGCCATTTCTGCCATTTCTTCTGCTGTCTTTCCAGCAACAGTCAAATACTCATAAGTATCATTTTGAGCGTTACTTCCATGATTTTTGATGATTTTTACAAATTCTTTTGTATATGATTGATCATTGACAAAATATTCGTTGATATCCAAATATTTGCCAGATCGAATTTCTTTTTGAACGTCAACGTTCGACATGGTATTTGGAAAAATGTAACCTAAATTATTGAGTGGATTTGTCGAAGTAAGATTGATCCAAGTAGAATCAGCTGTTTTCTTTTGGATAATTTGCATGTTACTTGAATCCATCATTCGATTATCAAGGATCGTCTCAATTGTCGCATTCGTTGTTCCGCTGATTCCACTGCCTAAATTAATCAATTTATCTTCTAACAAAAACCATGATTTCTTTGCTACCAAATCCATATTTTCATTTTTCTTATCTAAAAACATTCCGACTGCAGCTACTTTGCCATTATTCGATCCTCCCACCCAAGACTGAGGACTCTTTTTACCAGTAGAAGCACCTTATGCTAACACTTTTGTGTCTATAGTGGTACCTGGTAAGCGATAAGAATCAATAGTGACCCAATAACCTTCATCAAATTGAGCGAGGTCACCGTTATAAAGATAAACCATCCCATCGGCCGTATGCCATCCTTTTTTATTTTCAGTATTTCCAAATTCATAATTTCCAATACGACTAGAGTACATACTTATTCCGAGACTATAACTCTCGTTTTTTTGAAACACCCGATCCATTGAACCATAAACATTCACGAGATTTCGTTCTTCTTTACTAGTTATCGAAGGCTCATTCATGATTTTCTTAAGATCAATCAACGCTTCAAAGTCTCTTGGATTTTCAAAAAAATCATAAAAATAACTACTATGCTCAAGCCATGCTTTAATAGACGAATCAATTTTCTTGCGTAAAATTTCTGGCGAAAATTTCGCTACTAATGTAAGATTGGCGATTGTTTCCTTTCCAGATTCAAATTCAGAGGTAAAGGGATTCGTCCCAGGAGCTCTAGAAATACTTCGTCCTGATACCATTGAGGGCATTTTTCCATTTACCATCAATTGTAAATAACCTTTATCGGTTACTTGAAACAAGTTATTTATATTGTCATCTTTGATTTCCCAATATGTCCCTTGCAAAATCGTTTGAACCCGTCCAAAGCCTTTCAGCAATTCATTTCCATAACTTCCGTTATATGGGAAATGACTATGTTGGATTAATGAGCCGTCTGAATATAAGCCATCTCCTCCTGTCACTATTTTTAAAACGGATGGAACAGCGCTTTGAACTGCCTCTACTCGGGAATCATTTTCTAATAAAATGGCTGTTCCTAAGGCGGTAATAGATATATCTGTTAAGTTCGCTCCTGTAGCCGTATAGCTAGGCCATTGAACTTTAGGATCTTGCGCATAGTGGTTTAAAGGTTCAACAAATTTAGTTAAGATTGCATCATCTTTTTCGATTAAATCATCATGTAATAAAATCAGTGTGTCTGTTAATGGCTGTGCTGATCCAATTTGCCAATCCCACCAATTCCCACTCCAGTAAGTTCCATTGTAGTTTTTGGTTTCAATCATAAAATCAATTGCTTTCAAAATTTGCGTAAAAACCTCTTGATTCTTATGTAATGAACTCGAAGGATCATAATAACCTAATGTCAATTTTTTGATGTTGGTAAATTGAGTGGTATAGTCTGCTGATAATGTGTCTGAACTTTTTTTCTCCCACAAATAAGTTCTATTTTCTGACTTATTAAGTGTTTGCCATAATTCTAAACTATCTTTGGCTATTCTCGCTCGATATTTTTTTACGTCCGAATCCTGATCAAATTCTTCATGATCTTCTTTAGATCCTAGCAAACGTGCTTTCCATTTCTCACGCATTTCACGATACTCTGCTTTTTCTTGAATAACCGTAACTGGAATCGTATCACTTAAATCCGTATTTTTGATTCTCACAGTCACCTTTGCTTCTCCGGTTTTGAGTGCTTTCATTCTTCCTTGACTGTCTACATTGACAATACTAGGATCACTACTGCTCCACTCAATTTGTTTTTCAGGAACTTGGATGCCTGTTGGTGTTAATATGTAAGTTAATTGTTTGGATCTTTTCTCGCTGATTTCGGCTGAATCAATCGAAAACTTTATCCCATCAGGTAAACGTGCTTGACGATAAGCTTCCATTGAAATAATGCTCGAACCATAATATTGACCATTCGTGTGCTTCCACATTTTTAGTTGTTGGTATTTAATATATCGAGCTGTTACATTCGCTACTTCAATATATTTTTTTGCTTCTTTCCCGCCACTTCCACGCTCCTCCTTATAGATGGATTGATAATTTTGATTGTCGTTAGAAACTAATACCTCATATTCTGGACTCTCCGCATGAAAGTGTAAAACCACCTGACCAATTGTTTTTTCTTCTCCAATATCAACAGTCAGTCACTGATTATCTGTTTTATCCGCTGACCATCTCGTCGATACATCCCCATCAACCGCTTTTTCACCTACAAATTGCGGATATTTCCAATTATCTCCTTGTTTCCCACCTTCTACTCCTGAGTAGGTAACATTCTTTTGAAACAAAAAATCTTCAGTATCTTCAGCACAAACGATTGGACTGTAAAAAGATGTAACAACAAGCGCCAATCCTGTTAAAGCAAAAATGATTGCCTTCTTCATTAAAAAATTCCTCCTTTAGTTAAATAGAATAGTCGATAAAAAATTTTAAGTCGTGAGGCAAAATGAATGATCATCAATTTTTTATCCATTCTTTGCAACTTTTGTACATACTACTTTTACTTGAGAGAACTACCTAATATTTGTTCTTAGTTTTTTAGTTTCAATTGAGATAAATCATTGGAAGAATCGCTCATATCTGCTTATTCGTAAAATATTTAAAATCTGTCTTTCTACTAAAAACACTACTTTACATTTTTCCCACCTCCTCACTGATTCACTTAAACATATAAAAAAATAGGCATGAAAAAACGACGGAAGACTCCGTACGTGTTTTCCATGCCTAGTATAACCTAGTCACATGAAACTTGTGTTTGCGTTTTCATAATACTCTAGCAAAAATTTATTGTCAACCAACAAAACATTTAAATATACTGGTTATATTATGTATAAGTTAACTGGGAGCATAGGATCTTATTGTATGTTTTAGTAATCTTTACAAAAGGGTAAAGCTCTGCCTCTCTTGCTTCTGACTACCCCTCAACTTAGGGAACCACACTGATTTACGTATCAAATTTGAAAAAAAGAAAAAAACATCCTTGCACAAAATCTCTTCTGTGCAAGGATGAAACATATCTTATCTTCTCGGCTCATTTTCATCAAAATCTTTATAAAATAAACGACGGTCCTCATCTGGTTCCACAATTTCTTCTTTAGGATCATGGAACACCACGCGAATTTTTAAAATTCTAGAACCTTCCATTTCTTCAGAAGTCAAAGTAATGTTATCTACATCAAACGATAATTTTTCTCCCTCATCAGGGATCATGCCCAAAGCAGTGATTAAATAGCCTGCCATCGTGTCAACATCGCTCATGTGTAAGTTACTGTCAAATACTTCGTTGAACTCATCGATCAACATTCGTCCTTGGATCACGTATTCATGTTCAGCAACCTTTTCATATAATTTTTCGACTTCATCTGATTCATCATCAATTTCACCGACGATTTCTTCTAGTAAATCTTCTAAAGTCGCTAAACCAACGACTCCACCATATTCATCCAGTAAAATAGCCATCTGGTTTTGAGTTTTTTTCATTTCGTACAAGAGATCATCAATGAATATTGTCTCTGGTACAAATAAAGGTTCTTGCATGATTTTTTGAATATTTAAATGTTCAAAGCCAAATTTATGAGCAGCTTTCAATAAGTTTTTCGTATGAAGAATCCCAACAACTTTGTCTTTGTCTTCATTATAGACCGGAATCCTTGAATAATTTTCTGATAAAACTTCATTGACATTCTCTTCAACGGAGTCATTGATATCGATCATAAAAGCATCTGTTCGAGGAACCATTACTTCCCTAGCTACTTTGGTATCTAAAGAAAAAACACCTTGCAGCATTTCTAACTCTTCATTATCAAGTACACCTTCAGTTTCCAACATATACCGCATTTCATCTCTCGTCATTTTTGAATCTTCATCATCAAAAGTCATTGGTGTGACACGAGCTAGTAAACTAGTCGATGCAGATAATAACCAGACGAAAGGTTTGGCAACCACACCGATCAGACGGATAATTCCTGAAGTAAAGTTGGCTACTTCTTCTGATTTGTTCAAGGCGATTCGTTTAGGATACAATTCACCAAAAACAATCGATACGTAGGTCAAAATAGCTAAAACAATAATATTGGCAATATTTCTTGCTGCTACACTACCACCTAATAATGGTGCTAATTTTTCTGATAATGTATTGGCTAACGAAGCACCGGATAGGATATTGACTAACGTGATTCCTACCTGGATCGTTGACAGAAAGTTATTTGGGTTCTGCAATATTTTTAAAAGCTTTTGAGATTTAACATCTCCTTCTTCCGCTTTTTGCTCGACTCGATTTTTGTTGATCGAAACAACAGCAATCTCGGAAGCAGCTAAAAAAGCATTGATCAAAGTTAAAATGATCAGTAATAAAATTTGCGCTAACAGCGACTGACTCTCAGGGTCAGCATTCATAATCGCATTCTCTCCTTATATTTTTTAATTTTTTTGTTTACGATAGAAAAAAAGCGTGACTATAAAGATAGCCACGCTAAAATGTTATCACAAAGAATTTTTCTTTGCAATAAAAACAACTATGAAGCAATTAGTCGGAATTGCTGATACGTTATTCCAATGTCGTTGCAATTTTTTTCTTTTTTTCATTTTGCTGGTCTTCTTTAACAATTTTGATGACATAAGAAATAATCGTCTTACAAATGGCATAAAACGGTACACCTAAGAAAATCCCGATCAAACCAGCAATGTTTCCTGCTACTAATAACACAATGATGATCGTTAGCGGATGGATTTTTAATGATTTTCCGATGACATTTGGATAAATCACATTTCCATCCAATTGTTGAACGATCAAGACAACGACACAACAAAGCAGTGCTTTAACAGGATCATTGAATACTGTCACTAAAAATGCTGGAGCTAAGCCTAGGTAAGGACCTAGATAAGGAATCAAATTAGTCAAACCAGCGATGACGCCAAATAAAAAGGCATAATTGACCCCTAGAATCAGATACCCCAAAAAAGTAAATGTTCCGACAAAAAGACATTCAATCGCTTGACCACTAATGTAGTTAGCTAATGTTTTGTTCAATTGACCAAGTAATTCAACAATTTGATCTCTTCTCTTTTCAGGAAAGAATTTCTTGACTGTCGAAACCATTTTTTCTCCATCTTTCAACATATAAAACAAAATAAATGGAGCTGTGATGATCACGATTGTAGCAGAAGCGATCGTACCGACAAGCGATCCTAAGCTGTTTGAAATCCCGCTGAGGAACTGTTGGATAATCTTAGCATAAGAAATATCTAATTGATTCAAATAATGATTGATATCTACCTCTTTGAAGATCGGTAGTTGGGCCATATTATTTAACCAAGTCTCTACACGACTAATAAAGTCAGGAATATTCGATGCGATGGATGAAATTTGTTGGATCAAGCTAGGAATCACGCTGAGCAAAATCCAGATGATCGCTGCGACAAGCAAAAGTAATACGATTGCTACCGCCCAAATGCGTTTGATTTTGATTTTCATCAATAGTTTGACAATAGGATTCAACAAATAATACAAAAATCCAGCAATCAAGACTGGTGCGAATAATGTTGAGAAAAACGTTCCAATTGGTTGAAAGATAAAATTGATTTTTGAAGAAACCAAGATCAACGTGGCGATAATGAGTAATTCGCAAGACCAAAACATCAATTTTGATTGTTTCAATTTTTCAAACAATATACTTCCTCCTTTCGTCTTTTTTACTAGTATATATTATTTGTGTGAAAATTTCTTTTATTCTTACTGATATTTGTTTTTTTATCCACTTTTCATTTTATTTTCTTTACAGTATACTAAACGAATGAAAGGTGGGTTTCGGATGAAAGTCGTTCAAACAAAAGATACATTAAGTGATATTTACCTTGATGCCGTTCGTATTAGAAACCAAGTTTTTGTCAAAGAACAAGGCGTTCCTATAACTAGAGAAATTGATCAAAATGAAGCACATTGCATCCACTTTGTTCTTTATTCATACCAAAATCTACCTTGTGGGACCGTTCGGCTATTACCATTAGAAAATGGAAAAATGAAGTTACAACGAATGGCGATTCTTGCAGATTATCGTCATCAAGGATTAGGTCAAATTTTAATAGCTGAAGCTGAAGCTTTCGCCAAAAGTCAAGGATATAATACGATTTTGCTAGGCGCCCAAGCAACAGCTGAGAATTTCTATAAAAAATTAGGATTCACTGCTTATGGAGAACCATTTGAAGATGCTGGTATTGCTCATATCGCAATGAAAAAAGTCTTTTAATTATTGACAGGCTATCAAAGCAAGGATCATCCCTTGTCCTTTTTCTTCCATCATCAGTGTCTATGTTGAAGAACCCATAGCAAAAAAGCAGTAAGCGCAAAACTTTTGCGCTTACTGCTTTTTTTGTTTACTTGCGCGACAATTGCTTGTAACGGTTATACCAAATATCAATATAGCCTTCGGAGAAAGGGCCCTCACCATTATTGATCCAGTCAACCAAGATCTTCACGTTTTCTTTTAGGATGAAGTCGATATCATTCGGATAATTCATCATTTGGCTATGCATCTCATATTCATCGACATCTAGTAATCGTTTCTCTCCATCAGGAAAAACTTTGATATCTAAATCATAATCAATATACTTCAATGCCTCATCGTCCAGCAAAAAAGGTGAAGCTAGATTACAATAATAGGAAACCCCCTTTTCTCGAATCATTGCTATTACATTGAACCAGTATTTTTTGTGAAAATACACAATTGCTGGTTCTCGAGTCACCCAACGACGTCCATCAGACTCTGTAACTAGAGTATGATCATTGACACCGATCATCGAATGCTCACTTGTTTTTAATACCATGGTATCACGCCACGTTCGATGCAATTTGCCGTCATGTTTGTAACTTTGGATCGTTACAAACTCACCTTCTTTTGGGACTCCCATAGCAACCCTTCCTTACGCAGCATCTCATGCTTTGTGTTTGGGTGTTCATTACACCGACATCGTAATTATTATATCAATAAAAAAGAGCTTTGCCTAGAAAGGATTACTATTGTTTCGATTTTTCTCTAATTGTTCGTTTAATTTTACCTGTACTTTTGGAAAAGCCACGTTATCGAAGTCTTCTGGTAATAACCATTGTGTTATTTCAGTTTTAGGAAATTTGTCATTTGATTGAGAAGGTATTCGACCGTAAAATAGTAATACGTGCCATTTCAAATGGCTAAAGATATGCGTTACCTCTCCCAAATGCCGCTTTTGCCAAATCAATTGTTCTTTAAAATGAAAGGGTAGCTCTGTTTCTTCTTCTGCAACTTTGTCTTGATCGAATAAGCTTGGTTCATGAGATTGAGCCCATTCAGCTTGCAACCATTCGTATTTCTCTTTTGTGACTTCGACCATCGGGAACGTCCACATGTTTGCTAATAACCTTTGCGTATGTCGTTCCTCAAAATAATAGGCTCCCGCCTCATTTTGAATCGCTGCACACACATAATAGACATCTTTTGGTTTGGCTTTCTTTGTTTTTACTGGAAACGAGGTTTGCTCATTTTTTTTGTAAGCTAAGCAAAATGATTGGATCGGACATGATTCACAATTAGGTGAAGTAGGTGTACAAATGGCCGATCCTAGATCCATCATTGCTTGGTTAAACTCACCAGGATGCTTTTCATCAATGATCTTACGCATCGCCTCATCAAAAATTTTCCGACTAGAAGCTTTGGCGATGTCAGCTTCAATACAAAATAAGCGACTCACGACTCTCATGACATTCCCGTCGATTGCTGGTTCTGGCAAACCAAAAGCAATACTTGAAATAGCGCCTGTAGTATAAGGGCCAATCCCTTTCAATGAACTGATTTCTTCTGGTGTTTGCGGCATACGTCCATCAAATTCTGTCATGATCTGTTGGGCAGCAGCTTGGATATTTCGAACGCGAGAATAATACCCCAATCCTTCCCAAGCCTTTAAAAGTTTTTCTTCTGGTGCCGCAGCTAACGCTTCAATCGTCGGAAACCATTCCATAAAGCGATAAAAATAAGCAATTACCGTATCTACACGGGTTTGTTGAAGCATGATTTCAGAAATCCATATACGATAAGGATCACGATCATAGCGCCAAGGTAGATTGCGTTTTTCTTTTTCGTACCAGCCAACAAATTGCGTTTGAAACTGTGCGATTTCCTCTTCCGTCCATTTTTCCCATTCTTTATTCACTTGCTTCTTCCTTTTCTACGATAAATCGTTGGATCATTTCTAAATCAAATCCTTTTTGATATAAGCTTTGTTTGATTTTTAAATTACGTTTTTTCGGTTCAAATCTCTCATTTTTACGCCATAACTTGTCTCCTTGTGAAACTAATGCTTCATATTCAGCGTCTTCATCCGTTTCTTGTGGTAAATGGGCGATGGCTTGTTGGATCGCCTCTTGGGTGAATCCCTTTGTCATCAAGTTTTGTTGAATTTTTCTAAAAAGTTCTTTATGACTTTTCCCATGATTTTTATTGAATAATTTTTCTGCCGTTTGCGATGCTATCGCTATTTGTTCTTCTTCTGGATATTGCAACAGTGCCTGCTCGATGATTTCCGGTTTCAAACCCTTTTGTTGTAATTGCTGAGCTATTTTTTTTGGTCCTTTGTCACTTAGTCGTACATTTGTCCGCACGTAGCTTTCACCATAGACGAGGTCATTGATCAAATCTAATTCCTTTAAACGATCCACGATCTTATTACGGTCAGCTAGTTCAATCTCTTTTTCTTTCAAATAAGTTCTAATTTCTTTTTCCGAACGCAATTGATAACTTAGATAATTGAGCGCTTGTTGGAGACCAAAGTCAAACCCACTACTTTTCTTGATTTCCTCAATTGTTTCTTCTGTTAATTCTTGTCCCTTTAACAAGCGGTAACGCACCAAGATATCTTCTGAAACCTTCAAAGAATCTCCTTCAGATAATTCGACTTGATAAAATGGACCTTTGCCTTTACTGATCCTAGTAACTGTTATCATTGAGTTACCTCCTCGAACGTATATTCTTATCATAACATAGAAAATCCCCATCGCTATTAATAATATGTTAGAATAAAACCACACTATTAGAAAAAAGGAAGATACTTATGACAGAAACCATTGTCAAAAACGGCCAAACCATCCCTTTAAAAATCAAACGACTGGGTATCAACGGTGAAGGGATCGGTTATTTCAAACGTTTGATCATCTTTGTCCCTTATGCACTGCCCAAAGAAGAAGTTCTTGTCAAGATCACGAAAGCAACACCTCGCTATGCGGAAGCTCGGTTAATCAAAGTCAAAAAGCAAAGCAAGGATCGAGTGGTGGCGCCTTGTCCAGTGTATTATGAATGTGGTGGCTGTCAGCTTCAACATTTAGCATATCAGGCGCAACTTGATTTCAAAAAAGATTTGCTTATGCAAGCGCTAGAAAAATTCAAACCGGCTGGCTTTCGTTCTTACAAATTACGTCCAACGATTGGCATGGAAGAACCATGGCATTACCGAAACAAAGCACAATTCCAATTAAGAAAAAATAAGAAAACACAACAAATCGAAGCTGGGCTATATCAAGCAAATTCCCATGAACTTGTGCCATTAATCGATTGCTTAGTTCAAGAACCACAGACACAGAAAGTGATGAATACGGTCGTCGAGTTATTGAATAAGTATGACCTTCCTATCTATGATGAACGGAGCAACAGTGGCATTTTTCGGACGATCATGGTACGTGTTGGAATAAAAACGGGTGAATTACAAGTTGTATTTATTACTCGTAGTCAAAAATTTCCACAAAAAAATGCAATCATCCGTGACATTAACCAACAATTGCCAGAGGTTGTTTCAATCATGCAAAATGTTCAACCTGCTAAAACTTCTCTCGTAATGGGCGATGAAACAATCCACCTTTGGGGAAAAGATGCTATTGAAGAACATCTCAATGAAGTTACTTTTGATCTCTCACCACGAGCTTTTTTCCAGTTGAATCCGCAACAAACAGAAGTCCTTTATAATGAAGGAATCAAAGCACTCGCGATCCAACCAAATGAAACGATCGTAGATGCTTACTGTGGTGTGGGAACGATTGGTTTAAGCGTAGCAAAACAAGCGAGAGAAATCCGTGGAATGGATGTGATTCCTCAGGCTATTGATGATGCACGTAAAAACGCTCAACGTTTAGGGTATACTAATACCCATTATGAAGTTGGAACTGCTGAAGAATTATTACCAAAATGGCTTGAAGAAGGATTTGAACCAGATGGGATCATTGTCGATCCCCCTCGTACAGGGCTTGATCCCCAGTTGATTCAATCGATCCTCAACTATCCGCCAACGAAATTAGTATATATTTCCTGCAACGTCTCAACCTTAGCACGAGATCTGGGACAATTAAGTAAGAAATTCAAAGTGGAATATTTGCAGTCAGTGGATATGTTTCCCCAAACGGCTCGATGTGAAGTCGTTGTAAAATTGACTAGAAGATCAAGTGTTACCAGCAAAAACTAGCTGAACTTTTTTCGGTACTTTTTCTGCTCGTCTGACTTAACTCAACCTAAGTAAATAAAAAACATCCAAAACACAGCTCTGTGTTTTGGATGTTTTTGTTATGCAATAGTTCATGATTGTCCACTTTTTTAACTCTTACTAATTCAATTTATCCACTAAATATTTACTTTTTGATACTTTTTAATGCACGAAACAATGTCTGGGATTGTCCTTTGAATGACATGACTTGTTCAAATATATCTTCCCCATCATTCAGCATCTTTACGGTGGTCCACCCTAGTGATTCGGTGATGGCACTTGCAACAGTGGCATTGATCGCTGCCCCTGTAACAGTTCCAACTGCTGGTACAAATTTGACAATATTTCCGACAGTACTTCTTCCTAAACTGACTACTACAAGTTCTTTAGAAACACTTTTCCCTAAACTTTCTGACCAAGATTGTCCAAAAAGTTTATGTAGCCGAGCCATCATAGTCAATTGAACTGGAACTAATAAAAACGCATCTGAAAAAGGGATCGGAGAGCAACCGATGATTGCAGCTGTTAACGAAGCCGCGTGAATGATCCTATGACTTTTTTTGCGTGTCGTTTCATCGACTCCTTTTAAGAAATCTTTAAATACATGATCAAATTTTTCTTGATTTTTTGCAAGGATTTTTTCTGCTACGATTTTCGATTGGTCATAAGCATTAAGGATCACTCTAGCTGATTTTTGTGGCATTTTTTTTAACACTTCAGCAAAGAAAGAGTCGAACTCTTGCTGGTCAAGTGTTTCTTTAGCAAGTGGTGCAACATGATTAGTTTCATCGCTTGTATCTTGCGTATTCTTCTTAAAAAATCTCATCATACTTTTCCCCCTACTAAAAACTACCAATACTCCATTTAATGAAGTATTGTTGTAGCTCTATCATACATTAAACCTTTCCTTAACCAAAATCATTCACTCATGAACAAAAGAAGGTTGAAACAACAATGTTTAGCATCAAGAATTTAGAACGAATTTCCGAAAACTGCTTCTCAAATTTAAAGATGAAAATCTCGAAACAGCTTCTCATGTTTTGAAAAATTCAGGCTTATTTCGAGGAGCTGATGATTGAACACCATTTACACATTTTTAGAAATAAAGAGACTGAAGCAAGTTTTGCCTCAGTCTCCTACACTTGTCTTTGAATAATTGGTATTTCTAGCACATATTCGCTGAAATTGAACCCAAAAGATTCTTATGCTTTATTATTGAATATTCGCATCAATTACTTGATAAAAAGCATTGGTTGTATCACTAATATTCCATACAGCCAAGATCACGTGATAGCCTTTACGATCTTTTGGAATATTGATTGTTTGTTTGACAGTTTGTGGCGGTCTTGCACCTTTGTCATCAATTTTTGATATCAATTCAAAATCACTGATTTTCAATGGTGCATTAGGATTCCAACCAGTTTTAGTGATATAGTAATCCCAAGTACTTGTACTATGCTGCGCAGTTAAAAACCAAGTAATATTCAAGTTGCCAGTATTGATGATATTTTTATGCCATCTAGTTGCTGTTTGCTCATCTAGTGGCTCAAATCCAGTAACCCCAGCACTTGCTATTTTCCCATCGATAAAGGTATTTTTTGGTGCTTCAATACTTTGTGGCTCCCACTCTGCTCGTCCAACATTTTGGTTCAAATTACCAGCTGCTGCAGTTCCGAAATAAGCACGACTTCCAGGTGAGGTAATATAGCCATGAGCATAGCCAGATGCACCAAATCCAAACAAACCTAACATAACAACGCCAACAAACATTAAGATATTAACCTTTTTCATGATGAACCTCCCATTCATTGATAGGTTCATTGTAAGCGCTTTTAATAAAAGAATCAAACATTATGCTTTTATAACTTTTAATAGATTCTTACCCATAAAGCTTCTGTAATATCTGGTTCCCATCCCTCAGTAGCTGGATGTGGTTGAATACAACGATAACGATGTCCCTTATAGGTAACGATATCGCCTATTTTATATGATTTTCCGATAACCCAAGTATCACCTTGCGTACTTTCACTTGTGGTTTTCACTGAGATTGCTTGGCTAAAGTCAGAGGTTCCTGCAGCGTTAACTGCTTTAACTTTATAGCTGTAGGTTGTATTTGCTTGTAAATTTTGATCTTTAAATGTATTCGTTGCACTTGTAGCGATGCGAATATTGTTTCGATAAACTTCATAATGAGTGACTTTTTCTTTTGAAGCATTATTAGTCCAGTTTAAAGTCACTGAATTTTGCGTAACATTACTACTAGTTAAATTTACCGGAATTGATGGTTTAGTTAGCGTTTCTACTGGGTCATTTTCTCCACCAGTCGTTCCATCAGTGAATTGTTGGGCAACAGTTAAGAACTCATATTGATTTTTGACTTGACCTTGACCACCATCGACCATGGCATCACGGTTCATTGACCAATAAGAAACCATCCCGAGTTTTCTTGATTTTGCATGTTGGACGATTTTATTGAACATATCAGTTGTAAAGTATGGATGTGTGTCTCCTTCAAATCCAACGGAAGGGGTTGCTCCTAATTTAGCATAAGCTTGAGCATCAGTTAACGTTTTGTTCGCATAACGTTTGTAGTAATCTTGTAATTGTTTTTTCGTATTGTCCACTGCATCTAGTGAACCTTGCGCATAATCGGGAACAACGCTACCGTAACACATCGTCATGATATTAACAGTAGTTAGATCAACACCTGCCTCAAGATAGGCTTGCAAGACAGATAAACCTGTAGATACCAATCCAAAGTCCATCACTGGTAATGTAAGGGTCACACTAACACCTGTTTCATCTTGGACTTTTTTAATCGCTTTAGCATTAGCTAAATTATGCGCATAATTCATTGCCCCAGCTTCTACGTCGAAATCAACACGAGTTAATCCATAACCATCAATAATTTCTTTATAAGCATTTGCTAAAATGGTTGAATCTTGTGTTGTTTCCCAAAATGCGCCAGAATTTAGACCACCAAATGATACAGCAACATCGCCACCAACTTCTCTTAATTCGCGAATGGATTTTTTGATTCCTTCATATTGCCATTGATCGCTATCACTTTCGCTTAAGCCTCCAAATCCACCCCAGGCCCAGTCGATCTTACCATTTTTAATACCTCTTGATTGCATGAATCCTAAATTGAAGAATTTTTGTCCAGTGCTTTTTGCCACTGCAGCTAAATTAAGCGCTCCGTTATTTGATAGATTGCTGCCTGAAACATATGCCGTCATATCGACAAATGGTGCTACTACTTGATCCGCCCATTTGATCCCTTGACCAACGCCAAAACCAGCTTGCTTGTTCGTACTTTGTTCTGTCGCAAATGCCTCTTCCATGTTCAATAATAATGGCGCAATCATCAGACTACAAAGAGTTGCTCCCGCTAACATTTTTTTGATTCTTTTATTTCCCATATCTTCTTCTCCTTTCGTGATCAGTGCTATTATCATCTGTTTTGTAATCGATTACATATATTATCTTATCAGATAAATAACATCAAAAATAACAATAAATTTGACAATTAACGTTATTTAATCTAATTGACTGTTTTCTTTAATAATGTTCGGAGTTACAACATTACAACGACAATTCTTTTCTTTATTCAATAAGAGATAGGGATTAATATTCTAATATAATAACTGATTTAAAATAACTAAACCAAAAGTATAATCTTCCAAATCAAATTCAAGTATGTTTAAAACGTTCATGGTAAACTAGAATTATAGAAAGGAGTTAAAATAATATGGCTATACTGAAAGATTATCGTTTTTGGGTTTGTACTGTTGGCATAGTGATTTTAGGTTTCTTATCGGGGATACTAAGTGGTAATCCAGGTAGTTATTATTATTCACTTGAGCTACCTCCTTTTGCACCACCTAGTTGGATCTTTGGTCCTATGTGGACAGTGCTATATATTTTAATGGGAATTTCGTTATATTTACTATTGGTAATGAAAAACAAAAGGGTCAAACAAAAATTAATTACATTATTTGTTATTCAATTTGTATGTAATTTTATCTGGTCTGCTTTGTTTTTCAACTTGCAAAACACCTTAATTGCTGCACTAGATATTACTTTATTATTGATCCTTCTCTCCATACTGCTTTATCAACTATGGAACCACTATCGCTTAGTGATGTGGTTACTGGTACCATATTATCTCTGGGTATTATTTGCTACGCTTCTCAACTATTCTATTTTATTTTTAAACTAGTAAAAAAAGCATCCGCACAGTCGGTTATGACTGTTGCGAATGCTTTTTTTACTTAATATCCATTTCCATAATTATATCCTTGTTCATTGTTTTCTTGTTGGTAAGTTTGTTCATTGTTTTGGTTGTAATTCTGATTGTAGTTCTGATTGCCGTACTGATCATAATTTTGATCGGCGCTTTGATTGTATTCTTGATTATACTCGTTGTACTGATTTGTTGTTTGCGAATTTCCTGAATAAGTTGAATTATTCTCACTTGTCGCAGTCTCGTTCGAATCTTCAGCGGATTGCGAGTCATTGTAGAACATGATAGAAGCATTGTCATTTTTTAAATTAGGTAATGTCTTACTTGGTTTGATGTTTAATTGTTTTTTCAATTCGTTTTGGATACTTAATAAATCATTTTCACCTAAAATTTGATAGTAAATACTATCAATGGTTGCATCTTTACCTTGCAATTGATCTTGTTTGATCGTTTCAAATGCTGGTGTGTAATTAGTTGCTACATCTAGCATATCATCCCAATCTAGGTCAGTTGTGACATTTTTTTCGACCGCTTTTAAAATTTTCCGATAATTGCTGACACCATCTAAACTCAATACTTTATTAACAATTTTGGTAACGACTTCACGCTGTCGTGCTTGACGTCCGATATCCCCCTTAGGATCTTCGTGACGCATCCGTGAATAAGCAAGGCCTTTCTTACCATCTAATACTTGTTTACCTACAGGAACATGAACACCATCTAATGTAAAATCAATTTTATTATTGACTTCCACACCTCCGACAGCATTGATCAAATCTTCCATTCCATCTAAATTAATGGTTACATAATGGTCAATGGGGATATCGAGTAACTGTTCGATTGAGTCCATGGCCATTTCAACGCCTCCAAAAGCATAGGCGTGATTCAACTTATCAACAGTACCATGACCAACGATATTGGTATAGATATCACGGTCTAAGCTGACGATCGTTGATTTTTTTTGTTGGGGATTCACCGTTACCACCATCATTGTATCCGATCTTCCTTGTTCGGTTCTACCTAATCCGCCAGTATCCAGTCCTAACAAAAGGACAGAAAAAGGTTCTTTATCGTCAATACTCACTTTATCTTTACGCTTTGTTGACTGACGATTCGATCCCTTGGATATTTGATTGACTGTTTGGTTTGCTTCACCCATGAGTTTAATTCCATAAGCTGAGACTCCGCCAATAAAAACAACGAGAATTCCCAGTAAAGCTATTACGACTTTTTGCCACCGCTTCATAATGCACCTCTATCTCACATTTTCTTAAAATATTTTCTCATACAACTAATAAATCAGCAAACTACCTATTTAATCATAATAAAACTTTAAAAAAATAGTCGTGAATAAAAAACTAATTAATATGTAATTTTTTGAATTCTTAATTATCATACCATAGCATCATTACAGAGAAAAGCTTGAATCTAAGTATTTCAAAACGCTTTTATTTTTAAGCACTGAAATGCCTCTTACTCGTTCTCTTTCTTAATTACAATGGTCATCTTGGATCTGTCGTTTTATTTGCAAAAAAAGAAACGATGCCATTCAGCAGACATTGTCTCTTTTTTACAAATTGATACCACCTATTTTATACAGCTTTTAACTGTTTTTTATTAGCGATTTTACGGATGTAACGATCTATATCATGAAAATCACTCCCTGTTACAGACCCCTTCGCTAAAATTAGACTGTCTTCGATTAGTAATTCCTCTAGATAATCACTTAACTCTTGTAAAGTAGCAAACCATTTGAATCGTTGATCTTGTATTTGTTCTTCCTCAAAAATCTTTTTAAAATGCTCACCATAACCTAATATATGATCTGCTCCACAATGTTCCATCGAATCTTTCAGTGATTCATGGATTACTTGTGCAGTACTTCCTAAGTCAGCAATCTGTCCAAGTACCAAAATACTTTTTCCTTGATAAAAGGTTCGAACTTCATCAAAATAATCGATAGCATTTTTCATCGCAGGCAAAGAAGCATTATGGGTGTCGTCAATAAATGTGAAATTCGTTCCATTCAAGGAAGCATAATTCGTTTTATCGAGAATCTTAGACAATGGCTTAAATGTAGTAAATGCTGGCAGATACGATCGAATGTCGCCTTTTATTTTCCAGACTGTCAATAAAGCAGCAAAAGCATTAGAAATCATACCTGCAGAAGCAACTGACAAGTTCATCGAAAATTCTTGTCCTAAAAAAGAAAATAAAATTTCACAATACTCTCTTTCTTGTCTCGTTTCAATTAAGAAGACATCCTTTGTTTGATCATACAAAGAGTACGTGAGAATCTCTGCTGTTCTTTTTTTGGCTGCTGTCATTAGAATCGCTAGTTCTTCCTCACCAATATCTGTATTGATGATTGCAGTGCCATCTTGCTTCAGTCCTTCAAAAATTTTTGCCTTATGTCGTGCCACTCCGATAGTATCTTTTAATGAACTAAGGTGTGCTTCTCCAATTGAGGTTACAATCGCAATCTCTGGTTGCACTAAATTAGACATTGATCCAGTGTCATAAGAGTTCAACGCATTGACAGAGACTTCTAAGTTCAACATATCTGGCTCACTTACTAGCTTGCTTAGATATAGAGGAATCGCAAAACGAACATTGTGGTTCCCACGATTTTCTAACACTTTTTCATTTTGGAATAAATGTGAAATCATCATTCGTGTGGATGTTTTTCCTGCCGAACCAGTGATCGCTACAATTGGTTGTACAAAATTACTTCGGATTTTCTCTGAAATTTGTAGTAAAAATTCCCAACTATTTTTAACAATAAATTGAGGTGTTCTAACAGCTGGGTCATCAATGGGGATCTCAGTAATGATTAAACCAAACTCATTTTCCCTTCCTTTGATTTGCTCGTTCCCATCTCGCCAAGCCACTGTCTTTCGATTGATGTAACTTCTTCTTTCTGGTGTCAAACAAACAAATGCTGTGGTATTATAATTGGTTCTTTTGTTTAAATGTCCAGAAAAGTACTCAAAGTTGTCAATTATTTGATCAAGATGGTCGTACTTTTGTAAATACGCACCATCGATATCAGCCAATAATTCTTGGATCTTCCACATTCTTTTACACCTACTTTGTTCTAGATTCTCTCTACCATTTTCCTCGTCTTGATCTTGCTTGATTCACATACCTTGTTGCTGTTTTTTCAATTCTCTGTGGAGAGTCATCTTGGTCTTCTTCCCAAGGATACAACCCCTCTTCATTTTTTTGATACTGACTCCAATCATTTTCTAAAGTTTCTGATTGATGGTCTTTTTTCTTTTTCAGCCGAAACCCTAAATAGGAAAGACCAATCAATGCTAAAGCAGCAAATCGAATATAACCAACCATTATCTTCACTCCTCTTCTCTTTTTAAAGGCATAAGTAATTGATCAAACCAGATAGAAAATGCTCTGCATCATCTATTCTCATACGGAAACGATCATGACGCGCAAAAAAACCATATTTGATCACTTGCGGTTGTTTGAAAAACTGTGCAAACTCTGGAAACATGACTCCTGTTGTGATTTCATGTAACACTCTTTTTTTCATTACCGTATTGATTCGTGCTTTCGTTTCAAAAAATTCGTTCTCTATCGGAAAAAGCTTATCTTTTAAAGGACTTCTTTCTAATTTGCTGATCATTTTTGAGGCTGCTACTAGTAACTCAAGCATGGTTGGATAAGCTGTATCTCGTTGATCGATAAAGTTGATGTTGACCATTGCATTCTTAATACCAAATTCATAGTAAGTATCTTTTTCTTGATATTTAAGCATCTCATTCGTTGCATAACTTAACCAGTGGTCATGGTATTTTTGATAATTATTTGCGACAAATTGTTCCATCAATCCTTCACAAATCTCAATTTGTTTTAAAATCGCATGTGCTCTTAAGAGGGAAAACAGAATTTCACCATCATAATAAATAATTCTAAAACGCTCTTTTGTCATTAATTCGGCATTCAACACATGGATCGTCTGATCATCTGGAGTGATAAATTTTTCTGAAACAGTCGTGATTAAACGACTAAGGGAACTATGAAAGATGGTCTCTTTAGTCACTTCTGAATATTTTGCTAAAGCCAAGATTGCTGTCGCCTGGGCTCCTAACTTATACTCTACTTCTTTATTCAAGTAATCTTTAATCAACAGCTGACCATTGACTTCAGAAGTAAGATTTTCCAATCCCCATAGTAATCTTTCTTTGACTCGTTGCATCAATTCCTGGTCGGATAAATATTCTGCCGATTCAGCTAATGCATACAAAGATGAAAAATGGCGAACCGAATTATACCCTTTTAGTAACTGATCATAGCAAGGATAATAGCCATAAATGAATTTACCAGTAGGAGTCAACTGTTTGGTTAAATAATTCGTTCCTTGTTCAATCACTAGTTCCGTAATCTCATCAAGATTTTCTGTAGTCACTTCTCTGACTTGATTGCCATTGCCATAATCTTTCAAAGGGAATACTTCACCATTTTCAAAATAGAAGGAGGCTGTTTCAAAAAAATAACACTTTGAACGCTCTAAGTAGCTCAAATCACTTTCTTCACGTCCATATTTACGCTTAACATAGCCACGGTAATTTTGGGAATCAATGTGTAACTCAGGATGATTTTTTCCAACTATATGTGCTTTACTTGGTTTAATGATTGCATTTGCTACTAATTCTTCTTTTAAAAAACTTCTTTTTCTGATTCCATCTATTCGCAAATTAAAATCGATGTAATTATTCCTTTTTATTTTGTTTAACCGTTCTTTGACTTGTTGAAAATCAACTTGCTCTTCTTTCGTCACTACATCCAACCTCAGATACGTTTCTGTCTCAAAATGATAGGTTCGATAAGCTGTTAGAAAATTATTCCAAATTGTTTTTAGATTGTTTCCGTAAAATTCATAAGTCTTACCACGCTTACTAAAATCTCCTACGGATACGATTAATAATTTTTTCTCCGTATGAATGACTACTTTTTCAAGTACTTCTTGGATGGTTGCTAAATCATTTTTATCTGTTTGAATTGGCATAGACTCACCCCTATCAAGAATAAAGAGGTTATAACTACATCCATTATGATTTTTAAATCTATTTCTATAGTTATAACCTCTCCGTTAATTATTAGTTATTCTTTTTATTTCTTTTCATTTTCCAAATACCCATTCCCGAAATCAACGATACTAAGCCACCTAACCAAGAAACAGATGAACTTACCGTATCAGAGGTTTTAGGATACATTTTTAGTGTTGAGCCGTCATGGTAATTCAATGGTTTTGTATGACTTGTCCCACCATAGTGCAAAGGTAATTGTGGTGGATTTGAACCTGATCCACCAGAAGTGTTGATCGGCACCATTCCTGGGTCGCCGTTCTGATCCGTATCTGTACCATTTCCTGCACTTCCCATGCCGGCATCCGCATCGGCGTCAGCATCGGCGTCGGCATCGGCGTCGGCATCGGCATCAGCGTCGGCGTCGGCATCGGCGTCAGCATCGGCATCGGCGTCGGCATCGGCGTCGGCGTCGGCGTCGGCGTCAGCATCCGCATCAGCATCTGCGTCGGCGTCAGCATCTGCGTCGGCATCTGCATCTGCATCTGCGTCGGCATCTGCATCTGCATCTGCATCAGCGTCGGCTTCTGCATCGGCTTCTGCATCGGCATCCGCATCAGCATCAGCGTCAGCATCCGCATCAGCGTCGGCATCGGCGTCGGCTTCTTCATCGTCTGGGATCACAGCAGCAGCTGGTAAACTTGGATTGTCATTTTTATCATACGCGATTAATTGGATGTCTTCTAAAGGTGACACATCTGTGGCTGCAATTGGAATCGTAAAGTTTCCATTTTCATCAGCCTGTCCTTCTGCAATCAAATTATTCTCTTGATCATAAATACGAACTGTTGCATTAGGATCTGCCATCCCAGTTACTTCATAACCATCAGTTGAGTTCCCTGTAACAACAACATTATATGGTGGTGTTACTTCAGCAGCTTGATAAAAAACTGGCGAATAGCCATCAGAGCTAGAGGCGATATCGATAGATAAAACATCTGCTTTTACAATATTTCCAACGAAGCCAGCTTCATAAGGAACAGACATATCTACTCCGGCTGCCGCTAAATCACTATAATTAGGATCTTGAATCAATGTCGGAATCGTGACCGTCGTTTCACCTAATACGCTCGCATCAGCTAATGTTCCAATCAATGATGACCCCACACCAACTAAACCTGTTGCAGTAGCAAAAGTAAGATTAAACGCTGGTTTAATCGTTGCGGACAACGCTGTATTGATCGTACCTGCTGCTATCGTACCAAGAGCACCGCTTCCTGCATTCGGTGTCGCTTGGATTGCTTGGACAGCATCATTGATTCCATCTAAAATTTCAGTCAGCCCTTCTCGAATAATTGTTTCTAATGAGCCATCTAATTCACCATAGATATATTCGTCCCCTTGCATTTGAAGATTCAATGCTACTTCAGCTGACGTCAATGTACTAAGGTTCTCTAATAATGCTAGTTGAGCATACACTTCATCTAAATTGACTGATGCCAACGGGTTAAGGTTAACAATGTTTTCCACAGCAGACACTAGGGTAGTTACCGCCCCATCTACAATCGACAATAGTGGTTGTAGTTCTTCTCCTGGTAACAAAATATCTGTTTGGAAAGTACCCGTCCCATTTGGATTAACTAAATCTTGCATTTCAGTTGGGATTGCTAAAACTGCTCGTCTCGAGCCATTTAGAACACTTAGATCAATCCCATTATTAGCTGAAATAACAAAATCAACATTACGAGTCGTTCCAGCCAATGGAAAAGGTGCACTTGCTGTTGTTCCACTGGTATTAGACGTCGTTAGATTATTGAACAACTGGCCACTAATCAAGTCAGCATATACTTATTGTGAACCCACAGTAAACAACGGTGTAGCAATTGAAATAGGTGCTGTCCCCAACAGCATCCCTGCAGCAATAGACGTTCCTACTAATAAGTATTTTTTGGATCGACGTTTAGCTCTAGCTTTTTGATCCATACTTTTTTTATAATCCTTTTTCATTTTTTTCCCCCTTAGATGCTTCCATTATTTACTTATGCTTTATCCCCCACTTAATCAATCACTAACAACAATTATTTCCGCTAGGAACTGGCCTCCTTTCTTTTTGTCAAAAAGATATCTTTCTGAAAAAACTTCAGTTAACTTAAGTTACAAAGATTTCAGCAATCGTTAAATTAAAAATCTATTATTAAGTTTTAATCTTTTTAAAATAACTTTATTATTTTAAAAATAAAAAGAAACTGTAGCAATTATGTAAAAATATTGCATAACATTTCGTTTTTATGCTTGGATAAATTATAATGTCATTAAGGAATTTCTCTATATGTCCATTCATGAAAAAAACTAACAGCCCAAATTAAAATAACGTATTTTTCACTTATTTTTTTGGCTATTT
>ERZ1034962.99-NODE-99-length-49092-cov-118.776903_pt1 | contig 49092 bp, 48 predicted proteins | sample MGYA00520696_ERZ1034962 | MGnify/ENA primary metagenome ERZ1034962 (study PRJEB33766, sample SAMN09781770) | gut metagenome | biome: gut microbiome | host: Homo sapiens | place: Madagascar | study: EMG produced TPA metagenomics assembly of the PRJNA485056 data set...
ATTATGTTAATATTTTTCCAAGTGAAAAAAACTATAATAAGTGCATTGTTTTTTTAACAAAAAATAATATTGATTATATTCTTTATGCAGAAAAAGTTTTAAGCACTACTGACATTGCAATAGAAGAAATTTCTAATAAAATATTTCAGCAACGAAGTTGTACGATAAATAATTCTATGTTATGTGTTGATGATACGCTTTTTTCCGTAATTCGATTAACTCCACCAAAAAAGATTACCATGAAAGATGTTGAAGAGAAATTTGGCGGACCAGTTGAAATAATCAAATAAAAGAGGATTAAAATATGGCACGAATAAATTTAGAGGACATTCGCGCCGAACTTAAACAAGATAATTGGAAGGTTATCTCTGAAGAATACGTTAATCTTGATACGACTATGATCTTTGAATGTCCCGAAGGACATAGAGTGTATTCTCCTTGGAAAAAAATTCGACAGAAAAGAGAGTGTCCAATATGTAAAGAAACTTATACGAAATTAAACGAATTAAAAATAGTTCCAAAAAAGAAAGGTTATAAAAGAACATTGGCTATTGATCAAGCTACTTATGTTAGCGGTTGGAGTATCTATGATGGAAAAGATTTAATTAAATTTGGCATTTTTAATACAACTTTAGATGATGAAATCGCGCGAGATAATGCTTTAAAAAACTGGTTAATTTCAATGATAAATAATTGGCGTCCAGACTATATTGCAATAGAAGATTTGCATTTTCAGGAAAAAGGTGATAAAGGCGGGCATATGAGCGTAACTGTTTTTAAAATGCTCGCGCGCCTCCAAGGTGTTTTAATGGAAACTTGTTATGAATATAAAATTCCATATAAAGTTTGCTCTCCTAATACTTGGCGAAAACATTGTCAAGTTAAAGGTAATCATAGAGCTGACCAAAAAAGGTCTATGCAATTATTAGCAAAGCAATGGTATGGAGTTTCAATTTCAAATGACGAAGCAGATGCCGTAGGGATAGGAAAATATGTTGCTGATGAAGTTGGAATAGAACCCGTAATTGAAAATTGGGAATAAAAAAGAGAGCTTTTCAGCTCTCTCTTTTTTTAATATTTTTCAATTTTTCTTTTAATGCTTTCGTACCATTCTTGCATTTGTTCATGGGTTTCTTCCCACATACAATTTGATACCGTTTCTTTCTCTATATGTTCTTCTTTTTCTGCTTCTGTTTCAAATAGTTTATGAAATTCCATAAAGTGTTCTAATCTATATTTAGCATATTTGGCTATTTCATCTGCGAGAGGAATATCATCTTCTTCACGAATATCATAAGCATATTTTATCATCATTTCAGCATCTTTTAAATCATCGTACATCCCTTTATAAAGCGCTTTAAATTTTTTCATAGTTTTAACCTACCTTTGTTACTGTTATTGTAGCATTAGTAAAAGTTTCATCCGCAGTGGAAGTATTAACTATTGTTAAAACATTAGGTATATTACTATTTAGCGCTTGACAATTTGGGAGAACTCTTACTATTTTATTAATTACCAACTCTACTACACCATTAGCCGTAGCAACGGTTGCCTGACTAACTGCACCAGGTTGCGCTACGCCATTAGAATAAAGTTGTAAAGCAAGAGTAGTATCTGCGGTAGTAGAAGTGCCAGTTGCTGTAACTGTTACATAATAAAGTCCAGCTCTATTAAGCGAAATTCTAGTAGAACCCGCAGAATGAGTTACGGTACAACCAGTCAAAACCCCATTATTATTAAAAGCTAAAGGAGCATTAGCAGAAATTGTTTGTATTGAATTACTAAAAGAGTACAACATTTTTACTTACCTCCGACACGAATATGTGCTCTTTGCTTGTGTTTTAGCAACCACAGCCACCCATTCCACAAGTAGAGTTAGTAGTATAAGGGGAGCAAGTAACATAAGCAGGTTGAGGGAAAGGACGAAGAGTATTGATAAGAGTAGCGTTTTGCGTCTGTTGAGAAAGTTGGAAATTAGCAGTTTGTAAATCGCGATCACGTTCAGCAAGTTTATCACGTAAGTCTTGCATTGAATTTGCTGTGATAAGAGCGCGAGTTGCTTCGCCTTCATTATGAATAGCAGTGGTAATTTCACAAGTATTCTTATATGCTTCTGCACGAACCAAATCAATATTGCGATTTGTCTCACCAAAATTGTTATCATATAGGCTCTTTATCCTATATTTCTTATGATTTCTCATAAGGTCAGACTATATCTTCATCCTCGTCATAGAGGAGTCCGGCACTCATGTTAGGTTTATTGGTATCTGTCCTCACCTATTAGTCGTTGAACCTTCGACACTACTTTTATCAGAATTTGTGCCGCTTGGCTGCTGATTGGCATATTCACAAATATGGCCTTTATATTTATGAGTAGTTTTTAAAGCTTTACATAAAGGAGAAGTATCTTTAACTCCTAAAAAATCTGCTCCTGCACGAAGAGAAGGAAACCATTTTCCATCAATTAAAATTGCTTTACTACAAGTAATTTTTTGATTAGGGGCAATATATTTATCTTTATAATAACAAGAGTTTCCATTTGTATCATATCCTCTTTTGCACCAGTTTTGAACTGTGGCAATATGAAGATTCTTTTCGTTTGCTATCTCTCGACAAGTTGTTTCTTTTCCTTGATAGTAAACTATTTTACTTTTAGACTTTCCTACTTTTTCAGAAATCTTTTTGTCATACATTGGATTATGAAGACTCATTCTTTCTTTTTGTTTTTCATCTTTCATTGGATTATAAATAGATTTATATTTTCTCATTTCAGGAGTCCAGATAAAGTTCACTCCACCCGTGCCACCATCATCTAAATTACAAAAACATTGTTTTTGAGCTTTCAATTCAAGTATTCTTTGACGCTCATAAGCAAAAGCATCTTCTTCTATTTGAAAGGTTTTAATGATTCTCGTAGCACATTCATTTTCTTCATAATATTGTTTGAAAAAAATATTCCTTTGAGAAACTTGTTTATATCTATTGCCAGTTCCTTTTCCAACATAAAAAATTTCTTCTGTATTTACATTATACCATTCATAAACATAAAACATACTATCTATCTCCTTATCTAACTTTCTATTATTAAGTAGAAAATAACTAATAAGAATATAGATTTTTTTGTGAACTTAGCTTTCCAGCAATTCACCGGATTGTTTTCTAATTATTACTAATTAGGCTGCCATGAGATTTTAGCAGCATTGTTGTTGAGCAAAGCGATTCTCAGCTAAAGAACCTTGGATGCCATAAAAACCATCTTTAAAACCACTATTAATAGCATAAAAACCATCACAAATACCATTTGTAATACCTCTTAATTGACTATTAACATCCTGATTATTAAATCCTTCAAATAAATCAGAACGAGTTAAAGCACCCTGCATTGCAGCATCATTGTTTCTGTTCCAGCCATTTGCGCCAAACATCCACATCCATACGAGGTAAATAAAAGGATTATTCATCCAGTTGTTCTCATTGTTAGATAGAGCCATTACATCAGCAGCAGATAAACCATCAGTCATAGTTGTTATCCTCCAAAAATATATTTATATTATCTCCAATTAGGAGATTATTTTAAACTTTGAATATAATTTAATCCTTGTTGTATATCTTGATCAGATATTCCTTGGCTTCGAGCCTGTTGGACTAATTGTTGAAGTATATTTTGATTAAGCATCGGAACCATTTGCTTAAATTGTTGAGGATTAATTGTATTTTGCTTCGGTGTAGAATTCATTTGTCTATTCATTAACATATTAAAAGGATTAAATGAGTTCATTTAATTTACCTCCCGAAGCTGTATTATTTTTTTCATAAGAAGCAATTGTTTTTTCCAATGTATCTATGCGCGCCTCCAAAGAAGCAATATCTTTGTTTGAGGCCGGTTTTTTCTCTTCATAAGGAACAATTTTGTACGCCATAAACATTGGATTACCATTTTGCATGGATTTTAAATACATTATGCTTTCATTGGTGCATAATGCTATTGAAATACCACCACTCATAGGAACATTTGCTACTTCAAGAGAATTATTTATTAAATAAACATTTCCTTGGGGTTGCGGAAAGAATTGTTGAGATGAGCATGGATTATTTTGAAACATCGGACCAGTGTAATAATTATTAGCCATAATCAAATCTCCTTTTATTTTGTTCTACCATAATATAAGTAGTATAATTTATACAAGTGTATAAAATTTTCAGAATTTTAATCATTCATGAAATTTTTACCAACTTTTTCAACAAAAAAAAAGACTGTTTTATCAGTCTTTTAAGAATGGTTTAAGTTTTCTAAACAAATCCATGTTTAATTCAAAATTTTCAAGTTCTTTAATATCAATCAATATTTTTTCATCAAAAGGAACTTCAAGATTTAATAATTCATTAAGCTCTTTTTCACAAATACTTTTATTAGTAGGATTAACTAAAATTCCTTTTGTTTCTGGGTCTTGACAAAAGGCGCCATGTTCATCTTTTTCACCATATTTTTCAAGAATTTCAGATAATTTAGTAGTATAAAATTTCCCTTCTTGCTCGCAAAAATCAATACATTTAGAAAGTTTATATGCTGTTTGTATCTTAATTTTATTATTTTTTATTTCAGGATAGATATTTAAAAAATCAATAATTTCACTCATTTTCATAAGAATAACCTCCCATTTTCTATATAATAATTATATCATTTTTTTTTCTAAAAATCAAATTTGATTTTAAATAAAATTTTTGGTATAATAAAATAGTAAAAGGAGGATAAAATGAAAAAAGAACAACCAATAATTAACTATACTAAAATTACAGAACAAGTAGATTTTTTTAATGATAAAATTGGACTTATAATACCAGCTTATAATGCTCATTCAACAATAAAAAAATTGTTTCATAGTATTGCTATGTTTAACTTTTTATCAAAAATTGAAGTATGCTTAATTGATGATAAAAGTGATTATTCTTATGATTATCTCTACGGGCTTTTCCCAGAAGTTAATTTAACAATTATAAAAAATATTCATAATTATGGGCCAGGTTATAGTAGAAATCGTGGTATTGAATGGGCAATAAAAAAAGATTTACCTTTTATAATGTTTGCAGATGCAGATGATTATTTTATAAATTTTGATTTTTGGAGTAATATTTCCAAATCAGACAAACAAAATAATTCTTTTTTTACCTTTCGTTTCTACGATGAAAAAGGAAAATTATTTTTAACTGACGCAGATGTTTGGAGTTTTGGAAAAGTATATTGTACTTCAATAATAAAAGAACAAAATATTAGATTTTCAGAAAACTACTCTAACGAAGATGTCGTTTTTAATTTTATTTATTTTCATTTTAATTATAGTATTTATAATTCAAATTTAGTTATTTATCAATGGGTAAATACTGAAAACAGTCTTAGTCGAACTGAAAATTATGATTATAATAGTTATTCAGAATTAATAAATAACTTAACCAATGCTTTCCTAAAACATAAAGAGTCTTTACCAAAGAACAGAATTTCGCTAATGATTTTAAATAGAACCATTCGATTATTTTTTTATTTTAATGATTTAATTTTTTCAAAACCAAGTTTATTAGATAAAAGTAATAAAACATTAAAAAATCAAGAAATTTGGCAATCATTATATAATTATTATATTAATTGCTATAAACCTTATGAAAATAATTTTTCTCAAACGGATATAATTAAAAGTTTTAATGAAATCTATTGTGGAAATAATGGTTCGTCTTCTCAGTATCTTTGGCTTGATTATCAAACTTTTATAAAAAAAATAAAAGAGGGTTAACCCTCTTTTTTTTATGTTGCATTTACTCGTAATATATATATATTACTATTACTTCCCTGATTTCTACTATACCAAATATATCCACCACAAGCTGTTACTTTAAAACTTGTTGCTGGATTTTCCAAAGCAGCACCCCAATGAGTAGTAACTGTTAGTCCAGAATTTCTCCAATATCCGTCACAACTAAAAGTGTCTTGTGTAACAGTATAAGCAGATTTTATTGTAAAAGCGTCATAATATCCCGCTTCTCCGGTAACAGTACCACCATTTGGAACTGTAGTGGCAGATGGCGATTTTGTTGCCATAGTACCGGTTTGCTTAGTACCATTATTTGAATAAAAAGTATAGCCAGAGCGTACAACACCAGTTGTTGCAGTACCAGTTAAAATAGGTCCAGTTATATTAATTGAAGAATAGTATCCTTCTAAACCTGAATAAATCTCATCAACGCCAATTGTTTCGGTTATTGCTCCTCTATTTATCATAGTTCCAGTTTGTTTTATTCCAGAATTATTATAAAAAGTTTTGTCTACCAAGACGTTTGACGCTTCTGCATTGCCAGACAAAGTTGGTCCAGTAATTTTTATACTTGAGTAATAACCATCAGTATTACTATATTCCTCATTGACATTTACATTAGCATTTATTGCTCCTTTATTAGACATCGTTCCAGTCTGAACTTCACCATCACTATCATTATAAGTATATCCAGATAAAACCTTGTCAGTTGTTGCGGTTATTTCATCTAATTGCGCGCCGCCACTTTTTACAAAAACATTTATTGCCATTTTAATACACCACCGTTACTTGAACAGGTATTGAAAAAATTTGGGTTGGTGCTGTTCCGTTTATTTTTAAATTTAAAGTGGTGTCATTATAATTATCAAAAACCAAATCTGCTTTTCTGAAAGCTTTAATTTGATTTTCGATTAAGTCTAAATTTGAAAAGTCTAAATCAATAAAAACAGAACAATAATCAGTTAAAGGTAAATCAGATATGGTTCCACCAGTAGTAGATAATTCCAATAAAGTTTTTTTTACCAAACTTGTAGGTTGTACTTCTTCCCCGCTGTTTATATATATTTTTTTTGTAGTATCCGAAAAACCTAATTCATATTCTTGTAAATTTGTGGTAGTAGGTTCTCCTTCTCCATGTTTAATTTGAATAGTGTTTGCCATTCTTCCTCCTTTAAAGCAGTGTGCTATACTAATTCTATTATTAGTATAACACACTTTTTCTTTGTTGTCAAATTTTTACCAAGTACCACAGTCTATATTCGCACCATCAATGCTACCATCTTCTAAAGATATTTTAATAGTATGATTAGCGCTAATAATATAAATTTGTTTTTTATCAGTAGTAGCTTGAATATAAATTACACCATCCGCGCCAACAGTTACATCTTCTGGTTTTGTGTTTATACCAATCTGATTTTTTCGATACGAAACTGTTGGGGTTAAATTATAAATTGTAAACTCTTTACTATAACTTGTTTTTACAACTGAACCAATCGTCGTTTTAACAACTAATCTAAAATTATAATAAGACCAACTTTCTTTTGTAAAACTTAAAATATGTTCAGCAGTAGAAATTTGCTCTTCTTTTATGTTTGTACTATCTGTATAAGTAAATAAAGATACAAAATCGTTCGTTTCTTCTCCAGTCGTATCAATATATTTAATATTAGTCTCTGAAGAAAAATCAGTAGAATATTGTAGACCAACCTCAAGTTTTGTAATACCATTACTTGTGTCTGTTACGTCGCCCGGTGTGTTACCACCACCACTATCATAAGACTCATGAATATATTTTATCTCTTTTATTTTTGCATCATAACTGAAAGAAGCAACTTTTAAATCTGGAATAGAAACATGTCGTTGTGTTGTATAACCTATTAATTCATTTTTATTACTTGGAAAAGTTTTCTTTTGACCATTAATATCAGTTTCAATTTTGAAGAAAACATAACTACTTTTATTTAATTCTCCAACAGTATAAGTATATGTTTTACTTCCGTATCTTGACCGATCCGCACTGGCGCCACTTGTTTCCGTGCCTAAATCTATCGTCCATTGATAGTTTGAATTATTCTGATATTTTTCCCAAGCGGTAGAATCAAGCTCTGGGGCAATATTTGTATTGCTTCTGTAAATATAAGTTTGTATAGTTGCTATTTGAATATTGTATGCATACCAATTAAATTTAATGCCAATTTCATCTTTTTCCTGAATTTTACTTAATGTACTTATAGGATTACTATTTAATAAAAGGGACAAAGAACTATTGTTACTAAAAGGTTCTCTAAAATCTAAAGTTAAATAATTAGTTTTAGTTATATAATGTAATTGGCCAAATACATCTTTAAAAATAACTTTTAAATCAACCGTATTAATTGTTTCTAAATCTAATTCAAGAACATTATTCGCAATTTCGTAAAAATTTTTATTGCAAGTAAATCGTAAATCAGCATTGGAACTAATATCGCTATAATTTGTAGTAATACTTAACTCTTTAGCGCCTTTCACCAAACAAAAAGAAATACAGTTCGAAGGGTTTTCAGTTCCGTCATAATTAGTATTTACAGAATTATATATAGTAGTTCCAAAAAAATTATATAAGGTTATATAAAAAGTTCCGCTGTCAGTATGTGGCTTTAAAATTTCACTTTGAGAACTAATATCTGAACTTGATAAAGGTTGTTTAACCGCACCAACATCTTTTAAAGGCAATCCAATAGATGTAATTATAAATTTCTTTTCAATACTACCTATTACTCTATTAATAGTAAAAGTTAATTCATATTCTGTATTAGGAATTGTACCAGTAATATTTATTTTAAAATATCCATCTTCTTCGTAATTGGAAACCGTACTTACATTAGAAACTGTAGCGTTATTATTAATATTTACTATTATTGAAGTAACACTACTATCTTTTGTTCCAATAATAGAAGCGTTTTGATAAAAATAATTTGGTATTGAATATTCAATATTGGTTTTACCATGTTGATTAATAAAATCACCTATTACTGGCAAAGGAGCAATAACGAAATTCGTATTGTCCCAGATAATATCAGTTTCTTCAATGCCATCATTGTAAAGCGCACCAACTTGATAAATTATATTACTTAATTTATTTAAAGTATTATTTAAAGTTAAATCAAATTCGTAAGGACTATTATTAATTCCTAAATCAACTTTAGTCCAAACTGGGGTTTCGTTTATTGTCGGTATTGTAGCATATCTACAATACCAGTAAACATTACCAACCACCTTATTTAAAGTTGCCGTACCAAGAATTTTTGTATAAAAATTTGTATAATCAGTATTTTCTAATAATTCAGATGTATATTTTGTTCCACTACCAGCAACACCAATACTTATTGTTGGTTTTTCGTTTAAAACAATAGTCTGTTCTGTAAAAGTAGAGCTATATTCTAATCCATCATAACTATAAAAATAATAAGTTTGACTGTTTTTAACTTCAATGCTACCGCCATTTTGGATTAAAATTTTTTCTGTGGTAGTGTCATTAGTAGTAGCATAATAAAAATTTATTATTTGACCATCTGGGTCAATTGCATTTAATGAAAAACTTATGTTTCCACCACTACTTGGAACAATAGTTGCACTCGGTATAACACTCGGTGCAGGCGGTAATTGATTTATTTTACAAGTAGTATAAGTAGAAGAAATTTCAGAGTTATAACCCGATATTGTGCCAATTGTTTGAACTTTAAAATAATAATTATTTCCTCTTGCTCCACTTAAGGTTATTTCTATATTTGTGGTAGTTACATCTTCATAATTAGTATAGGAATTTATAGTCGGCGCACTTCCATTTTTCCAAAACACCCTATATTTTGTAATAGCATTATTATTACCAGCCTTTGCGCCACTCCAACTAATTACAACTTTTTCATTTTGTGGTAAAATACTAACATTATTACCATTTTTATCTTTTGCAATAATTAAGGTTGGCGCCGTACACGCTGTATAACCCGCCCCAATAGAAAGATTTTGTGTATAATAACGAAGTTTATTTGCTGATAATGAACTACTTTTTTTACCAATAAAGGCATAAGCTGGAATATTAGTTGCTTCTGAACAATCCGTACTTGATTTTGAAAAGAAGAGCGCACAATTATTATAAGTTATAGCATCATTACTTATAACATTCCAACTTGCAGTAAAACTTTTTCCAGAAGTTGGTATGGAACTACTATTTAATGGTCGAGAAACAATTTTCACACCACTTCCAATTTGATTACCATAACTACTAACATATGTAGTAGGACTATTTGTGTTTTCTGGACTTACTCCATATCGAAAATGAGCATAAAGATCATTAACATTATCAGCAGAGGAACCATTGCCATAAATGGTTCCTGATGCTGTTACCGTTACATTATTACCATTTCTTGAAATGGATAAGGAGTAAGTACAATATATACTATTTGAACTATAAGCATAAATTGTTGCCATAATATTCTCCTTTAATCAGATATGTATAAATCATATCCACATTCTACATCATTATTTATATATTTTTCATATTTCATTGTTTGTCCAAAATTTATATTATTATTTATTTGAACTAAACTTGTAATTAAAGATATTTGATTGATATTTTGAGTAATATTATTATTATTATTTAAACCAATTGAATAAAAATCTGATGACCAATCTAAATATCCTAATGAGGTATTAGTTTCTCCAGAAAGGAAGCTTTCAATTTTACTTCCAACTATTTTTAAAAAGCGATTTTCAATTGGTTTTGTCATAATAGAAGTAACATTTAATTCATCACCATCAAAGAAAATCTTATTATCCTTAATTTCTACGAAATATGAAGTACCACCATCAATAGAAAAACCATTTGAATTTAAACGTAAAGTCTCTTTTTCTAAATTTTCATTAATTTCTCTTGTTTTAAAGACTATACCTTGATTTGTATCATAAATATTTAAGGCAGCGGTTTCAGTTTCTGTTCCACCAAATAATCTAATAGCATATAAGTCACTTGCTTGAATTATACTATTAGTAATAATACTTCCTTCAAATAAACCATGGGCGGCATACAAAGAACCATTTTCAGTAACTTGGTAGTTTGAATTTTGAATACTAATTATATCAGTATCTTTTGAACCAGCCCAGAAAATAATTTTAGAAGTATCTCTATTACCAAAAATTGTGGCATTAGCATTACTTAAAGTATTAATACCAGCATAAGATTCAACACCCGCTTGAGTTGTTAAACTACCAGTAAGATATACATTTTCTCCATATAATCCATAACCAGAAACACCAACTTTTCCCAATGATGATAAATCACCCAATAATAATTTAGGTTCAGAATAATTTGGAATATAGTTTGTGTCAATTTTAATTAATTCAGAAAAGGTTATGGCGTTTGGTTTTAGATTTTTATTTGCTTTGTTTTGAGAATTTATGCCTATTAATAAATTATTTGAAATTGTATTATTTTTAACGTCTGCCAAATAAATAACAATAGTTTTCCCTATTATCGACTTATTTTCTGGTATATTTACTATATATTTTTTAAAATTATTTTCTAAATCTACTATATTATTTATTTTACCATAAATAACTGAACTATCATTATCTGTATCATTAGTTAATAAAACAATTGAACCAACCTTTAAATTAATATTTGTTAAAGTTATAAAACTGGTATCATCTATTATTTCAATTTGTGCGCTTTCTCTGAATATCATTGCGCCGCCCACTGTTTGAGTTTGTCCAGTTTCAAAAACGCTTGAATGAATAGTTCCAGTAATATCAACATTAGAAAAACTTGAACGATCGGGTGTAATTGTAAAATTAGTTCCAGAAATAATAGAATTAATACCATCAATGGTAATTTCGCCAAATTTAGCTATTCCTTTATCACTGATAGAAATATATTCTTTATTATTATCCTTTACGCTAATAAAAGCACCATTATTTAAATTAGAATTATATATATAACTATTATTTCCTATTTTGATAAAATTTTGAATAGTTGCTCCTTCTCCTAATTCGATGTTTTTAGCTATGATTTTCCCAGAATTATTATCATCATTTCCAATTAATTGAATATCTCCATTAACAGAAAGCAAATTCTTTTCATTAATAGTAAAACCACCAATAGTGCCACCGGTAGCCATTATTTCACCATTAAAACTACCACTTGTTGCTTCTATCGTTCCTTTAAAATAACCATTATCAGCGTGAATAGTTCCACTAAACTCGCCATTACCAATTATTTTTAGATTTTGATTTTCTTCATCATATTTTAATAATTCTTTGTTGTCTTTTTTAATAACAAAACCGCCATTATTAATAGTTAAACCGTTCTCGTCAAATGTCAAAGCTGTAGAATTAATAGAAGCATCTATACTTTGAGCATTAATTGCAAATCGCGCGAAATCAGCAGAAGTTTTATAAGAAACGGAAATAGTTTTTGTATATAAGACTGAATCATTCTTTTTTAATTGAAAAGATAGAACAAATTCATCAATAAGTAATAACCCCTGAAGATTTTCTAAATCTTGATTATTTAATTCTTCACTATTATTTATTAAACTACTAAAATCAAAATACCAAGTATTATCAGTGGTAGAGACATTAAAATATTGCTGAACTTCTTCGTCATCATTAGATAAAATAATATTCTTATTATTGACTTCACCATTGGGATCGAAATAAGATAAAATTAATTCATAATCATTTGTGTTTAAGCTTTCTGTTATCGTTCCAGAGATTTTATTGCCACTTAAAATAATTTTATCGATATCCCATTTTAATTCATTTTCACCCAAAGCATTTTTAACATAATGTTTTTTTATGTTATCAACATTTGAAATTAATTCATAATAACTACCACTTGCTCCGGCAAGTTTTTGTATAGTTATAGTATCACTAAAAACTTTACTATTTTCAGTAATTTTAACTTTATAAATATAACTACCATTTTCTAAATTTGCGCCGATTATTTCAAGAGTTTGGCTTGTCTGTTCTGCAATTTCTATATCATTTTTAAACCATTGATAGGATAATGTAGAAGTAGTATCAGCATTAATTAATTGTGCGGTTAAGGTAATTTTATCTGGATTGCCATCTAAAAATACTGTTCCTTGTTTAGTAATTATTTGCGCCCTTTTTACTCCATCAACAAAACTATTAATTTCTAATCCACCAATAGTGCCACCAGTAGCATTAATAATACCAGTAAATTCACCATCAGTAGCTTTGATAGAACCATCTTCATATACAAAAAATTTATTGTTAGCATTAATTACTTCGTTTTTTCCGCCCTCGACCGATGCCCCTAATTTACCAATACCGACAGAAGAATTACTATTTGTTTCAATATTTAGTCTATTCTTTAACCATAAAGTACCATCACTGTTGGTTTCCATTACTTTCGCGCCATCGGCATCAGTAATATATAAACCATAAAGTGGATTGTCAGTAGTTCCAATATTACCAATTTTAATTCGATTTTTGTTACCATCATTAACTACGAAGTCTTCAGTAGAAGAAATAGAAACATAGCCATTTCCATATTTATTCTTTAAGAAAAAACCTTTCCAAGTTAAACCAAATTTAGCGGTATTCCAAATTTCATCTTCGTTTTCTGGCATCCAGTTTTTCGATAATTCTGTATTTATTCCATATATACCAAATCTGTCAAAACGAACAAAATTACTGTCATTAACATTATTGATTGCGCCGTCTTTTAACGTATAAGCAAAAGCACTTAATCCATATTTATCCCACCTAAAGGTTGGATAATTACCATCCATAACATTAATTTTATCAGTAGTAATAACTCCACTTGTTAAATATCTGGTCGAAATGCCGCTACCAGTTATACCTAAATACCAGTGCTCTCCACCATCTTCTGTAATTTGAATACCTTTAGAACTAATACGAACTATTTTCGCTGGGTTGGTTGTATCAACAACAGTTAAGCCGGTAGTATCATAAACTACACTATCATTTTTCGCCGCCCAAGCTAAATTTTGGTTTAAATTAAAGCTATTTTGAAGTGTTTCTTCATTAATTTCACCTGTTGAAGTGAAACTGTCTGCTGCCTTATTATAAGCGCCAGTTGTATATTGTAGGCTTTGTGTTGTGGCAGTAATACGTTGAAATAAATCTTCAAATTGCGTTTTGTAGTTTTGTACCTTAAAACTATCATTTTCTGGCGTATCAAAATTAGAAGTAATTTCTGAAACTAAAACTTTTTCTTTATAAGGAGTTTTTATTCCATCAACAGTAATATAACCAAAAAATTCAGTATCCTGAATAAATGAAATATCTCCTAAATTAAATATTTTATTCTTAAATTCTTCAAGCGTACTAAGTCTCAAAACAGAGATATTATAAGTTATCTGTGGACGAGAGGAAGTATAAGCAACACTAACTGCATCAAGATAATATAAATTATCATCATAATAATCGTCCGATGTCCAAGACCCCTCTTGAATAAAACGAGAATACTTTTCATAAAACTTCTTATCGAGTTCTTCTGTTTTATCTACAAAGTCTTCTTGTTGAGTATATAATCCGTTTTCTCCATTAAGATAATTATCTAAATTTTCAACGCTAATATTTAAATTATCTAATTGCGCAGAATACTGCTTTAAAGAATTTTTTAAATTGTTTCTGGTAATCCATAAATTTACAGCATTATCATTATCTTTATGATTATCTATATAAGTACCAATTATAATTTCATCAAAAGTTGTATATCCAGCTAAAAAAGCTAAATCACCTTCAACCTTTGTAATTTCTTCACTGGTTTCTTGTACTAAGTTATCATAAGTTGTTTGTAAAGCCTCTTGTTTATCTAATTCATTCTTTTTTTGTTTAATTAAATCTGTTAATTCATCATATTGCTTATTATATTGATTAAGCCAATAATAATATCCAATTCCTACCGTTGAAACAGTTGAGTATAAATCTTTATCAATTTGGCCTTGATTTAACAATCCTTGTTTGATATAATAATCAAAATTTAAAATATAGTTTGTTTTAGGATAATTTTCTGTCGCGCGCCCGATAGTACAAAAACCATCTTGACCGTATTCATTATTATTTTGAGAAACTATAACTTTAGAAGTAATATTGTCAGAGTTAATTGTACGAGAAATAGTTTTTAGATCTATTCCATAGATAAAACCAATACCAGTTTCTGCCCCTATGTCATTAACAAATTTAACCCATTTTTGTGGAATACCATTTTTATAAATAATCTTACCTGTATTTTCATCGTGCTCAATTTCAAATTTTATCCAACATTCAAAAGTTTCCGCTAAAGATTGAAGTAAATTAAATCTATTAGAATTTTTTCCAGTAATACTTCTAATTTTTTCGTAATTTTCATTATAAATAGGAGTTAAATTTTTCGCAATATAATCTTTTGAACTATTTTCATCTCCACTATATAAATATTTCAAATCTTCTTCAGAAAGAACTGACTGGCCTGCTTCATAAAATTTCCATACTATATTAGCATAAGACTGCGCGCTAAAACTACCAGGATTAATTCGTACTTGTGGTTTTGTTTCGCCTAAATTTTTCCAATAATCAGTATTGGTAAGCGCCTGACTGATATTGTCTCTAATACAAACATAGTAGTTATTTTCAGATAATACTATGTCATCTTCAATGAAGGTTTTGGTGCTTAAATATTCTTGTATAACAGGCGTGCCAAGTGAATATTTAAAAAATTGTATTTCTTCAATCCAGCGAGCATCGGTTTCACTATTTGAATTATCAATAAATAAACCTAATTGTAATAAATCTGTATAAGTTATACTCGTATTACAAGTTAAAATAAATTCAACCCAGTCTCCATTTATAGTAGCAGAACCAACAGTAAAATAGTTGTCGCCTAATTGAGTATAAGTATTATTATCAGTATTTAATTTATATTTTCCAATCCAAGGTGTTAAATATAAATTTGATGTTGTACAATACGAACCAGACGGCGCATTATCAGAAGAATTAGTCATTGCTTTAACTCTAAAAACATATTTTTCACCAACGGCAAATCCTTCGCTAATATACGAACGAAAATCTCTAATACCACTATTATAAGCAATTAAAGATTTTGGAATTTTCAAATAACTTTTTGCTTTATAGTCAGAACTTATGTTGGTTGTAAATAAAGGATATAATTGAAAAATTATACCAGTTCCAGTCCAACCAGTTGTTGAACTGAAATTTTTGCTATTGGTAATATAATTATTTATAGTTAATACATCATCATATTGAGTTTCAGTATAACCATAAATTTTAGTATTATCTGATTTTTTTGTATATTCATATACATATTTTTTTGTTAAAGGGTCTAAAACCTGTGATTGTGAACGAACTAATCTTTTTGCGCGATATTGTTCTGATACTTGTGCAGTTTTTGAAATATAGCAAATAATTGTATCTCCAACATTAACCGCCCAACAAGGAACACTATTATACGTTATTTCTGACCAAGTAGCCTCAACAGATAAACACTCTCCATTATCAACCAACATACTACTTTTATCTGTTAAAAAGGCTTGAGTATCATCATACCAAAATTGAAAGAAATTTGCACGATTAATAAAAATGGAATAAAAAAGTAATATTTTTTGTCCCACTGAAATTGTTTTATCTTCAACAGTAAAATTGTTAGCAACTAAAACTTCATAAACTGGTTCTTCAATATATTGTTTTATAATATCACAATCTCCAAGTTGCCAATCTGTTCCATTTAAAATAGTTGTAGCCAATTCTTTAACTGTGCCTTGATTATTTTTTAATTCAGTATCAAGTTGTAAATTAAAACCAGTTTTACTTAATTCATTAATAAATAAATCCTTACAAGTATAAGTAATTGATTTACCACTACTATCTTCTTGACAAGATTTTATGATTAAATCATACCATTTGTTCTTCCATAAACATTTAATTTTTCTTTCATTTACTAATAAATTAATTATTGGATTTTGTTCTTTCTTACCAGTTTCTGTATCAATATAATTATAATACATTTTAAAAGTAAGAACATTGGTACCATTTACATTACTTACTAATTTTGGCTCGACTGCACGCCATTGCGCTGTCATAGTATTAGAACCTATTATAGCAATTTTTCTTTCTTCATAATGTTCTGGTATTAAATTTTCTCCCTCTCCTTGGGAAGCAATTATATAATCTTCCCAAAGACTAATTTCATATCTGTCCTTTTTAATGCTCATTATATAAGCCTCCATTAATAATAAAGGTAATCATACTCTACTTTCGAACATTCCGCACCAACTGATATTAATTGACTTTCACCAGTTGGTATTTTAAAGAAATCTCCACTTGTAATAAATTTATTATACAAAGTACCGGTAGGAGAATAACTATCATTACAACCTTCAATTAAATTAGTCTTGCTATTTATTCTAACATAAGCATCTCCATTATCAATGGTTGAACTAACATTAAGAGTAAGTATATTTGAACCAATGGAAATTTGAGTTAATTTAGGAAATTCTGTTTTGTTGTAATATGCGCAAAAATCAGCTTCTAAATCACCAGCGTTATATAAATTTATTGTTTTGCCAGTTCCATCGTATATTATCTGATTACCTGTTTTATCGGTAGTCGTTTGATTGCGCAAACCGCTTGCGTCTGCCCACTCATCCTTGTTTTCATTAGTATATTCAGATAAATATTTCTTAACACAGCGTGCGAAAGGAAAATATGCTACAAATTGTATTGTGCCTTCGCCCTTATAAACTCTTTCAACACCATTGGCTGTTATATTATCAAAACAAATAAATTTCAAAGTAGGAGTACCACTTACTTTAACCATATAAGTTTTATACGGCGTTTCATCAAATACCAAAGGATGTATTTCTTTATCTCCCAACCACTGTTTTAACTTTCTAAATTGTAATTCAGTTAATTCATCGGTTGCTATTGAAACTGGTATTTGTCTTTGTGTATAATTACTATTAAAATAATACATTCCATCTCCGCCGGGTATTTGAACAGTTTTATCGGTAAAGGTGGGAAGTAGGTTCTCATTGAACCTACTCCCATCACTTGTTCTTATAATACCCATATCAGAAGAACGAATATTATTAAAGGTAAAACCAATAAAATCTCCGTTTAAAGCCATTTTATCCTCCTTTTATCTCATAAAGTTAATAGAATTAACATTTCTGTAAGTCGCATCTTTATTAATTTCATCTTTAACTTTTTGTATCATTCTTTCTACATCATAATCATCAGCAATTTGCTCTACTGTAATGTGGAAATCATAATAGTTGTCTCCACTGTTTTTAGTTTGACCCACACTAGTTCTAAATAAATCAGAAAGTATGTCTTTTAACGTAATAAAGTTTTCAGTATCTTTTGCGTTTAAAACAAGTTCTGGTTTGGATTTTGTACCATCCAACCAAGCCATACCAGTATAATTAGCTAAACCGCCAGTTTTATACTGCTTTGCCCTAAACTTTTCACGAGTCCTATTACCGACTATACCATCTTGCTTAATACCCATTGCCTTTTGGAAAGCCCGAACTGCTTTTGTGGTATTTGAGCCAAAAACGCCGTCAACAGATCTTGTTCCAGAATTACCAAAGCCAAGTTGATTTAAGGCGTACTGAATAGCTTTTACCGCATTGCCTCTCGCGCCTTGCTTGATATTACCCGAAGTTTCACTGGCTTTACCATAAGGATAATTATTTCCAGTTTGGTCATTAGAATTTCCACCAGTAGGTATATTTTTAATAGAAAAATCTTTTTGAGTTGAAAGAGTATTTTTTGTAGTGTCTGCGCCACTAATATCTGAACCAGAAATATTAATATTACCATTGGACCAAGTATCAGTAGCAGAATCATAACTAAATCCGCCATAAGAAGCGCCACTGGCGTCAACTAATGTATATTTTTCACCTTTATACATACTGTCTGCCGCAGCCAATTCGGTGCTACCAGCACGTCCTTTTTTCCAAAGTTCATTCCATTCCTTCATTAGAGCTATTTTTTCACTTTCGGTTTTAGCATCGTATTCTTGCATCTCTTTCCAAATACTTAAAGCTTTATTAGCTAAAGGTGAACCCTCCACCGCTTCAATCATAGCATTAACTTGATCGTTGAAATATCCACTTTCTGTCCAATAATCAAGTTGTTTTTGCATTAAGTCAATTTGCTTTTGACGAGCTTCAGCATCATCGTCATTTTGCTTACTTAACCTCTCGAGTTCTTGATCAACTAAAGTATCACTATAAGATTGACGAGCATCTTTGAGTTCTTCTTCAAGTTGTTTAATTTCAAGGTCATTCGCGCCAGAAGTGTCTCTACGTAAAAATGCTAATTTTGCTTCTTTTTCAGCAATATCTTGCTCGGTTTCAGTATTATCTCTGATTTGCCGTGAAAGGTCAACAGACTCTTGAATACCATTTAGAATATTTGAATTAGATTCATTAATTGTATCATTTAATTCACTTAATTTGTCAATTTCATTTTGATATTGTTGTATCAAAGCATCTCTTAATGTAGTAGTAAGGTCATTTCTTGCCTCAAGTTGTGCGTCAACAATAGCAATAATGTTATCTTCAATATCAATTAAAGCATCTTGCGCATCTTCTAATTCACCAGAAATATTTTCAAGATAACTGATATATGCTTCTACTGCCTCACCCTGCTCAGCATCTTTCGCTTGTAAAGCTTCAAGACCAGCCCAATCAATTTCAATTTGCCCAGTAGCTTCATTATATTTACCATAACGAGTAACACTACCCGAACCACCAGCTTTTTTAAAGGCTTGTTCAAAAGAAATTGTTTTTCCTTTTTCAACAGACATTGTGGCGTTGGCGGCATTTTGAAGTTGTTTGCGTTTTCCGCTAATTAAAGTTTTTTGAGATTTAATTTGGTCTTCAAGATTTTTTAGTTGAGATTTGAGGTTTTTGTTTAGTTGCTCGGTTGTAGTTGCACTACGAGAAGCTAACTTGCCAAATTCATTTTCGAGTTTGTTGCGTTGACGAAGAAGTTCGTTGATTTTTTCGGTAGTATTGTAGTATTCATCGTAAGGGTTTTTCCAAGTTTTGGTGTCTTCTTTTTTAGATGAAGAATTACTACCGTTAATAGTTGGTTTTTTAATACTTAATGAATTTGAACTTCTAACAAAATTTGTACTATGTGCTAATGAATCTGCAACTGTTGTTGGTTTTATTGAACCGTTTTTAGAGCGAATAACAGGCACTCTAACATCTGTATCTCCAGCAATTTCAGATACGTTATTACCAGTTAATTGTTTTGTGGTCCAAGCCGTCGGTTGTCCAGTTACAGGATCTTTTGCGGATGGTACTTGCACTTCTTGTAAACTTTTACCATAAGTCCTTTGAGCCGCAGAAAACTTCATTGGTACGTAATCTAATTCTGGTTCCCAACCCAATTTATTAAATAAACTTTGTATTTGTCCTGTTGTAGCTCCAGCTTCTTTTAAAGCAGTCAAAAGACTGCTGGCAAACTGGCTCTCATCTATTTTTGCTCCAACTTTTATATCTTCAGAAGCAACATTATCAATAAGTTGATCAAGCTCAGTCGAATTTATTCCTAATTGTATTGTAATTTGTTTTGCCGCAGAAGCTCTTAATTCATTAATGGCTTTTGTATCGCCTTTTGCTATACGAGCAAACAAATCCATTTGTTCGTTGGCTGTAAACCAACTATCTGGTAATTGAGAAACATCACCTAATAAATCTGTTGTGGCACTACGTAAACCTTTTGTTGCTACAGAGGCCCTTCCTAAATCACCAGAATTTAAGTCTGCTACCCAGTTATCATAATTGTCAGCTATCGTTTGATAGCCACGTGATATTTGTTGTTGGTCAACACCAATTTGAGTAGCAGTTGAACGAGAAACACCAGCAGCGATTTGTAAACCATCCGCATATTGTAAGATTTCGTTAGTGTTTAAACCATCCAATTTTGCATCAGCGAGTATCTGCCCAGTTGGATCAGTAGTTTGAGATTTATAAGTATCTTTTTCTTGATAAATATTTCGTAATTGAGTGATAAATCCTTCTACTTGTTCTGGTGTTAAATTAGCTACTACAGTATCGTTAGTTAGATTAACTGCTGAAGCACCAGTACCAGCAGATAAACCTAAAGTACCAAGATCAATTCCACTATACTGTAATTCGTTAAGAGTATTAGCTAATGCTTGTCTTTTGATAGAATTTTTATCAGTTGCAGCAGAATATGCATTTGTTGTTTCATAATCCATAACATTCCACTTATCTGTCGAACGTTGCTCTTCAATAACTTCTGCTGCCTTATATCTGGCTTCGTTTTGTTCTTTTGATTTTCCCAAAAGAGCATCTGTATTATTGTTTAATGCCTGAACTAAAGTTTCCATTGTTCCGCCAACATAAACATAGTTCTGGTCTAAATCTCTAATAAATTTTGACGCTAATTCTGGATTTTTTTCGATTAAAGCTTTATAATCTTCTTCACTAAAAACAGCATCTTGATCACCAGATTTAATTCTTTGAGTAATCGAACGTAATTGCTTTATTGTATCAGAAATTTTAGATACATCAATTTGTTTTGTTGCGATACCTAATTCTTCTAACTGGGTAATAAAATTATTTAAAGCTTCATCTGGTATTTCTATACCTAATTCTTTAAAAGTTTCGGGTAATTCTTTTACAGCATCAATATCATTTAGAGAGGTTTTACCCAATGTTTCTAAAATAACATTTTTTTGTTCAGGGTCTGTTACACCATTTATTAAGTCACTAATTAAATTTTTTCCAGCTTCGGTTTGTTTATTGGCACTAAAAACTTGTAATATATCAGCATAAGTAGTTTTTGCTGAAGCGCTCAATTTATCATCGTTAACAACTTCGTTTAAACCCAGTTTTTCTAATCTATCGTTAGCTTTTGTTAATGCTTTTGAAGCTAAATCAACGGCTTCTTGACCTTGTTTGTATAATTTTATAGCTAAATCAGTAAAACCATTTTCATCTATAAATCCTTGCTCTTTCCATTTAGAAGTATCATCAAATCCTTCCGCAGACAACATAGCGGCAATTTTTCCAGCTTCTTTACCTTTATCAGTATACCCGTTTTTATCCTTCCATCCAAATTTTTCCATATCTTGCTTAGAAAAATTAAAAGAATAAGGGGAAGCAGATTTAGAGTTATCAATATCTTTCTGTGTAAGACTTTTTCCCTCTTCTGACAAAAATCTATTAGCTGTTTTTTGCTTATCTTTATCTAATCCACCTAAAAGTTTATTAAGAGCCTGTAGTTCTTCACTAAAGGTCTTCATAACCTCTTGTCCGGCTAAGAAAGTTTTCTTAAGATCGTCTGAAACTTCTACTAAACTATTTGAACTCATTGAAGCTTCAGAATAAATTTTATTACTTGCTTCATCAAAATATAAGTCAGCCGCTTCTGCATAAGCTCGGTTTAAATCCTTGCCACTTTTTGTAATATTCTCTTTTGCTTGTTTAAGGGCAGAAGAATAGTCTGTCTGCTTTAATGTGTTTTTAATACCCTCAGCAAATTCTTTATTAATTCCATCTGACATAGCAAAAGCATTTTCAACTAAAGCATCAACCTGCGCTTCTTGGGCTTGTTTATTTTGAAGAACAGCTGCACCAAGTTCATCAAAATCTCCGCCCATTTCGTTTATTTTAGCAACAACACCAGATAGAGTATCGGCACTTAGTCCTAAATCATCATAAATACTTCTAATACTATTTTCACTAATATCACCATTTTTAGCATAAAGTCCTTCTTCGGTTAATCTCGCGGCTAAATCAGTAAATTGCTCTTGAGTAATTCCACCAGTAATTGATTTTTGAATAGCAGCTTCTTTCCATTTTCCTCCAAAACGAGCATCTATCAAACCCGCAGTAGGCCCAAAAGTCATGCCAAGTATTCCAGTTAATCCGCCTAAAATTGGCATAAGAACGGTTCCTTCAACAAGTTTACCCCAATCGGTATCTAAAAATTTGGCTAAATCTAAGCCAGCTTTTTGAAACCAGTTTGTTGTTTTTTCCCATTCGCCTTTTGTTTGTAAATCAAGTTTTTCAATATTTAAACTGGTTTTTGCTGACAAAGCTCCAGCATATCTTTGATTTTGCTTTTTAATAGCAGCATCCCAACTTTCATCAGTTATATCTAATTGTCCAAATTCGCCTTTGGTTAATTTTAATTCTGGATATTTTTCTATTAAATCTAAAACTTTTTGATTTACAGCAATTAATTGTTCTTTCCAGGCCTTGGTACCTTCTGTTAAACCACTAAAGGTATCTTGCATAGAAGCTAATTCATCTTTAGCATCAGTTAATTCTTGAATTTTTTGTTTTGCCGCATCCATCTCTTCATTCATAGCATCGATAGATTCATTTAATTTTTCCATTTTTGCGGCATCTTGAGCATTATTAAAAGCCTTAACCAATAACACTAATGTTGCTATTACTGCCATAATTGCCGCAGCAATCCAAACAGCGGGGCAAGCATACATTGAGGCGTTCAATGCTGTTTGGGCACCAGTCGCCGCGCCAGCACTGGCAGTATAAATACTACCAACCATAGCAATAATTGGGCCGAGCGCCATTAAAACTACACCAAGAGTTCGTACTATATCAACCGCCTCATCACTCGCTCCCATTGATTCCATTATAGAAGCGATAACTTGTAATGCTGTTCCAGCAACAGTACATCCAGTCGATACAGCTTGCATCCCATTAGAAAATTGTTTTAATTGAACATTACTTTCATTAGCATCCTGACCAAGCATTTGTATTTGTTGACCAGTACCCTCAAGTTGCTCGTTTATAAAGTCTGTATTAATATTTTCATCAAAGGCTAAAGAAGCACCAATTTTTTGTTTAATTTCAGGTGGTATTGCCATGCCTTCCACTTGTTTCCAGATATTATCTTTAACTTTATCTAATCCTTCGGGTTTTACTTTAGAAAAGTCTAATTGATTTAGCCCAAAACTTTTATTTAATTGATCTTGTGGAATTTTCTTACTCAAGCCAACTTTCTTTAAAAGGGCTTCCTTCCAACCACCAGAACCTTTGATATTTTTAATTCCTTTCCCAATACCATCTCCAATATTTTGAGCAAAAGTTTTTCCAGCTTTTTCGGCATCTGCTTCCGTTCCTTTGCCAAGAAGAGTTCTAATTTTAGCTCCCAAGCCACCTTCACCTAAAAGACTTTTACCAACTTTAAAAGCGCCAATTGCCATTCCTATACTGGTAATACTTTTAACTAAACCGTTGCCACCAGAAATTCCGTCAATAATACTATTAATTATTTCTAAAATTTTCGTTAAAACATCAACACAAAACTTAATAGCTTCATCGTTTGCCAATCCCATAGTGAATTGATCCCAAGCGTTCTTTAACTTATTTAATTTTGACTCTAAACTTTCAAGAGTTTTGTCAAATTGCTCTTGGCTTGAACCAGCACTATTATATGCCGCATCAACTAATTCCATTGTACGGTCATAGTTACTCATCATTGCCAAGAAACGAGACTGCTGTCTACTACCTGCTGCCTGTGTTGCAATATATCTTTGAGTAGAAATATCTAAAGTATCCCATTTAGATGCTAATTCAAGTAAAACATCATCAATACCCTGTGTACCAGTCATGAAACCTTGTAAACTCATTCCAACAGACTTCAAAGCAGTATCAATTTTGTTTATATCAAAAGCTTCACCCTCAGCATCAACACCACTCGTTAATTGCTCCTCAGTATAAAGTTTTTTCATTTCTGTGAAACGAGCAATAATTGTTTTCATCGCAGTACCAGCAGTTTCTGGCGCTTCACGAGTTGTTTCAATTATCTGTGATAACAACGCCGCAGTTGTTTCAAACTCCATATTAGCGGAGTTAGCAATTGATGCTGTTTTTGACATAGCAACACCAATTTCTTGAGTGTCTGCCGCAGTAATAGCTGCCAATTCAGAATAAACATCATTTACTCTTGTTGCATTGGCTTCATTAACTTCCATATTGAATCCACGCAACGCTGCTGTCATGAGGTTGGTTGCCTCTGTAGCATCCATCGAAGCAATGCGCGCCATCTTCATGGTTTCAATACCAGCAGCCATAGATTGGTTATTATTTAAGCCCTGTTGGTAATAAAGGGTGGTCGCAGCGTAAAGGTCGTTGATTTTTGCGCCTAATTTAGTTGCTTCAGCAGAATATGTTGGCAATTGCTCCCACATATCAGAAACAGAGAAATTTGTAACGGTTGCTGTTTCAGTCATTGTAGCATCAAGTTCTTTAACTGTTGCTATTGCAGATTGAACCGTTCGCTTAAACAATTGAACTCCATTACCAATAGAGAAGAACTGAAGAACTTGATTTTTTAGTTGCTCCATTTCTTGGTTCGCGCGATTAATATCTTTTGCGCTGTCACCAAGCTTGCCCATTTGTCCACTTAATTGTTCAACAAGTTCTTTGGCTTGCTCGGTATTTATACCCATGTCAGATAAATTTTTAATTAGTTCGGATAAACTTTTATTATCAAGTTCATTTAATTGATTTTTTAGATTTTCTAATCCTTGTTCACTTTTAAGTAAATCATCTGAAATATCAATATTTAAAGCATCTTTTAAAGCTTTTTTTAATCCTTCTGCGCCGACTTTGGCTTTTAAATTCTCAATAACTTGTTCTAATTGTTTAATTTCTTGAGTTTTTTGAGTTATGTCAGAACTGGTTTTGCTCATTTCTTTTTCAATTCGAGCATTTTCTGTTTCTGCCTCGGCGAGTTTTTGACGAGCATTTGTTTGCTCTGAAATTGCTACATTAGTAGCATCCATAGCTTTTTGAACTTGGGCTATTTCATCGGTGGAAAAACCCATTTTGGCTAATTCTTTACCTAATTTTTCACCAGCTATGCTATCAAAGCTTGCCCAAACCGTCTTAAAATTTTCTATCTCTTTTTCTTGCTCTTTAATCTTTTTATTAACAGTATCTAATTCATTAGTAATATTAGAATAATTTTGAAGAGCATTTATTGCACCAACTTTTTGTTGTGGCGAAGCGTTAGAGGCTTTACCAGTTCCTTTTTCCCATTCACTTAAAGTCGCGCCCTTATATCTTACACTACGTCCAGCAGTGTTTATATTTCCAGTGCTATTAGCACGACTTAGTCTTTCTTGAAGATTATCTCTTTTCTGTTTGTTCTTTGTTAAATCTTTTTCTGTTGTATCAACTTTTAACTTTAATTCTTCTTTTAATTCATTTTTTAATTCTTTTACTTTATTCGTCATTTCTTCCACTTTTTGGTCCGCGGAAGTTGTGTTTACTTTTAAAGTATTAGTATCAACTAAGCTTTTCTCTAACTCTTTTAATTTATCAGTTAATACCTGTAATTCAGTTTTTGCTTGGTCTAATTTTAATTGTTTTTCACTTATCTTATTCCAATTATTACTGAAATCTTTTAATTTTTGATTTGCGTTTTCAACTGTTTGATTAAAAGCATCAGGAAATAATTTTTTTGCATCAACAACAGTTAAAGAATTTAAGTCGCCTATTACTCTTTGTAATTCTTTATATGTTCCAATTAGATTTTGTCCGCTTTTTAAAGCCTCTTTGGCATTTCCAATATCTAACTTACCACCATCTGTTAGTTGATTAAATTTTGAAAATTCATTTTTAAATTTATCAACTAATTTAGAAACAGAAGCGCCAACACCTTTTGTAAAATCTATTTTTGTGTTAGCTTCGCTTAAACCAGATTTTAATCCAGTAACAACTTTATCCATTCCTTTTAAAGTAGCAATTACATCAGCATTAATTGTAATAGTTTGCTTTTTTCCCATGTTCTCCTCCTAAAATAAAAAATCAGCATTAATCAAAATTAATGCTGATGTACTTTACATATCACTATCTATATCATCATTTAAGGAGTATAAATTACAAACATAACTCGCTCCTCTTCCCCCAATTGGTATACCGGCCGCGTTGAAACTTATTATCGCTGGATCTGCCGTTCTTCCCAATCTAATAGATAAATCAGACATTAATTTTAATTTTGGTATTTCAAAAATACCAGTTACGGTACGTCCGTTTGTATCTTCCTTTAATCGCGTTTTTGCCTGTAATTTTAAATATCCACGAAATAATCTATTTCCTATTTTTATAATACTTCCACCATTAGTATATTCACTATCATAAGTTATATATACATTAACATATGGTTTAGAAATAGTAATTTCCTTTTCAGACAAAGTATATTCAAGTTTCTCTCCAGTCTCTTCGTTATATACAAAAATTTTTCCCACTGGAACTTGTTTTAATGTTATTTTTCCATTTTCATCGCTTTCGCAATACTCTCTATTTGTAATTAATATTGTTGAATTGTTAGGTTCAAGTTCTATTAATTTTGAATTACTCAATAGCGCTAATTGTTTTTTTGAAAAAACCCCTTGAGAAAAACTTAATGGAAGTTCTTTCGTAGTCTCCCAAGTAACTAATTCTCTATTGTCAAAACCGCCTTGAGCCGAAACATATTTTTTAATTTCTGATAATCCAGCAATTTGAATATTATCAAAAGCCAAAATTATCTCTCCTTCTTCAATTACTTTGTTTCCTATTTCTATTGGATAAGTAGCTTTTAGAACTACATCATATAGCTCTTTCAACCCCATCAAATTTTCCATAAAAATCTCCTTGAAAAAAATAAAGCGGAGGTTCCTCCTCCGCCTTACTTATTTTAGCCCACTGGCTCAAAATCATATTTTACTAATTGCATCATCTTTCCATCTTTTGGACGAAGAACTCTAAGGTTCATAGAGAAAGTAGAAGGATCGCCTTCGGCTTCCATTGTTAAAGTTACTTCAGATTGAATTTTAGCCTTAGGTATAATAAACTGGAAGAACTCGTCTTCACCAGTGTTTTCAGAACGAGCATAAGTGTCACCAGTAACATAATATGTCCCAGGGAAATTTTCAGCATTAATATCAATTTTTGTAGCATGCTTTACAGGCAAAGAAGCTGTAGCATAAACTGCACCTGTTCCCCAAGCACCGGTACCATCGCTGGCAGACTCTCCAGTTGTAGCATCAGCATAGACAGTTTCGCCTTTCTCATTTATTTTATAATATTTAATATCCTTTAATTCGGATACTTGGAACTTCTGTCCACCATGGGGAAGTTCTGTAGGTGTAGTAGTCGCACCGGCAATATTCCAAGTTTTAGAAATACCAGTAGTAGTATTATCTACACCATCATTATCACCGAACATCATAGCCATAGATTTAGCAGAAAATAGAGCGTCTTCAAGAGTAACGGTTATTTCCTTACCATAGTCCCAAATAATAAGTTCTGGATTACCTTTACCACCACGAGCAGAAGTGTTTTCAGCAGTTTGCTCAATTGTAGAAACTTTTAAAGTATCAAGGTAAAGAACAGGCATGCCAGGTTTACCATCAGTGTTTATTTTATAAAATGTTACGTCCGCAACTTCCTTAATACCATATCTATCAAGAATACTTGCCATTTATATAGCCTCCTATATATATCATTTAATCTTTATCTAAATCCCTAATCCAATATTTTGGTTGTATATCTTTTGCTCCTGCCAGCATACTTTTTATATCAAGTTCATATTTTTCTTTTGCTTGATATCTTTCCATAATAGCAGAAACATTAGCATAACTCATCTCTCCGATATTAAGTGGAGTAATTCCTATTCCCATACAGCAAATTGACGTTAAAGTAATTCCAAAAGAAATTCCATCTTTTTTAGCTTTAACCTTATCTCTTAATCGAGCTTTTGCTTTCATTCTTTTTATCTTTGGATGTTCATTAGGATTTGGGGCTTCTTGTGGTTTTTCACCAATACTCTCTCTTAATAAATTTTGAAATTTTAAAAAATTATTTTCATTAAGTATTGGTAATTCATCTATATTTTTAACGGCTTTTAATTTTTCTTCTAAGTTACCGATTATAATAATTCTTTGTTCTGCTAAAAAAGTAACATCTTCATGTATAAAAAACTTAAATCCTTCTTTAATCAAAAACTCAATTCTTTTATCCTGCGCAACCGCACCTAATAAAAATTCTAAAGGAGTAGGAATTTTTTCTACATTAAAATCTTTTTCTTTGTTTTTTCTTTCTTCAATATCATCTTCTATGTCTTCTTGTGAAGACATTAATAATTTTCTAAAAACTGGAAAATAATTTTGTTGTATAACTTCTTTAACAGTAGGTGGATAAATTTTTACTCCTTTTTCAAAATTAAGGGGTAAATTAACAAAAACTTTTTCATTAATCATAAGTCGTTATATTAAAATATATTTCATAACAAGACATTTCTTCGGTTAAGAAATTAATTCCAAATCCACCAGTTGTCATTTTTCCTAACCCATTAATAGTTTTTCCATCTAAACTTTTTTCTATTTCACTCATAATCAAAAAGGGTCTTAAGCTATCGCTTTTTAATATCCATTGAGTGAGAGGCACGAAAACTTCAAAATTTATCGCAATATTTTGAAATTCATCGTTAGTCGTTAGTTTGCTACCCTTAACTACCCTAAAGGCAATAACAGACTTGGCTGTTTCGTATGGATTTAGTCTTGGTACGATTTTCACAAGTTTTTCAAAAATTTCTGTTTTTATTATTTCTTGTGTAATATCCGGTTGAGATAATGGGTCTTTATCAGTATAATATAACAACTTTAATAAAGTTTGATTGGCAAATAATCTTTTTACAATCAACTGTAAATTTTCACCCATTTCTTGTAATTTTCTTACTGCCATATTATTCTCCTCCATTCAACCAGAAGAAATCTTCATCTGAATCACCTGGCTGCTGTGTTGGGGCTGGCGTTAAATCATATTCATAGGTTGGATCAATAGTAACATACTCTACTCCAAGAGTAGATTGTATATCATAGCCAGTTACCCTATATTGCTCCTTTAATCCATCTTTTCCTACTACAATATAATCATCTTTTCTAATTTTTTCTGTAGTAGGCATAACAAAGAAACTCATTTTTAAGTTTTCGGCGTAAATTGTATCCATACGACTTCTCGAACGAATTTCATCTTTTAACATATTATCTTCTTGTCCATACATATATGCCCAAGATTTTTGTGTCGATCCATCTCGCGCAGTCCAAGTAAGATAATGTGTCATCTTTAATAATATATATCTATTATATCCGCTTGCCTTTATATTTTCTAAATAATAAACCATCCAAGGTTGCTCAACCTTGTCTTTATCTGGAATTAATAGAATAGTTCCATTTAGCATATTTATGCTGGTTTTTGTAAGTAGATATTGCAATGTTTGAGTTTCATCTTGTTTGTATTTCTCTAAACTACCCGCAACTTCTTCATTTTCATATAAAAAGTCAACTCTATAAATAGTTTTTAATAAATATAAATCAAATAATTCTTCTCTTTCTCTCTGGATACGAGATTGATAATCTAAACCATATCTATTAACTCTTTTTTTATAAATATCTTCAAAATAACTCATTAGTTTTTACCCAATAAAGTCATACAGTCAAAAACTGTTGAACGAAAGTATTCATATTTTAAATAACGAAGTGAATTTAATTTAAAACAAAGAACGTAATAATTAATAGTCTTTTTTTCTTCTGGATAACCATAAAGTTCAATCAGAATAGAATCTAAAAATTTTTCCCATTCTCTGTTCTTTTCTCTTTCACAAAGAAGACCATATAATTTATTTTTTAGCTTGTTATTATAACCTTCTTCCATACCTTTAGCAAACATAATTAAGTATTACCTGCCAATTTACTATATTTAAAAGGTTTTCCTTTTATAGAACGATAATAGATTCTTTCTAACTTTAAGGCATTATATTTTTCTGTTTCTAAAAGTTGATTAAATTTATCTAATAAATTTGCCTGAGAAAAATCTCTTTCTTCATATAAAGGCTTAACATTTTCCCAAGTCAAAATCGTTCTATTCAACCATTCACATTTCATATAACAAGCTAATATTTGAATTTCTTCGTTATCCAAATCGTTAATAAATCCGACATCATCTCTATCAAGAGAAATTCGTGGAAATTTAAACCAAGAAACTGCTCCTTCGAGTATTCCTCTTAAATCTTGAGATACTTCCTCTTCAGTCCAGTTTACCCATTCATCTTCCAACATTTTTACAAGAAAGGCATCATACACTTTCTGGTAAGGAGTCATGATTATTCCTCCTTATTCTTTCGATTTAGCTGTATCATTGACATGGCATTTAGTCCAGTAACTTTTTCAAGAAATTCAGCCTTATCAAAAGTAATAGTTTCTTTTTGTACAGCATAATCTACTAAATTTTTTGCTTGTTCAATAGATAATTTCTTAACATTTTCCTTAAAATCATTTATAGGCATAACTGTTAAATATCTTTGTAGTTGTTTTTCATCTAAAACAATTACATTTGTTGGTTCTACTGCTTCTTCAGGTTCAAGGCCAAGTTCTTTTTTAACTTCCATGTCTTCAATGTACAACATACCAGTTCTAAACATATATTCAGAGCCAGAATCATACATTATATCCTGTAGAAGCTCTTTATCTATTTTTTGTCTCTGACCTTTCTTTGTCCACTCTTTTTTAAAACGTAGATCAGGCAAATAAATTCCAACTACTCCATTAACCGTACTAACTACTGTAACCATTTCTTTTTCCATAACCATTCTCCTTTTATCTCCTTTTATATGAAAATTGGAGAGGAAGAATTTCTTCCTCCCCATAATTATTTATAAATTATACACCGTAGGGATTCTCATAAGTTTGAGTAATTCCAGTATTCTGATAAATACCCCAGTTATAATGTGTAAGAATTGCGCAACCCATTTTCTTATAAGCATGAATTTCCATAGAATTATCTCTATTGTTAAAGTCATGAATTTGAGTGGCGCCTTCAAGAACTACCTTAACAACCTTTTCCTTGCCAGCAGGTAAAACATAAGCTAATTGTGGATCAATCCAAGTCTTATCATTGTTTTCATCAATAAAAGACTGAGGAATTTGAACAACAGGCGTACCACGGAAAATATTAATATATCCAGTATTATGAATAGCTTCAATATCCTGTGGAGAATATACACCCTGATAGCTTGTGCCTACAGGAACAATTGCATCTGCGCCCATTGCTGCAACGAACTCAGGTGGCGCGAAGATTACTGCGCTGGAGCCATAAGCTCTTACAACATTAATAAGCTTAACCATGTCATCTGCTACGAAAGTATTCTTACTAACTAAGTTTACAGCAGGACGAGCAGTAGCAGATACGGCAGCCTTTAGAGCTTTCTGAACCTGTACAAATACCGCATCAGTAAGACCAGTAGTGATTATTTCCATAATATCGGCCATATCTTCTGCGCCATCAAGGAAGCGTTCAAAATCAATTGTGGCCGCACCACCGATTGCTGTTACAGGAACATCAAAAGTTTCATTGTCAAGACGGAAAGTCTCATATACACCAGAAAGACCTACCTGAGTAAGGAACTTCTTGGCACGATTTTTTCCAACACCTTTCTTAAACAAAGCCTTGTCGCCTTGTCCAACTACTTGTACCTCAGCAAACATACCGAGAGCACTAATAACCTTATTAGGAACTATCTCGTCGGCTGTCTGAATTATAATATCATAAATATCATAACGATTTCTCATAAACTCGTTAACAGAAGAAGCCATGCTCTTCATTTCTGCACGAAGCGCTTCGTCTACGTTCTCAACGCTAAAATTAGCGGGCGCAGTATGCTTAGCGGCGTGTAGAGCTAACTCTTTAATCTCTTTAATTGTTGCCATTATACTAAACCTCCTAATTACGCACTAAGAACTTGGAACTTAATACCAAGCTGACCATCGGGCATTGTTGTCTTTTGAATTACCAAAAGCTTAATACCAGTAGAGGGAGCAGTCGCAGAAACCAAAATAGAACCATCCGCAGACTGTGTACCATAAAGCTTTGTGGTAGCTATCGCACCAAGAGCTTCTACAAACTTATCTTCAGTAGTCCAAGTGCTATCAGTAGCAGAGTCATAACTTACACAGTTAGTAGTAAATTTATCACCTACCGCAAGATAGCCAAGACGAGGATAAAAACCATCCTTTATATCAAGCTTGAAATCCTTAAGCGCATTGTGTCTTTCATCATACATATGTTCAGAAGTATAGTTTAAAGCAATAGGACATACTTCTGAACTATCGGGCATTCTTACTATACCCGCAATTTTATCAACCGCAAGCAACATTCCGTTTTCTGCTGGAACTGAAGCAAAATCAGTAGCATCGAGCGCGCACTGAGCTTCAACACGTCCATCTCTACGGAAGGCTACGTTATTTAATTCTAATTGACTATAACCGTCAATTACTAATCTTTTCTGAGCCATTATATTTTCCTCCGATTATTTCTTATATTTTGCTAAAATTGCCTCAATACCAGTTGCTGAATGATCTTTTGGAATATATTGAGGTGCCTTTGTAAATACAGTTGGATTAGATTGCTTCAATTCATAAGCAAGTTCTTTATCTAAATCTTTCGCTGAACTATATTCAGAAATTTTTTCTTTATAAGAAGTTAAAACTTCTTCATTTAGTAGCTCAGAATAAGAATCAATAACCTGTTCTTTTTCTTGAGTTTCAACATTAAGTTTATAATTTTTTAATGTATCTAATTCTTCTGTTAAAGTAGAAATAGTTGCCTGCGCATTTGTATAATTCTGCGCGTTTGTATCTCTTTCTGTTGTTAAAGTAGCTACTGAACTATTTAACTCTTCAATTTTTGTGCTAAACTCTGAATTTTGTTGTTTGATAGTGTCTATATCTTTAACACTTTCATCAATCTTTTCATAAGTTCCACCATTAAATGCTCTTAAGGCATCGAAAGCATTTTTTTCATCTTCAGTAACATCTATTACATAACATTTCTTGCGTTCACCAAGTTCTATACTATTAGTAACATCATCCTTAGTATAATAAACTCGTTCATAGCTTCCGGTTTCGTAATTATATGCTAAAGCATAATCGTCATAAATATCACAAATAGTATAAGTAATTTCCCAATCACTTTCTTCTTTGTAATTAACATTTAGGAGCGACCAAATAGCATCATATTTTTGACTATCAGAAAGCTTAAAATTTAATTTCGCCACTTCTGACGTACCTCCTTTATTAAAATTTAAAGAATATTTTTCTAATTGCTGAACCATATTTTTTAATTCGTTATAAAGAGAAAAGAAGCCCGCGCCCTCAAAACAAGGTTCAACTTCATCTCCAAGAACTTGTAAACCGAGGAAACAGCCATCTTCAAACTTAAACAACTTTTTCCCATTAATAATAGTCCAGTCTCCTTTTATAGATGGTTGATATAATTCCATAGATTGGGATTTTCCAACTATCTGTCCTGCCTCTTCATAAAGGGCAGAAAAAATATAAACATCCGTACAAGCATATTGTCTTTCAATACCATCTTCATCTAAATGATTTTCCCAAGAAAAATTTGGATTTTCGGGTACAATGCCATAAATTCTACCTAAATTTCTTTTTTCTCCGTGGTCAGTATAATCCTCATTAAATTCATCATAAATTCCTTTTACTGGTGTATAAGGAAGACTGTTGATTAATTTTTCAGCAAATTCATCTGTTATATAAGTACCATTTCTATTTTCATACTTATAAAAAATTCTGCACCTTGCTTTGGAAAGAACAGGAGACAATTTCTCTAAATTTCCATAAATTGATACCGGAAACTCTTTAATATCTAAATCAAACATTATTCAGAGCCTCCTTGTCTATCTAATGATTCTTCATTTTGAATTGTCTTTGGAGATTTTTCTTCTATTGGTTTTTCTGGTGCGCCAACTTTTCCATTACTACTTTGAGTATAAGCAGAATTTAACGGTTTTAATTTATCACCTAAATTTAACAAAGTATTCTCCAAATCTTTAATATTACCCAAATCTCGTTGAGATAATCCCAATGCTAATGCGGGTATTAAAAAACTATATCCACTTTGTGCCAATTTAAAAGAATCTGTAATATATGTAGATTCATTATAATAAGTTATTGGTAATAAACTATATTTAAAGTTAATATTAGTATTAGAATATAATTTATTAACTAAATTAGTAATAAAAGTAGAATATTTATTTCCCAATACCATCATTAAAGCAGTATCATTTTTGATAGAGGTTTCTATTGATAAATTACCAGTAGCAGCGAAAATTTGACCACTTACACCGCCCTCATAATAAATATTTTGAACCATCTTATCTAAATTATTAGATACTGAATCTGCCGTAGTTTTTGAAACAATAGCGTCCACATCTGCATATGTTGTTAAAACAGAAACATTCTGATTTTTTCCCATCATGCGAACTGTGCCTTCATGAATTTCCGCGGCCTCTTCTGGTTCAAATAACAAACCACCATCTTGTAAATGAGGAATTTTTTGTACGATAATTTTTCTAATTTCTTCTAAATCGCGCTCGCGCTCTGTTTCTACCGCTTCATCATATTGAATAGTTGCTGGAATAACATTTAAGAACAGTGGCCTTCCATCAAATAACGGGAAGCAAACTCCTACATCTGAAGGAATTTTTACCCAAGAAGTTAGTTCTTTTCCTTTTAACCATCTTCTATAATGATTTGAAATCACCTTTGGATAAATTGCCAATGCTTCATTCCTGGAATTTTCGTCCGTAATAACATTAAAATAACGAACATCAAACTCTATAATATCATTACCTTTTATATCTTTAAAACGAGAACAACAATATTCCCCCGGTAAATCTAAAAGAGCAAAATTATTCTTGTCCAAAGTTTGAATTACTCCATAATAACTACCATCGACTAACGCATTTAAAGAACAATTAGTCAACATAGTTGGTAAAGATAATCTTTCAACAAAATCCATTGCATTATTATACTTCTTAGAAATAAAAGGATTGGAGAGTTTTTTTCCAGTTGCTGGATTAGGAATAAGCAAACCGGAATATTTCAAAAGTGTAGCATAATAAATCAAAATTCTTTTATAAAAGCCATCTTTATAAAAATAATTGCGAGATAATTTTTGCTGTTCTGATAGAGAACCAGATTCAACAATTCTATCTATTTCTTCTGGTTTATAATCTCGTATTTGTGTTAAATGTCTACGAGAAGTATAGGGTGGATCCCAAGCTCTATCATTGGTAGCAATCATTTTTTCTTGAGCGCGTTTAAAGGAGGTTAAATCAAAAGTAGATTTTATTTGACTATTATTCTGATTTTCACTCATTATTATCCTCCTGTAAAGAACACCAATTTACGTTGTGCGCCATTGCTTCCAAAACGTCTTCGTTGTTTTTTATATGCTTCTTCTTCTAATTCTTTAATTCTCCAAAGTCCATAAGCAAAAGCTGAATATTTATCTTTAGGGAATCTTGAATTGATTTGCTCCAAAGTAATATCAAGTCCAGTTCCAGTACGCTTTAATCGTAAATTAGCCATTTCTTCAAAAAGTTTAGTAGTCATTTCGTGTGGAAGAAGTCTTAAAACTCTTTGTTCTATGGTCATTTTTTGACCTATCTTGGTTGCTAATAAAGCATTTTTTGCTTCTTGTTCTTTTATCAAGAAACGAACCATTCCGCTACTTAATCGAGAATAAGCATTACCATGAATTTTTGAGTTTAACTGACCATTTGCTTTTAAAGAGTATAATATTGGAATAGCTTCTTTGGGTTGAACTTTCTTATAATCATCATTATTGAAAAATCCATATGCTGGTAATATTTCACCGTTTTCATCATATTGGGTTCTAATCATTTCATCCGCAAATCCGACACCCAAACCATTACAGTCAATTACAACTTCTTTTGGTTGAAAATCTCTTATAATTACTTTTAAGTCAGTCGCCTGTCTATAAAAAGGTTTTGTTTCTGGCGTTCTACCTAATACATAAAGATTTACAAGAGTAGCGTAATATTTTCCACTAATAATATTAACTCTATAAACGCAGACAACTGTTTGGTCATTTAATCTTCCCACGTCTACTGATAATAAGTAGAATTGATTAGCCCCTTCTCTAAAATTCGCACGCTTTTCTGGATTTTTAATTTTACGATATTTTTGTAATTTATCAAAATTAAACCAAGATTCTTCTGAACCGCCACTCCAAACAGATAAATACTCTCTTGCGAAAGTTTCTTCTTGATAAGTTGGAGACATTTTAAGTTCTTGAATAAACTGTTTATCGAGTAATCCATGCATAACCGGGACTCGATAATCACAACCCCATACAAAGGCTTTTTTAGGATTAATGATGCTCATTTCTAAACAGTCAATAAGTTTTTCATAAGCATATGATGATTTTACACCAGCCGAAGTCATGTATAATTGTTGTTGATTTGGTTCATTATCATTTACTTCTCCAAGAGCCGTTCGACGAGATACGTTCATTAAAGGTAATACAACAGAGTTTAAAATTTCACCATCGTGATCACGTATTTCGTCAATCAACCCTCCATGGCGACGTCCACCTCGTTCAGAATCAAGCGCGCCAACTACGTCAAATATTGAACCATTTCTAAAAGTTAGGGTAACATAGTCTTTTCCGAAATTACCATCCCCTACTATTTCTTTTTTTAAGAAAGGTAATTTATCCCAAATTTCATAAATTTTATCTTTTGCTATTTTTGCTGACTGATTTTTACCTGGCGCGCAAATAAATAATTTTACACCTGGCCTAAACATACATTCAAGGTATAGTGCTAAAATTGAAATAAACGTCTTACTAAACGCTCTACAAGCCGTACAATAATGGTATCTATATCTCATGCATGCGCGCAAGAATATTCGTTGAAAGAAAAACAAGGAAAAGTTTGACTCTGCTGGAGTAATTAAATCAATAAAAATATCAGGATAAGCACTAAAAAAATTAGCATATTGTTTGAATAATTCTTCATGCTTAAGGAGATATTCTTCCGTCAAGACGACTCCTTTCTCAAGTTCTATTCCTTCTTTGTAATGGCGCTGAACCTGAGAATTAAGGTCATCAATGTCTCGTGTAATTAATTTAATTGGTTGTTTCATTTTCGTCACCTAAGTTTGGATTAAAATCTTCGCTTTTTATTAATTCTTCATATCCAGCATTATCATATTCATCTAAATCATATTCTTTATTAGTATCATAATAATCTTCCAGCTCTTTCGCGCTTTGTAAGGCACTAACACGCCTATCAATTTCTTCTGAAATTCCTGTCTCATTAGTATATAAGCGTTGAGTAAAATTCTGAATATTTTTCATAGTTTCATCAACAATGTCTCTTGTAACGTTATCGTAAAACTTATTCTTCCATCCTCTCTTCTCAAGCCAGCGAAATAATTCTCCAACTGAATCAAAATCAGTTGCGTTTTTAACATTTTTAGGAGTAAATTCAGCCGTCTTAACCAACTTATCATAACTTGTTAAAAGTTTATCAAAGTCGGCGCCCTCTCTAATACGACTATCTATCTCAAAAGAAATCTTACAAATTTTTTGAGCTTGGTCAACCTGTAAAGCGCCATTAACATTTTGAGTAGCAAGTAATCCACTATATAATCCTTCGAGATACACTAAGTCCTCGTCAGCATAATTGCCGCCCCATTTTTCCCTCAGCTTCTTAAATTTTTCATCGCGCAATTTGGGCAATTCATCTTCAATAAGTCCAACATTTCTTAAGCTTTTAAATTGCTCATAATATGTATCCCATCCAAGTCCTTCGTACTCTTTACCTTGAAAAACATTAGCATAAGTAGCGAACAGGTCATCTTCATTGGTCATTTCTCTCAAGCGTTCCCATTCTTTTGGAATAAAAGGAATATCAGCATATTGACAAATTTTATCAATTGCGCGCCAACTGAAATCATTTTCTTTTAAATAACTATTTAAACAAGTATTACAAATAGGCAAATAGCCATCTTTACAAAAAATTGAACGACTTGGCGCAAAGTTTTCTGGACCGAATGAGCCACCACAACGACTACATTTTTTTATAGTAAAAGTATAATTACGTTTAATTTTTGGTTCCAGCATTTTCTTTCCTCGCCTTTTTTAAAACTGAAAGAATTTCTCTACGTTGTTTACGACCTAATGAATTAAATTTGTTTATCATATCATTTAATACAACGTAAAAATCTCGGTTCTGTTTTGTTTCTTTATCCATAATATCAACACATAGAACCCGCGCAAGTCCAATAAATTCAACAGGTTCAAGATATTTAATTAAATCTATAAATTCATCTTTTTTATTCATTTTTTCCTCCAAATTAATTTATTTCTTCTGCTGTCTAATCTCTTTATCACAACGTTTACATTGATTAGAAAAACCATCAGAAGAACGTGATTTTCTCACAAAATTATCTGTATTAACAAGTAAAACCTTTCCACAATGTTTACATTGTTTCCAGTTTTCTGGAAAGCATAAATTTTCAATTATTTCACCATGCTGGCGCGCAACGTCATTAATTTGAGGAATTATCTTTTGTCTAAAAATTGTACTTATGTAGTTAGCGGTATAGGATTTGTTGTATTGCTTATTTATTGTATCAGCAATCACTTGATTCTTATAATGCTTAATCTTCATATCTAAAATATCTTTATGAATTTGACTTAAATAAGCATGCTCAATATACCAGTTTAGGGTATTCAAAAATTCAGGTGAAGTTGAAATAATACTGTGTTCAATTGACGCATCTTCCAAGTCATAAAACAGTAGTAATGCTTGATAAACATGTTCCAAATTCTTAAAATCAAAAATTTTTTCAGTTTGTTGTTTTCTCTTCCAGTAAAAATTACTAATCTGCTTAAGTTCAATTTCATTAAAATCTGCTGGTATAGGAAAACGGCCAATTGGAAAAATTTTTTCACTAAAACTATCCCCATACTTCAAACCCAATGGCGCACACGGTGTGTCTGCGTCAAGTGTAGGTGGAGGTGTTAATTGTGTTATTACTGTCTCTGTACAAGCAATAGGAGTAATATACGTATCTCTCAAAGTAAATTGCTCACGACGCAATTCAACAAGCAAATGCCTTAGTTTTAGGTATTTAAATTGCGAAAGTTTTTCGGCTTTAAGTTTGGTTGATTGAATTTTTTCTTCGGTAAAGTGTTTGAGTAATTCTGCGCGAGGTGGATTTTTACGTTTTTTCACTTTTAAATCATAAAAATTTAGTAAAAGATCTAACTCGTCAATTTGTTTCCAAAGATCTTCAAAACGAGCCAAAACTTCAGGTGGAGCTTGCTTGCGCGCGTCGTCTCGTGAAAAAACAACTCGTTTAATTTTGGGTTGAGGTTCTGTGGGGGATTTAATCATAGTCTCCGTGAAGCCGGGAGTTTCGAGTAGAGCTTCGAGACTTTCATTTTGTTGCGCGTCCCAAGTTTTACTGCGCGATTCAAGTTGAATTTCTTTGGATTGTTTGACGTTAAGGCCAGTATTGGGGTCTTTGCCCCAGAGTATGTAGTTGGCCATTGTCTCAAGTTCGGTTTCATTTGGTGTGAATTTGAGTGTAGATATGTATTTATTTAAAAAATTCGTTCGCTCAATAGTTGTATTAAGCGAAAAATCAAGTTTAAGTCTATTCAAGTTAAAGTCTCCTTTAAGTTTTTTCATCTTCTATAGATATTATAACACATGGACTGGACCTATGTCAAATTTTGGACAGCTTTAATTAGTTATTGTATTGTTTAAATATGGGCCGTTGACGGTGTTGGCGGGGATAGCTGGGGCATTACTTGCGCCGATCGTGATTTTGTGTAGTAAAAGAAAATAAATTAAGTTGAAATTTTTATTTCGTGGATTGAATTTTTGTTTTATGAGGTATTAAGTTGAAATTTTTATTTCGTGGGGTTTATGCTCCAGGTACGGTTTTTTACCCTTTACCAAAAAATGGTTTTTCCTAAAACATACCCCGCCGATAGGTTTTAGCATGGTAAAGCAATAATGTATGAAAATAGTTAGCTTTGCCTAACCGGCGCCGAAAAAATAAAGCCGTCGAAAATCCCGAAAAAAGCAGATGAATTTTTTTTCGTTTTTTTTGATTTTTTTATAAAAAAGTGCTTGACTTATTCAGACGGTTGATGTATCATGTATTTGTCGATAGGGATTGACGAACGAAACAACGAAACAAAAATAAAATGAAAAGAGGATGACTTATGAACAAGGCATTAAATGAACGGAACATGAACACGGCAAAGCACTTGATGAACAGTGCGGACGATGGACGCTTTGGCAGGGCTTTTGAATTGTCCTGCGCACGGACTAACAGCCACAAAACAAGCGTTTCTAAACAGGGACAAGTGGATGTATCCGTCAAATTTATTGACGGCAACGGCAAAGTTAAGTATGTGCCCTGCGAGGCAAAGACGAACGGCGGGCGCCTTGATGAATTGCTGAACGGCTCAAAAGCAAAGTATGTTATTTATCGGCTTGAATTTGTTCAAAAGCATAAAGCAAGTAAAACGCGCGATGCGTGGGATGAGATTCGGACGGTTGAACCCGTGATTATACCAAAAGCCCTGTTTCTTGCGAAACTAAAAGAGTTTAACGCAATTAAAGCTATCAACCGCAATGGAGAATTTGACGGTTACGGAATACAGGTTAGTTCCAAAAAATGGTATGAGTGGTTGTCTGAATATCCCGTCAAGTTTGACAATGAAAATGCTTATGAAGAATGGGAGTTTGAGGGGCTTGAATAAGCCCTTCAACCCCACGGCTTAGCCGGTACAAGTCCGGCTCTGATGAGCAAGAGCGAAAGCCGAATGAATGAAAGGAAAGAATGACTATGACAACGAAACTGTTAAACACACTTGAACAAGCTAAAGCCCTGAGGGAAAGCTACGATGCGGAATATATCACCGCAAGAGAAAATGCATGGAATATTTATAAAACAGTGCGCGCCCTTGAGGTAAAATACGAGGAAAATGAGGACGAGGAAACAGGCAAAAAACTTGATGAGGCATACGATATTTATGAAAAAGCCAACAGGGCTGAAACAGATGCCTATAACAAGTATGATACGATTGATGACGCTATAACTAAAATGCAGGATGCGCTTGACCTACTAAATGAGTTGGAGCTGTAATGCCCCAATCACTCAAAGGAGGATTGACCTATGCTAAAAGAATTTATTAATACAATGCGCGAATGGTACGGCGATGACTACATTAAAACGAAACACGGCTATATTAAACCATTTAGCCTGCTGTGGTGGATTATCCGCACGGCGCAAAGCCTCGGTATAGTCGCAGGGCTGTGGGTGTTCTATGTGCTTATGTGGGCTGTACTTGCGTAAACGAAAAGAGGACAATTGTTCTCTTTTTTTTATGTTGAAATTATTTAGACGTGTCGCGTCTAAATTGGTAGAAAATGGCACTTGCGCTTTTGGGATAGGTGAGGTATAATATAACTGTAATCGGGGCAGACCAAAGGAGGCAAGCAATGAAGATTTACTTTGACATGGACGGCACAATAGCGAACTTGTACGGTGTGGAGGATTGGTTGAACAAGTTGAAAAATGAAGATACCTCTCCATACGCTGAAGCTACACCTATGTTTAATTTTAGAAAGTTTGCAAAGCTGTTAAACGCTGTTCAGCGCCGAGGACATGAAATCGGTATTATCAGTTGGCTATCCAAAGAGGCTACACCTGATTATAATGAAGCTGTACGGAAAGCTAAAAAATATTGGCTTAAAAAGCATTTACCCTCTGTGAGCTGGAATGAAATTCATATAATTAAATACGGCGCACCAAAGCATTTTAATTGTCAAGACAATTCTGGAATTTTGTTTGACGATAACGAAGCTGTGCGCAAGCTGTGGAATAAAAGAGGCAAAAGTTTTTCTGAAAAAGATATTATAGAAGTTTTGACATTACTTCTTTAATATAATTCCTTTCATTTTATTTCGTTTCGTTGGGAGAAAGTCGAGGAATTTTCCTCGATTTTCTTTCGTGAGATTTTATTTAGACGTGTCGCGTCTAAATCATTCCCAAAAAGTTCTTGCGTTTTTTTGAGAGTGTGATATAATTAAATTAAAGAAAGGGAAAGAGTTCCCAAAATTAAAAAGGAGAACAAAAATGAAAGCAACAGGTATTATAAGAAGAATAGATGATTTGGGAAGAATTGTTATTCCGAAAGAAATTAAAAATCGTTTGAATATTGAAAATGGCGACCCATTAGAAATTTTTGTCGAAAATAATGATATAATTTTAAGAAAATATAACAATACTGGTGAAATTGCCCAAAATTGCGCAAACTGGGTTAATCAGTATAAAAACAAAATTATTTCAATTACCAATATAGAGGGTAAAACAAGTTGTGTATTTTATTCTAATTCAGGAATTAAACAGGCAAGTGTGATTTATTGTCCGTCGGATAAATTTGATTTGAATGTAGCAATTTGTTATTGCGCAAAAAAGGTTGGTTTTCAGATTGAGGGAATTTAACGTTCCCTCTTTCTCCCAAAATTTGATTTTTCGTCAAATTTATGCTATAATGGTTTTAGATAAAAACGGAAGCGAAGCGATAGGAGTATAAAAACGGAAGCGGGATTTTCCGATTTTTATTTACTCTTAAAATTTATTTAGACGTAAAACGTCTAAATATCCCAAAATAGTTGTTGACTTTATATATAGGGTGATGTATACTTATAGTGTCGAAAGGGGATAGGAAATCCCCGATAGATAAAAAAATAGGGTTGCGACCAACGCAAAGCCGAAAGGCAAAAGAAAGGCAACATTATGACCAACAGAGAATTTTATACCGCAATCGCAAACGGCGCAATGAACGATGAACTCGTAGCGTTCGCACAGGAGGCAATTGTAAAGATGGATGAACGCAACGCAAAGCGCAATTCCAAGCCCTCTAAAACCGCCGTCGAGAACGAACCCATCAAGGCGCAAATTATGGAATTTATTACCAATCGCAATGAGTTTTGTATCGCAGGCGCAATTGCTGAGGCACTTGAACTTTCTACGCAAAAAGTCAGCGCCCTTTGCCGTCAGTTGGTAGAGGCGGGCAAACTTTCCGAAAAAGAAGTAAAGGTTCCCAAGCAGGGCAAGCGCAAGGCATATGGAATCGCATAAAATTTGGGGAGAATTTTTCTCCCCTTTTTTTGACAAAATTATGATTTAGACGTGAGGCGTCTAAATAAAAATTTGAAATTTTCTGAAAATTATGATATAATAAACTTAAAGAAAAATAGAAAAGTTCTTGACAAACCCAAAATTATGAGGTATACTTATAGCGTAGTGAAAGGATGGTGTTTCTAATGGCAATTTCTAACAAACAGTTAAATGACGCATTGCGCAATCAGTATCTTGAAATGATAAAAACATTTCTTGAGGAAAAAGGGGAAGAGGTGCTAATTACTGGAACAAATGAATTGTGTTTACCTTGTCTTGACAGTCAACAAAATGACAAATTTATACAGATTGTTATTAAAGTGCCGACAGGTTCAAGAGATGGAGATGCTTTTGATGGGTACAGTCTTGCGGAAGAATTTCAGATGAAACAAAACGCAAAAGCGCAAAAGAAAAAAGAAGATGCCGAAAAGAAGAGAAAGAAAATTGAACGAGATGCCCGCTTGAGAGAAGAAAAAAAGAAACTGAAAGAAAAGGAAGAGTAATCTTCCTTTTTTTATTTCTTATTTAGACGTTAGATGTCTAAATATAATGTTGACAAAAATCAAATACTGATGTAAAATACGACTGTAAAAAAAAAGAAACGAGGTAATTAAAATGAAAAATGCTTCTTCAACAAGTGGTTCTATCGGTTTCGGCGGTTTACTTACTATTGTATTTATTGTATTAAAACTATGCGGCGTAATTTCATGGAATTGGTTTTGGGTTTGTTCTCCGTTGATTTTTACCATTGGTTTTAATGTTATTTTTATAATAATTTGGATAATTATCTTTGTAATAAAAAATAGAGGGTAAATCTCTCTATTTTTTTAATAAAAAAAATAGACGTATTACGTCTAAATTATTTATTGACATATTGCGCGCCGTGTGGTATAATTTAACCGTAACCAAGGAGGAATGAACATGATAATCAGTTATATACTTTTTAATGTACTCAATGTAATTATTCAAACAGTAAAATCAATTGTTACCATTAAGTGTAATAAATACATTGCCTCAATCGTCAATGCCATTGCGTATGGTTTATATACTTATATCATTATTTTAACAAGTATTGATATTGAATTATGGGTTAAAATTGTCGTTGTTGCTCTTGCTAATTTAGTAGGCGTTTTTGCCGTCAAAGCGGTTGAGGAAAAAAGAAAAAAGTCGATGTTGTGGAAAATCGAATTTACGGTAAACGGCGCATTAACTAATACCATTGATGAATTGCTAAAGTTGGCGCGTGTGCCTCATAGTTATATTGACAAAGTAGGCAAATATACAATATTCAATGCTTATTGCGCGACTGAAAAAGAAAGTGAAAGTGTAAAAGAGATTATAAAAAAATATAATGCGAAATATTTTGTTAGTGAAACTAAAATTCTATGAGGGAATTATTCCCTCTTTAATTTTATTTAGACGTTGTGCGTCTAAATTAAATGTTGACAAAATCGAAAAAGTGATGTATAATTCAATCACAAAATAAAGGAAAGGAAAATAAAGAAAATGAAAATCACTTGTGTAGAGAACAACAAAACAACTATATCAGAGGAAATAACCGAGGAACAGTTGACAAACAATGATACCGAGGATATCGAAACCCGATTGGCAAAAGTCCTTGCAAAATGGTTGACTGAAAATGAAGATGATATTGAGGATTGGGATTTAATAGAGGCTTAACAATGTTAAGAGGAAGAATAATCTTCCTCTGTCAAAGAAATTAGACGTGATGCGTCTAAACGATTTATTGACAATAAATAAATACTGATGTATAATATATTTGAAAAACAAAGAACGGAGAAAATAAAATGATTAATTATTATCATGTAAAATGTACTACTTATATTAATGGAAAAGAAAGAAGTGTTCATTCTTTTTGTAATTTATTTACTGAAGAAGAAATACAAGAGAAAGAAATAAGAATAACTTGGGAAAATTTAGATAAAGTTTATTATAAATGGGGTCTTATTTTACCATTTAATTATTATTCTTTTAAGAGAGGAAGAATTATTTCATTCTTTGATGGATTTGACCCCTTTGATAAATCTACTTGGGATATAAAAGAATGGAAACAAAAAAAACTTGATATTATTATAAAAATTCAATATGAAAAAGAAAAAATAACTTTACGTAAATTACAAGAATATGATGTTGAATTAGTCAATCAATTCTTGAAAGACCATAATCTTGATGCAATTAGAGTGTGATTAAATTCACACTCTTTTTATTGTTTAGACGTCTCACGTCTAAATAAGACCAAAATTTCTGTTGACTTATTCGGCGCAATGATGTATTATAATAATGTCGAAAGACGATAAACGAAATATCGAAAGGAAATAATTACCATGTTTGACCGTAGAAAATCTTATTATTTAACTATTGACACCGAAACCGCAAATAATCTTGACAACCCTATTATTTTTGATATTGGCGGAGCTGTTCATGACAAAAAGGGAAATGTGCTTGAAACCTTTTCTTTCATCATTAAAGAGGTATTTTATGAAATGCCCGAACTGATGCGAGAATGTTTCTATCTTGCTAAAATTCCTCAATACAATGCGCAAATTTACAGAGGCGAGCGAAAAGTAGTTTCTCTTTACGAGGCGAAAAAACATATTGATAAATTGTGTGAAAAATACCATATAAAAGCAATCATCGCGCACAATGCCCGCTTTGACTATCGCGCAACAACAACAACACAGCGTTATATAACAAAATCGAAATATCGTTATTTTTTGCCCTATGGCGTGGAAATATGGGATACTTTGAAAATGGCACAAGATACCATTTGTAAGCAAAAAAGTTATATTGCATGGTGTGTTGAACATAATTACATAAAGAAAAACGGCGCACCGAGGGCAACAGCGGAAATTCTATATAGATATATTACAGGCAATAATGATTTTTCTGAAAGTCATACAGGACTTGAGGATGTATTGATTGAAAAAGAGATTTTTGCCCATTGTATGAAACAACATAAAAAAATGAGAAAAAATGTCTGGGAGTAATTCCCAGGCATTTGGAATGATTTAGACGTACCACGTCTAAATAACTTGTTGACACCGCGCCGACTATGAGGTATAATCTATTTGAAATTAAAAGAGAGGATGTGTTCTAATGAAAACGGCAAACGCAAATAAATTCCGGGCAAGGGCAATTGAGGCAATTATGGCATATTTTGTTGAGGCAAATGAGGATTGTAGAATGATTGCCTCAAACAGTTTTAATTTTCCTATTGTTGCCGAGGATGGTGAGGAGGGATGGATTGAGGTTGTAGTAAAAATTCCCAAAGAGGATGATGGGTACGAAAAGCGTGAGGAATACGAAATGAAAACCAAAGAACGCGCCGAAAAGAAAAAGGCACAAGCCGAGGCAAAGGCAAAAAAGATTGAACGCGACCGCAAAGCAAGAGAGGAAAAGAAAAAGGCGAGGGAGGAATGATTCCTCTCTTGAACTTATTTAGACGTGTTGCGTCTAATTTATTCTTGACTTATCAGGCGCGAAATGATATAATAACACTATCAACAAAAGGAGGCAGAAAATGGATATTTCTGTTAAATTAGAACCCGGCACACGGGCAAAGGAAAATTTTTATATGGGATTGTATATTAGTAGGGAAAATGACTATATTCTTAAAGGCGGTACAACAAACGAACTTGCGCGCCGTTTTGCCGAACACAAGCGTAATAATCCAAAATTAAAGAATTACCCCGCACGGGAAGAATTTGCTTTTATTCCGATTTTTCACCTCAAATTAAGTCGGGCAAATACTCTTAAACTTGAAGATGATTTTATGGAGCAAATTAAAGCATTGGAGTGTTATAAATATATTCTTAATGATAGATTTTTGCTTAAAGACGATTTGCCCGAATTTATTTATTTAACGGTAAAGAAAACTTATGTTATTCCGTTTAGACAAATTGTACAGGAAGAGTTGAGGAGAATGGGAAGATAAAATTATCTTCCCTTGAGGTTATTTAGACGTCGCGCGTCTAATTAAGTTATTGACAAGTTAAAAAAAGTGATGTATAATTCAAGTACAAAATAAGAAAAGAGGTTGATATTATGTACAGAGACAACAGAGACGGTGAACTTTATGAGGACTATGAAAGTGCATATGATGCCATGCTTGAAACCATGGATATGTCGGACTATGAACAGGCGCGAGGATGGAATGTTGAGGCTCTTTTGTCAATAATTATGAGTAATTGCCCCGATGCAATTTCATATGAAATCAACGAATGTGAAGAGGAATTTTTCAAAGAAAACTTTGAAGAGGTTGATGAAGAGGAGGAATAATTCCTCTTCTTTTTTTTACGGGATTTAGACGTATGACGTCTAAATCCATTTTTTTTCAAATTTTTATTCAAGTCAAAATTCAACTTCCTATTCTCTCACATACACTGCGCCCGCCGTCAAATTTTAACTTTTGTCAAATTTTAAACCAGCTACAAAAAGCTACATCAGCTGGGTTTGTCAAATTTTAAGCCAGCTGGGAATTTAAACAGCTACAAATTTAAACAGCTACGAATTTTGATTTTTAACAAAATTTCGGCTATAATATATATAGAAAGTGAGAGAAAGAGAGGATAAAAAAATAGCCCGCTCGCGCACGGGAGTGGGCAACAGAAAACTTGAAAAAGTTTTAAAATTCAGCTATAATATATATGTAAGATAAGTTCCCCACACAAAACAACCTAATTGGCGCCACCGCCTTACAGTGGAGAAAGAGGTCTAATATGACAAAGAGAGATTTTTTCAACGCTATTGCTAACGGTCAGATCACTGATGAACTCAAGGAGTTTGCCACCGAACAGATTGCGCGAATGGACAGTGCCAACGAGAAGCGCAAGAACACCCTTTCTAAGAAGCAGGAAGAAAACGAAGCCGTAAAAGTTGAAATTCTGACGCACCTTGACACTGAACCCAAGACTGCTACTACGATTGGCGAACTGATGGAAATTTCCACACAGAAGGCTTCGGCACTGCTTAGACAGCTTGTACAGGACGGCAAAGCAACCGCAACCGAAGTAAAGATTACGGGTAAGGGTAAGCAGAAAGGCTACACGAAGAATTTTAACGAGAACATGTAAGTATATATTATACGTACATATTGTACATAGAGGAGAAACTTTTCTCCTCTATTTTTTTATATATTTATAT
>ERZ1034962.100-NODE-100-length-48944-cov-12.114484_pt1 | contig 48944 bp, 39 predicted proteins | sample MGYA00520696_ERZ1034962 | MGnify/ENA primary metagenome ERZ1034962 (study PRJEB33766, sample SAMN09781770) | gut metagenome | biome: gut microbiome | host: Homo sapiens | place: Madagascar | study: EMG produced TPA metagenomics assembly of the PRJNA485056 data...
ATCCGGATATGGCAGAAATGCTGTATCTGGATTTTTTTATTTTTTTTAAAACTTTTTTGCAAATTGCCCTGTCTGTTATAGTAGATGCTTTTGTTATGGTAGAAGAAAAGTGCGGCTATTATAGAAAAAAGTAAAATGTGCAAAATATCTAAAAAGCAAGAATATTTTTGTAGACTATTGACATCCGTTTTTTTTTTTTTATAATGTTTGTGCTTTTTTACAGACATCAATGAGGTTTACATAAGTATAAGGAAAGGCAATGTAACCGATAGAAGGCATAGTGTATAAGAGAAAAGGAGAGAGAAGGATGAAAATGAATAAGATGAAAGAATGCATCATGTGTCTTGTATTAGCCGCGATGCTGGGTATCGGCGGGATCATACCTACGGCACCGGTATTAAAGACGGAGGCAGCATCATTATCAGCGGCGGATGATTCCCAGACAGTGATAGGATGTCATCGATTGCATGATACATCTTATGCTGCGGTGCAGGTAGGTAATAAGATTTATTATTCAAGTGACAGAACAGGTTATATCTTTTGCTATGATGTCAAGAAAAAGACAAATAAGAAGTTAGCAAAGCTGCCAAAACAGGTAAGAAATAAGAATACATATTATTCCAATAAGAATTATGCCAATATCAGCAACATGTTTTACTATAAAGGATATCTTTATTGTGGTTTAATGGATGATCTTATGTGTTATGGCATTATTCGCGTAAATGTGAAAAACGGAAAGGTGAAAAAATTATTTTTTGAGCGTTCATCAAGCAGTGTTTTGCCGGAGCCGGGTTTTGAGTTTTCCATTTATAAGAATAAGATATATTATGCATATTCAAATGGCACTTCAAACTATAATTATTATTTTGCATCTATGGATCTGGATGGCTCTCATAAAAAAGTAATCAGTCAAAAAGCGCTTACGAAAGTGTGTCGAAATGTAAAGGACAGCCGCATGATTGTTTATAGAGATGCGGTGTATGTCTATAACAACTTTGATGTTTTCTACAAAATAAACAAAAAAGGGAAAAAGACAAAGATCAAGAATCTGCCGAAAACATATATGAAGGTTAAGGTCAGCACATCCGGTTGTGTAATTGACGATGAGAAAGCACAGTATAAGGGATATGAATATGACTCAATGGGAAGTCTTGATCGGTTAAACAAAAAGAATATTGCGACAGGAGAAGAAAAGACCATTAATTTCAGCTCAAGCGAGAGAAGAAGCTATATTGTGCTTGGAGACTATATCCTGTTAAGAAAGGCTAAAGCAAAGAAGAAACCGGGTGAATCGAAAATCACCCTTCAGCTTCTTAATAATAAAGGTAAGAAGATCAAAGATCTGTATAGCTACAGTGTAAATTATAATGAGTAATATATCACAATATTAAAAGCAAAGGAGAGATGATTATGAAAAAAATGAAGAAACTACTGGCGCTTATGTGCATCGCTATAGCTGCACTCATATGGCTGCCGGGACTAAAGTTTCCGTCAGAGGCGGGAAGTATTGATTACGAGGAGATGGTGTCGGTAGAATCCGGAGGAGATGTCACCTTATCAATAAATCTCAGTAAGTTAAATCTACCGGCAGGTTTTGAGGTGGGCAGTTGTAACTGGCTTACAGATGGTGGAACTGTCAGTGCAGATGGATTGTCATATACATTGAGAAATGTTACAAAATCCCAGGTTGTTTCTGTATATATATCCGACAAGAATAGTACAGATGGAAGATTTTGCGAATTTTATATTTATGTAAATTCTTCAAATATAACAGCTAAAGCAGTTGGCAATAATACGGTGATCGCGAACTCAGGAGAGAAAGTAACACTTAAGGTATCCGCAAGCAGTGATCAGGGGAAGCTTACATATACATGGTATAAAGGACAGTCATACGGAGGAGATGTAGGACAGTTAGGCCATAAAGCATCTTATACCTGTACAGCACCGGTAAACAAAACAAAAAAGCTGAAGACTGAGGAATATCACTGTGTGATTTCTGATGAAACGGGTAATTCAAGCACAGTTTCCTTTACTGTATGTGTAAACAGTACAGCCAAAGAGAGCAAATTAAAGACAAATAAGGTCTATATTCTGACAGGGGATAGTCAGGTGGAACAGGTGATAAAGGCGGTTAATAAGAAATATCCGTCTTATACAAAGAATATCGAAGTGATCAAATATGAAGTTGGCGGAGGATCAGCTGAATATTATGCATTAGTACAGCAGAAGCTTGCAAACAATCCCGAAGCTACGTTTATCGTTTTAATGGATTCATCAAAGCTGGATGTACTTTTATCTACAGGAGTATTTACAGATCTGGACAAGCTTGGACTTACAGATGCTTACAGCCAGTCTTATCCATATACCAGAAAAGCAGGAACCTATAAGGGCAAGCTTGTAGCGATGACACCGGAAGCAATACCGGGAGCATTTATGTTTGATCCGGATATTGCACAGAAGGTTCTTGGAACTTCAGATCCTGAAAAGGTTCAGAAGATGATCGGAACAGTTGATGGCTATCTGTCTGTTGCTGCAAAGATGAAGGAGGCCGGTTACTATATGACCTCCGGAGCATCAAAAAATACAATGAGTGGTTGTGAGGGTATTCTCAATGACATGATAGGGGATACATCGTATTCTTACGAGGATAATAGCAAGGTATTTATGTTATCTGAAGCAGATAAGAAGACTGTGGAAAAGATTGCGAAGGCGACCCGTAGAAATGGATATGATACAGGAAGCTCGATGTGGACCAGTGCTTGGGTGGCTGATATGACATCCGGTAAGGTATTTGGCTGGTTCTCCGGCACCTGGGGACAGTATAGCATGACATTTGACAAGCCGATGGCTGCCTGTCAGGGACCATTTGCCTATAACTGGGGTGGTACATACTACGCAATTAAGAGCGGCAAGCAGGATGAAGCAGCAGTGCAGTTCCTAAAAGCCTTATGCTGCGATCCTTCTGTAATGAGTTCTCTGGGCGACCTTCCAAATAATACCGTTGCAGCTCAGAAGGTGATCAGTAAGGGTAAGAATCCTGCAGCTATGAAAAATAATCAGAATATTTATAAAGTATTCGATAAGATGGCAAGAAGCATCAATGGTGGTTCTTATAAGATCTCAAAACCAAAGGTATCCCTTACAAGTAATGGCATTGTAAAGGGATCTGACGGAAAATATTACTATGTAAAGAAAGGCCTGATCCAGTCAGGCAGAAGCGGATTCATCAAAGTTGGCAAGAAGACCTATTACATCAAGAAGGGCGTAGTGCAGAATAAAAAGACCGGATTCGTGAAGAACGGCAAGAAGTACTACTATGTAAAGAAAGGTGTCTGTAGTACAAAGAATGAATTCGTAAAGGTTGGTAAGAAGACCTATTATCTGAATAAAGGCGCAAAGAACACTAAGACCGGATTTGTAAAAGTCGGTAAGGCAACTTATTACGTTAAGAAAGGTCTGAAGACTACACAGACAGCATTCATCAAGAATGGCAGACAGGAATACTATGTCAAGAATGGCGTATGGAAGAAGTCTTATACCGGAAATGTCACCTATAGAAATCATGTTTACTATGTGAAGAAGGGTGTAAAAGTAAAAAAGGTGAGATAATACATGAAGAATAGATTGAAGCAGATCATTGTCTGGTGCATGGTAGCAGCCTTGCTGTGTGTGAATTGTTCATTTACATCAGAAGCAAAAACCGGCAGTAAGGTTAAGGTTTCGAAGACATCTATTACGTCGGTAAAATCCAAGTCGGCAGGACAGGCGACAGTAACGTTTAAGAAACAGAACAAGGCGAGCAGCTATCAGATTCAGATCAGCACAGACAAGAAGTTTAAGAAAGGCGTAAAAAGCCAGAAAGTCAGTGCCGGGAAAAGGACTGTTACATTCAAGAAGCTGAAGCAGGGCAAAAAGTATTATGTCAGGGTTCGTGTGTACAGGACTGTAAAGAAGAAAAAATATCACAGCGCATGGAGTAAAGTGAAGTCTGTTAAAGTGAAAAAGAAGACGACAAAGAAGGACTCCGGTCAGAAGAATACTGGTGATAGCAATAAGTCTGAGAACACCACAGATGTAACGGATGCCACTGAGAACGCAGGCACCACCAAGGATACAGACACCACTGGAAACACAGGTGCAACTAAGGATACAGATACCATCGGGAACCCAGACGCTGCCGGGGACACGAATTCCGGTGGACAAGAGTCCGAGGATCAAAAAAAAGAGTGGGATGGTACAGTAGAGCTGGAAAAAATGGAATATGAACTGGGAGAAGAAATAAAGGTTCATTATTCCAAGCAGCCGGAATGTGCAGGAGAAATAAAGGAATATTATACTTATGGTAATCGGGGAGAATATATCGATTATACAGAAAGATATACCAAAAAGAATGAGAACGGAAATATGGTATGTACGAGTGTCGGACATACTAGCCTGTGTATTATATTCCCTGAGACAGAACATTATAAAGAGACATGGATTTCTTTGGGAAAAGTGAGAATATACAATAATGAAGACCCGCTTGGAGGATTTAATCTGTCCGGTTATAAGTACGGGGAAACCATGAAGAAAGAGGTTGAAGATACAACCGTAACGAATGGTACAGGTTCTTTTTGTGAATGGTTTGCATGTGAAGGTAATGCTGCATGGTTAAATGAACATATAACCTTTAAGGTATCCGATGTTACACCGAAAGAATACAGAAATCTGATGGATTGGGCAGGCTGGAATACTTCAGAACCGGAAATAAAAGTAGAAACCTATAATCTGAAGGGGGTATATGGAGAGACAACATCCGTTACGACTTCGACAACAAGTGGAAAAATAGAATTTTCCGGCAAGGCAATGTCACAGTGCAAGCTTACTGTAACAGCTGGTGCAGGTGTGCGCGTATGCAGACTGGATGCTTACAGGGATGGTGTTTTATATGACACTATGTATGTTGCTCCGAAGCCATATGATGAAGATGGAAATCTTCTTGATACAGAATTGTATACAAAGGTTCGGAGAAATGTAGAGGCAAAGCTGTGGACAGATGATATGTCGAATTATGATAAGCTGAAAACTCTTGCAGATTATATTTCAACGACAGCACATTATCCGGGATATCAATGTACTCAAAAAGATGTAAATCCGACTCTGTGGGATGGATTCTCAGTCGATGGTATTGCGCTTTATTATAATATGTTCAATATGCCGGTTTTAAACCGCGCGATGGCATTGCGTGGCGGTATCATAACCTGTGTGGCTATAGATATTGTTTGCGCTGCGGCAGAGGAGGATCTGAGACTGAATTATCTGTATGATAAAGCGACAGATACTGTTGCAGAAGGCGAAGGCGTATGGCTTACGATCGGAGATGCCAGTACCAATCCAAGCGCAGGAGCGCATGAGTCTCTGGCATACAAAGATGCCGATGGCAATATTGTATATATCGATGCTCAGGGAAGAATGGCAAGAAATTCATGCGAAGAACATGGCTGCCTGGATAAGGTCATCAGAGATTAGATCCGTGTCGGACATGAAGAAGCGAAGAATATAGAGGCAGATATTTAATCAAATAATAAAGGAGATAGATAAGATATGAAACAATTTTTTAAATCACATGTTATTTTATTTAGTATGATTGCAGTCCTGATCGGATGTTTGATTTATCCGAATCAGGCAGATGCAAAGATGTATCAAACGCAGGATGTTTACAATGGAAGCGGCGGATGTTCAGTTGTGATCAGTGGTAATAAGGTTTACTATTCAATCACGGAAACTGGAAAAATCTTCTGCTATGATATCAAAACGAAGAAGACAAAAACCATTGCCAAAGCAGGTGGAAAAGGATTTGGAAGCTTGAGGAAAAAGGGAAATTATCTGTATGCAGTCTATGATAATTATGGCGGATCTGATGGATCAGATAAGTATATCGTGCGTGTATCTATTAAGAATGGTAAGAAAACAAAACTTGCAAGAGGCCGTGATTTTGTATTTGCAGGCAAAAAGATCTACTATACAAAGACGCAGCATGTAAAGACCAGTGATATAGAATATGATAAAACGGTCGGTACATATTCCATGTCACTTACCGGAAAAAATAAAAAGAAAGCAAAATCTGTTGTATTAAATACAGAACGGGATGCAAGAACGCCGATCAAGACATCAAAAGGTTCACTTACCTCCAGAGGAAAGACAGTGGGTAGTTTATATTTTCCACAGGCGATAGATTATACGACGTCAAAGGGAAAGAAAACGGAGATCTATAATGTATTGAAGGATAAGAATGCAAGCAGTACTTCAACGATACAGTATTATACATTACAGGGTGATTACATTGTGTATAAGAAATGTGATAAAAATGGATTTTCCAAACTGATACTCGTGAAAAAGAACGGAAAAGGATCCAAAGTTTTATATTCAGCACCTTCTGTAAGTGGTTGGTAAAATGAAAAATACGGACACAGCAGTCATTCGGAATAGGATGAATGGCTGGAGTTTGCAATGATCCATATAATATGTTGCGTTTGGTATATGGCATCAGATACAGATAATAGAATTTATTTGTATCTGGTGCTTTTTTGAAATTTATACATCAGTAAAAACAATATGAATTTGTAATTATTTCTCTGATTTATTGGTAATTACATAGAAAATATACAAAAACGGATTATTTTTTTGTGAACTATTGACACCCGTTTTTTTTATGTTTATGCTTTTTTACAGGCATTGGGGAAGTTCACATAAGTATAATAAAAAGCAATGTAACTTAAGAAAAACATAGTGTAGATGAAGAAAGCCGGTTATTATATGACTTCAGGTGCATCAGGATGTGATGAGGCAGGAACTGTTAAATATGGAATGCTGCATCAGATGGTAGGGGATCAGTATTATAATGATGCTGATTATGATAATGATAAGAGCTATATGTTATCTGCAGCAGACAAGAAGATTGCAAAGAAGATAGCGGCTGGAACAGATGACAACGGATATGATACAGGAAGCTGGATGTGGTCAACGGAATGGGTGGAAGATATGAATTCCGGTAAGGTGTTCGGCTGGTTCTCCTGCTCATGGGCAGCACAGTATTCTATAGTATTTGACAAGCCGATGGCAGTGTGTCAGGGACCGATCTCCTATTGCTGGGGCGGAACCTATTTCGCAGTAAAGGGTGGCAAAAAGGATGAGACCGCAGCACAGTTCTTAAAATTAGTATGCTGTGATCCGGATGTAATGAGCACCTTTGACACCTCTGATGCCTTTAACTATCCAAACAATACAGTTGCCATGAAGAAGCTGATCAAGAAGGGAAAGAATCCGAAAGATCTTAATGGAAAGCAGGTCGCTATGAAGGGCAAGCAGAATCTGTATGAAGCATATGATAAGATGGCAAGAAGCATCAATGGTGGTTTTTATAAGATCTCAAAGCCAAAGGTATCCCTTACCAGCAATGGTATCGTAAAGGGTTCTGACGGAAAGTACTATTATGTCAAGAAAGGTCTGATTCAGTCAGCAAAGACAGGCTTCTTCAAGGTAGGTAAGAAGACCTATTACATCAAGAAGGGTGTCATGCAGAATAAGAAGACCGGATTCGTGAAGAACGGCAAGAAGTACTACTATGTAAAGAAGGGTGTCTGCAGTACAAAGAATGAGTTTGTAAAGGTAGGTAAGAAGACCTATTATCTGAATAAAGGCGCAAAGAACACCAAGACCGGATTTGTAAAAGTCGGTAAGGCAACTTATTACGTTAAAAAAGGTCTGAAGACAGACAAGACAGCATTCATCAAGAATGGTAAGAAAGAATGTTATGTCAAGAATGGTGTATGGAAGAAATCTTACACCGGAAATGTCACCTATAGAAAGCACGTTTACTATGTGAAGAAGGGTGTAAAAGTGAAAAAAATAAGATAGTTATTCGTGGCAGGTGCAAATATTCAAACGACTACTGTAGGTGCAAGTATGACAAAAAAGATACAAGTGTCGTGATTGCGGAGCGGTACTTAGCGAATAGGATTTGAAGTAGGATTAAAAGATCCGGATATGGCAGAAATGCTGTATCCGGGTTTTTGAATATATAGGAAAGTTTGTCCTATATAGTAAAAAGCGTTTCGCTAAAGATATAGGTAAATAATTATAAACTTGTTTTCCTTTCTGATATCCGTTACAATCAGACTTGGAGAGACGGAGGCAATATACAAAGCTAAAATATGCATGTTATTCTGTTTTATCGGGAAAGGAGATGAAATATGGATAACGAAATTGTATATTCCTCCAAGGCTACTGATCAGAAAGCACAGTATGATGCCAGTGCCAAGCGCCTGCTTGGACAGAAGATCATATTGGCGCATATACTGATCAGGGTAGTAGAAGAATTTAAAGGTATGGATGCAGATACGGTTGCTTCGCTGATCGAGGGCGAACCGTATATCAGTCAGGTTCCGGTAGAACCGGGATTAACGAACAAAGAAACGGTGGATGCCAGAACCGGTGAACGGATTGTCGGACTGAATACAGAAAGTTCCGAAATTGATGAGGGAAAGATATATTTTGATATTATCTTCTATGTACGGATGCGGGATGGACTGGCGAAAATGATCATTAATTTGGAAGCCCAGAAGAATGAACCGACAAAGTATTTTATCTTAAATCGGGCAATCTTCTATACGGCAAGACTGGTGTCATCCCAGAAAGAGCGGGAATTTATAGGTTCTGATTATAATGAGATCAAACAGGTGTATTCCATCTGGATCTGTATGAATATGAAAGAGAACAGTCTGAGTCATATTCATATGGTAAAAGATGATTTACTTGGCGAACAGGATTGGAAAGGCAATCTGGATATCCCTAACATCGTGATGATCGGTCTGGCAAAGGAGATTCCACCAAAGGAAGAACAATATGAACTGCATCGATTGCTGGGAGCGTTACTATCGCAGACAATGACGGCAGAACAAAAGTTGAAGCTTATGAAACAGGAGTATGACATACCGGTAGACAGAAATGGTATTAGAGATGAGGTGAAAGTCATGTGTAATCTGAGTGAAGGCGTAGAAGAAATGGGATATGCAAAGGGCGAAGCCGCTGGTAGAGCTGCTGGCATGGTCGCTGGCAGGTCAGAGGGCGAAAAAATAGGCGAAGCACGAGGCAAGACTATTGGAAAATCGGAGGTTATCCTGAAAATGCATAAGAAAGGCTATTCCTTAGAGCAGATCATGGATGTAACCGATATGAGTGAGACGGAAATCAAGACAATTATAGGATAAGAGCATAGGCAGAACAGGTAATATGTATATTTTAGCAGAAGTCCGGATATGGCAGAAAGGCTGTATCTGGATTTTTTTGAAGACTATGTTAAAACTTTTTTAGGAGTCATCCTGTCTATTATAGTAGATGCATGACATTCATGATTATAAGCAAAGGAGAGATGATTATGGGAAAAATGAAAAGCAGATTAAAGCGGTTCGTTGTCTGGTGCATGGCGACAGTCATGTTATGCATGAGTGGACCGTTTACAGCAAATGCGGCAGCATTGGAAAGTGGGACACCGGAACTTGCGGCAGCAAAGACTGTAAAGATCAAAAATGCAAAAGTTGGAACAAAAGTCACGGTAGGGAATTATACCTACAGGATAACCGCACTGACCCCGAAGAAGAAAACGGTAGAGGTAACGGGATTTACAAAAAAAGCAAAAAAGAAGCGCACTGAGGTGATGGTGCCTGCCAGTATAAAGATCACATCGAAGACAGGAAAGTATAAGGGAACTTATAGTTTTAAGGTTACATCTGTTGGGAAGAAGGCTTTCTATAATAACAAAAGAATATGGAAGATAACATTAGGAAATAATATCCGCACAGTTAAAAAACAGGCGTTTTACGGATGCTCCAATCTGGGCAGTCTTATTTTCTATGATGCGGACAAGCTGAAGGTGCTTGAAGCGGGAGCGTTTCAGAATTGCAAAAATCTGTGGTATACGAACCTGGACAAGCAGAATATGATGATAAAAAAGATCGGGAAAAATGCACTAAAAAACTCAGGCATAAAAGATAATCCGTATTTTATCAAAACGAAGAAAAAACCGAAGACAATCGATAACAATCAGATGATTATAACAGAGTCATACGAGGACGGCGGTGAAAAGATCGGCGGGCTGGATAATATGGGTGAGGGTGTTGTGAGCAAATGGAAAGGGCTTGTTGTCTATTCGAAGAAACCGGTAAATCCAAGAAAATTTATTACGAAATATGGAGATTCATATGGATACCGAGAGGCTGATCTGCCGGTGCTTGATGGTTCCGGTGGGGCAACAACATATCTGCCAAATTACAAAAATGTAGAGATTTTGTTCGGAGCAAACACCCATAAACTGGAATCGTCCATTTGGGAAGTCTTTGGAGAGATAAATATGGAATATTATAACGTTGCTCCTTATATAAATGCAGGATATAAATATATGACCTATATTTACATAGACAGCTTGGTAGAAAAACCATATGATCTTTCTATTTATTATGGAAAAGAAAAAGTAAAAACGGTCAAGATGGAAGGCATCACAAAGGCAGAAAGAAAAACAGCCCTGAAGGAATCGGTTACAACCTGGGGAACTCTGGCGGATGTTTTAAAAGTAAACAGGCTGTTCGAGAAACTGAGAGCAGGCTATGAAAAGAAGTATAACAGATCTGCAAAAAATCTTGATATGGGAGAAATGATACAGTTACTGGATGCTTATATAGGCTCATTTCCATATAACGAATATAATTGCGGGGCGGTCTGGTGTATGGTCGAGGCGGCAAAATACTACGGAGCATATGGAATGGTCGTATACAATGATTCGGAAAAAGAATATTATCGGAATCTGCAGCCGACCATATATGGTCCGCTCAAGAATTATAATGCGGTTCATGATGAACATACAAAGATGTATTTTCATACAATCGGACTGGTAATCTATGAAGGCGGATATATGTTTGGAGAGCTAAATGGTAATATGGCGAATAATAAAAGTACATATTTGGAATGCCTGCCGGAGGATTATCATAAGATTACAGAATTCAGAATGGATCAGACCCCTCTGACAAGTGTTGATGAACATTGTATCCAGATCGCATCGTATAAAAATGTTGCTGATTTCTGGCAAAAGAATTATAAGATAGATGTTCATACATTCGATCCGTATAATCCGGATACATGGTATTAATTCGGAATTGTTAATATACGGCATCAGATACAGATAACAGGATTTATTTGTATCTGGTGTCGTTTTTTTTACGCATTGTGATGGTAAAAAATGCGGATTAATGCTACAATAAAACGAATGGGGAAACGCTTTGGCAGATACGAATGAAAAGGCTGAATGAGATCATACGAGAGGAAACGAAAAAATGAACAAACGAAACCGGTTAAAAACCATTCGGCCGCAGAATGAACGTGCGGCAAGAGCATTCCGTAAGAAGCAGAACATGAAGGTAGAGCTGAACAAGAAGTGGCTGCCTGTTGTCTATGTGGTGATGCTCGGTATCTGTATTTTACTGAATGTGACAAATGATAGTCTGGATCCGGCAAATGTGCTGATCAGTGTCTGTATGTTTGGAATCGTGGGAGCGATATTTGTCTATGCCTATAAGCATCTGAAACACATCGACCAGATGGGGGAGGATTTTCGTATAGCCATCAGCTATATCAAGGGCGATTATGCTAAGGAAAAGAAGCTCCTATGGGATCTGTATCGTACCGAAACCCGGTATGGTATCTTTAATGAAGAACATCTGAGAAATTCCTATGTAGATTATGTGGAAGAAATGAAACGTCTGGAGCAGGATGAAGAAGGAAAATATGCCTGCGACATCGAAGATTTTATAAATTATCAGCTGATCGATGATGCTGTGGAAAAGGGTCGTCTGAGTCTGGTTCCCGGTGCCATGACAGGTCTTGGTATTCTTGGTACCTTTATCGGTCTGTCAATCGGACTTCAGGCATTTAACACTGGATCAGCAGAAGAGATCACGAACAGTATCGGACCTTTGATGGATGGTATCAAGGTTGCATTCCATACATCAATCTATGGTATGATCTTTTCCCTGACCTTTAACCTGATCTTCAAGACTGTTCTGGAGCAGGCATATCACAAGCTGGATGAATTTGTAGCAGAATTCAAGCGCTACGTCCGTCCGGATGCGACTTACGATAACGGTAATCTGGAACTTGATTTCCAGAAGAAGCAGTTGGAAGCAACGATAGCAACCCAGAAAGCCATCGAGGAGACACTGGCTTATCTGAAATCCATGCATGAGGACATCGAGGATATCCGGATCCTGACAAAGGATCAGAATGATATCTTCCGTGGCAGACTGAACCGCCCGAGAGCGATCGAACAGAGCAGCAGGGAGGGATAAGGCATGAGCAAGAAACGAAGAAGACCGGAGGAAGACGAAACCTCCTACTGGCTGTCTTATTCCGATATGATGGCAGCACTCCTTCTGATCTTTATCCTGATCATTTCATTTACACTGATGCAGTCAAAGAGCCAGTACGAGAGTAAACAGGCGGAGCTTGATAAGCAGAAGGAGATCATTAAAGAGCAGGAACAACTCTTAAAAGATCAGCAGGAGGAGCTGGATCGGATCGCAGGCATCCGAAGTGATCTGGTGGCGGCACTCCGTGATGAGTTCGCAGACAGTTCGTTAAATGTCAAGGTAGACGAGAAAACGGGTGCGATCACCTTTGATGCCAGCGTGTTATTTGATGTTGCGGACAGTGACCTGAAAGAAGAAGGAAAGACGTTCTTAAAGGAATTTCTTCCCAAATATTGTAATGTGCTGTTGGATGAAAAATATCGTGATTATGTATCGGAGATTATTATAGAAGGTCATACAGATACGAATGGATCTTATATTTATAATCTTGAACTTTCCCAGCAGAGAGCCTTTTCTGTTGCGAAGTATTGCCTGACCGAGAGTAACGGGATCATAAGCTCTACGGATGTTGAACTGCTCCGAAGTGTGCTGACGGCAAATGGAAAGTCCTACAGCAATCCGATCTATAAGGAGGATGGATCTGTCGATCTGGAAGCATCCAGACGAGTAGAGATTCTGTTCCGGCTTCAGGATGAAGAAATGATCGCTGAGATGATGGATATTCTGAAAGAGAAATAGATATTTTGAAAGAGAAACAGACCAACACTTGCGGTTTTAAAAACGAGATGGTACAATGAGCATTGCGATGGGATGTGTTTGTACATACCAGCATAATGCGAAACCGACATTGAACCGACAGGTGAAATGGTACAATGAGCATTGCGACGGTACATATTTATATGTACTAAATGGATAGATTGTCTTTTGAAAGGAAAACGAGATGAAAAGAGTAGTTGTAACAGGAATGGGTGCTGTAACCCCGATCGGAAATAACGTAGAAGAATTCTGGGATGGCATTAAGAAGAATAAAGTAGGTATTGGCGAGATTACAAAATTTGATGTATCCGAATATAAATGCAAAATGGGTGCTGAAGTAAAAGATTTTGATCCGAAACAATATATGGATCCAAAGGCAGCCAGAAGAATGGAGCCGTTCTGCCAGTATGCAGTTGCAGCTACCGGTGAAGCAATCAGGAATGCCGGTATTGATCTTGAAAAAGAGGATTTGACAAGATTTGGAACCTGTATCGGTAACGGACTTGGCGGCGTAGCTACGATTGAAAAGGAACATGCCAAGGTTATGAATGGCAAGGCAAACCGTGTCAGTGTAATGATGGTTCCTATGATGATCTCGAATATGGCAGCCGGAAATGTAGCAATCGCATATGGCTTAAAGGGCAAATGTACAGATGTTGTAACAGCATGTGCGACAGGAACAAACAGCATTGGCGAGGCATATCGTTATATTCAGGTCGGAGATGCGGATGTGATGGTAGCCGGAGGTGCTGAATCACCGATCTGTGAGACAAATGTTTCAGGATTTATCTCCATGACAGCTCTTTCAAGTGCAACAGAAGCAGATCGTGCGTCGATTCCGTTTGACAAAGACAGATGTGGATTCGTTATCGGTGAAGGAGCTGGAGTCGTAGTTCTTGAATCTCTGGAGCATGCGCAGGCAAGAGGAGCAAAGATCCTTGCCGAGGTTGTCGGATATGGTTCCACCTGTGATGCATTTCACATTACATCCCCTGCCGAGGATGGAGAGGGTGCAGCAAGAGCCATGACACTCGCAATCAACGAGGCTGGCATTACACCGGCAGACGTTGATTATATCAATGCACACGGAACAAGTACCCACCACAATGATCTTTATGAGACAAGAGCCATTAAGAAAGCATTTGGTGAGGATGCATATAATGTAAATATCAATTCTACAAAATCCATGATCGGTCATTTATTTGGCGCGGCCGGAGCAGTTGAATTTATTACATGCGTAAAATCTATCGAAGATGGATACATTCACCCAACAGTAGGTCTTCGTGAGACAGAAGGCGAGATCGACCTGAATTATACAAAGGGTGAGGGCGTTCATAAGGACATTACATATGCACTGAGCAATTCTCTTGGATTTGGCGGACACAATGCAAGTATCCTTGTAAAGAAATGGGAAGAATAAGATCCAGACAAAAACAGATATAAAAGAATTACACATCATAAATAATGTGAGCAAAAGTATTTGCACGAAAAAGTGTAAATTTACATGGAAAAGTGAAAATTTACATCAAAAAGTGAAAAAACGTATTGACATATTCCTTGTGTTATGGTAAAGTATCTCCCGATGAACTGCCGAAGACAGTAGGTGCCGGATGGCATAAGTTGAAAAACGCCTACCGAGGAATATATCGTTAATATTATTTTAACTATATGCTCTCTGTCTTATCGACAGAGAGCTTTTCTTATTTTAGCAGAAGATGCTTTCTGTTAACTATGTGCAGTCATTAGTAAAACAAGGAGGCGCATTATGGCAAAGGTAGAGATTAAGAAGCCAGTAGTTGAAGAAATCAAAGCTAACTTAGATGGTGCTCAGACAGCAGTTGTAGTTGACTACCGTGGACTTACAGTTGAGCAGGACACACAGCTTCGTAAGCAGTTAAGAGAAGCTGGGGTTGTTTATAAGGTATACAAGAACACCATGATCAACTTCGCTATTGAAGGCACAGAGTTCGAGGGACTGAAGCCATGTCTCGAAGGACCTACCGGATTAGCTATCTGTAAGACAGATGCTACAGCAGCAGCCAGAATCTTGGCTAACTTCGCAAAGACTGCTCCGGCACTTGAGCTTAAGGGTGGCGTTGTAGAAGGTACATTCTACGATGCAGCAGGTATCGCAGTTATTGCAAACATTCCTTCAAGAGAAGTACTTATTTCCAAATTCCTTGGAAGTATCCAGTCACCTATTGCAAACTTCGCTCGTGTTATCAAGCAGATTGCAGAACAGAAGGAAGCTTAATTATTTGTGCATACAGGCACATCGGCTTCTATTTAATAGAAGCAGCAATTATTAAACTATATTATATTAATGGAGGAAATAATAATGACAACTCAGGAAATTATTGAAGTAATCAAAGGTTTATCAGTATTAGAATTAAATGACTTAGTTAAAGCATGTGAGGAAGAATTCGGCGTATCAGCAGCAGCAGGTGTTGTTGTAGCAGCAGCAGGCGGAGACGCTCCAGCAGCAGAAGAGAAGGATTCATTCGATATCGAACTTACAGAAGTTGGTCCTAACAAGGTTAAGGTTATCAAGGTTGTTCGTGAGATCACAGGTCTTGGCTTAAAGGAAGCTAAGGACGCTGTTGATGGCGCTCCAAAGGTTATCAAAGAGGGAGCTTCAAAGGACGAGGCTGAGGAAGCTAAGACTAAGTTAGAGGCTGAAGGCGCTAAGGTTACATTAAAGTAATTTTATTCCTTGTATTTATGAATATCTTTCGACCTGGCGGGAGAATTACCTGCCAGGTCGTTTTTGTCAAAGTTCCGGCGAACTGATCATTTTTATCAATAAGAGCAGTTGAGACCGAATAAGTGATTTTAAGATTCTGAACACAGATACGACATGATATAGTCGGCGTTATGTATCTGTTCTGTAATAATACCGCTGCAGGCTGTTTCAAAAGAATGCAGAGGGGCATATAAATATGGATAAAAGTTCATATACAATTCTTTTATAAAAAAATCCAAATATTTCTTGACATATACCTTGAAAATGTGATACAGTGTAGGATGTCTATACTATGGGTTGGTTTGCGTTCAAACCAGACATATAATGACACGGCTAATATATTTCGGTTAAATGTAAGCATTTCAACAGAATATACGCTTAAAAATAAATTCCAAGGGGTGAATGTGTCGATGGAAAAAAACAGAATTAGTCCTGTTCAATCTGGTAAAGGTATCCGAATGAGTTATTCCAGACAGAAAGATGTACTGGAGATGCCTAACTTTATCGAAGTTCAGAAAAACTCATACCAGTGGTTCCTTACCGATGGTCTGAAGGAGGCATTTAAAGATATCTCTCCTATTACTGACTATACAGGACAGCTTAGTCTTGAGTTTGTAGATTTCCAGTTATGTAGAGATGATGTGAAGTACTCAATCGAAGAGTGCAAGGAAAGAGATGCAACATATGCTGCACCGCTTAAAGTAAAAGTAAGACTCCATGCAAATGACGCAAAGGAAATGTCAGAACATGAGATTTTCATGGGTGATCTTCCTCTTATGACCGAGACAGGTACATTTGTGATCAACGGTGCAGAGCGAGTTATCGTAAGCCAGTTGGTGCGTTCACCTGGTATCTACTATGATATTGCACATGATAAGATTGGTAAGAAGCTGTACTCCTGTACAGTTATCCCAAACCGTGGTGCATGGTTAGAGTACGAAACAGATTCGAATGATGTTTTCTATGTTCGTGTAGATAGAACCAGAAAGGTGCCTATCACAGTACTTATCCGTTCACTGGGAATCGGAACAAATGCAGAGATTATCGATCTGTTTGGCGAAGAACCAAAGATTTTAGCAAGTATTGAAAAGGATCCTTCTGAGACATATCAGGATGGTCTTCTTGAGCTGTACAAAAAAATAAGACCGGGTGAGCCTCTTGCAGTAGAGAGTGCAGAGAACCTGATCAATGCAATGTTCTTTGATCCAAGACGTTATGATCTTGCAAAGGTTGGACGTTATAAGTTCAATAAGAAGCTGGCATTCCAGAACAGAATCACAGGTCAGATACTTGCAGAGGATGCGATCGATCCGGCAACCGGTGAAGTAATCGCAGAAGCAGGCACGACACTTACAAGAGCACAGGCAAAGGATATCCAGGATGCTGCTGTACCATATGTTATGATCCAGACAGAAGAACGTAACGTAAAGGTGCTTTCAAATATGGTAGTAGATCTGTCCAAGTATGTTGGATTTGATCCTGCTGAAGTAGGTATCCATGAGGGTGTATACTATCCTGTCCTTGAAACCCTTTTAAATGAATATTCAGACGAAGAAGAATTAAAGGCAGCTATCGCAAGAGATGCATCTGACCTTGTTCCAAAGCATATAACAAAAGAAGACATTATCGCTTCAATTAACTACAACATTCACCTTGAATATGGTATTGGAACAAAGGATGATATCGATCACCTTGGTAATAGACGTATCCGTGCAGTCGGAGAACTTCTTCAGAATCAGTATAGAATCGGTCTTTCCAGACTGGAAAGAGTTGTAAGAGAGAGAATGACGACTCAGGACGTAGAGACGATCACTCCACAGTCTCTGATCAACATCAAGCCTGTAACAGCAGCAGTTAAGGAATTCTTCGGAAGTTCCCAGTTGTCACAGTTCATGGATCAGAACAACCCATTGTCTGAGCTGACTCATAAGAGAAGATTATCAGCCCTTGGTCCCGGTGGTCTGTCGCGAGACAGAGCAGGATTCGAGGTTCGAGATGTACACTATACTCATTATGGTAGAATGTGTCCTATCGAGACTCCTGAAGGTCCTAACATCGGTCTGATCAACTCTCTGGCTACTTATGCAAGAATCAATGAGTATGGTTTTGTAGAAGCACCATACAGAAAACTGGATAAATCAGATCCTGCAAACCCTGTAGTTACAGATGAGGTTATTTATCTGACGGCAGATGAAGAAGATAATTACAGAGTTGCACAGGCAAATGAACCTCTGGATGCAGATGGTCATTTCGTAAATAACAACGTATCAGGAAGATACAGAGAGGATACAACAGAGTTCCCGAAATCAAGAGTTGATCTGATGGACGTTTCTCCTAAGATGGTATTCTCAGTTGCTACATCCATGATTCCTTTCCTTGAGAACGATGATGCAAACCGTGCTCTGATGGGATCAAACATGCAGCGTCAGGCAGTTCCGCTTATGCTTACCGAATCAGCCGTTGTAGGTACCGGTATGGAAGCAAAGGCAGCTGTTGACTCAGGTGTATGTATCGTTGCAAAGAGAGATGGTGTAGTTGAATATTCCACAAGTAAGGAAATCTGTATTAAGGCAGACGAAGATGGAACAAAGGATATCTACCACGTTATCAAGTTCGCACGAAGCAATCAGGGTAACTGTATGAACCAGAGACCTATCGTATTCAAGGGCGAGCATGTTAAGGCTGGAGAGGTTATCGCAGACGGACCATCTACTTCAGGTGGAGAGATCGCACTTGGAAAGAACCCTCTGATCGGTTTCATGACCTGGGAAGGTTACAACTACGAGGATGCTGTTCTTTTAAGTGAAAGACTTGTAAAAGATGATGTATATACATCTATTCATATTGAGGAGTACGAATGCGAAGCAAGAGATACCAAGCTCGGACCGGAAGAGATCACAAGAGATCTTGCGGGATTGTCCAATGATGCATTAAAGGATCTGGATGAGAATGGTATTATCCGTATCGGTGCTGAGGTTCGTGCCGGAGATATCCTTGTCGGTAAGGTTACTCCTAAGGGAGAGACAGAGCTGACAGCAGAGGAAAGACTCCTTCGTGCCATCTTTGGTGAGAAGGCAAGAGAAGTAAGAGATACTTCCCTTAAGGTTCCTCATGGAGCATTTGGTGTCATCATGGATACCAAGATCTTCACAAGAGAAAACGGTGATGAACTTTCACCGGGTGTTAATAAATCAGTCAGAGTATACATTGCTCAGAAGAGAAAGATCCAGGTAGGAGATAAGATGGCCGGTCGTCATGGTAACAAGGGTGTAATTTCCCGTGTACTTCCGGTAGAAGATATGCCATTCCTTCCAAATGGTCGTCCGCTCGATATCGTGTTGAACCCACTGGGCGTTCCTTCACGTATGAATATCGGACAGGTTCTTGAAATCCATCTTGGTCTTGCTTCACAGGTTCTCGGATTCAAGGTTTCAACTCCTGTATTTGATGGTGCAGACGAGTTTGATATCATGGATACTCTTGAGATGGCGAATGATTATGCAAATACCGAGTGGGAAGATTTCTATGAGAAATATAAAGACTCTGTTTCGGAAGAAGTAATGAATTACCTCTATGAGAACAGAGACCACAGAGAAGAATGGAAGGGCGTTCCGATCGACAGAACCGGTAAGGTACAGCTTCGTGACGGTAGAACCGGTGAAGAATTTGACAGCCCTGTAACAATCGGTTACATGCATTATCTTAAGCTCCACCATCTGGTTGATGATAAGATCCATGCACGTTCAACCGGTCCGTACTCATTAGTTACACAGCAGCCTCTGGGTGGTAAAGCTCAGTTCGGTGGACAGCGTTTCGGTGAGATGGAAGTTTGGGCACTGGAAGCATACGGTGCATCATATACATTACAGGAAATCCTGACTGTTAAGTCGGATGATGTAATCGGACGTGTTAAGACATATGAAGCGATCATTAAGGGTGAGAATATTCCTACACCTGGTATCCCTGAGTCATTCAAGGTACTGCTGAAGGAATTCCAGTCACTTGGTCTCGATGTCAGAGTTGTAAAAGACGATATGACAGAGGTTGATCTCGGTGAGACGATCGAAGCGTATGACGAGAATGTTAAGAGCATGATCGATGATGATAAACGGGAAGCTGATGGACGTGAATTTGAAGAAGCGGGCTTCAGCGGAACAGATGAAAATGATGAGCTGACATCATTATCAGACGGAGAATATCTGGATGATTACAGCGATGATTATGATGACAACTCAGATGATGAATTTTAGAAAGGAGATTTTGTAAGATGCCAGAATTTAACATGGAAACTCCAGAACAGGAACAGGCTTTAAGCTTTGACGCAATTAGAATCGGACTTGCATCTCCTGAAAAAATCAGAGAATGGTCACATGGTGAGGTTAAGAAACCTGAGACTATCAACTACAGAACATTAAAACCAGAAAAAGACGGTTTGTTCTGTGAGAGAATATTTGGACCTAGCAAGGACTGGGAATGTCATTGTGGTAAATACAAGAAGATCAGATATAAAGGTATTATCTGTGATCGATGCGGTGTAGAGGTTACAAAGGCCAGCGTTCGTAGAGAGCGTATGGGTCATATCGAGCTTGCAGCACCGGTATCCCATATCTGGTATTTCAAAGGTATTCCTAGCCGTATGGGACTGATCCTTGATATTTCTCCAAGAGTACTTGAAAAGGTATTATACTTTGCATCTTATATCGTTCTTGATCCAAAGGACACACCGCTTACTTATAAGCAGGTTCTGACAGAGCAGGAATACAGAAAGGCTGAAGAGGACTTCGGATACGGCTCCTTCCGTGCAGGAATGGGTGCTGAGTCCATTCAGGAGCTCTTAAGAGCAATCGATCTGGATAAAGAAAGCGAAGAATTAAAGGCCGAGCTTAAGAATTCAAGCGGACAGAAGAGAGCCAGAATCATCAAGAGACTGGAAGTTGTTGAAGCATTCCGTAATTCTGAGAATAAGCCGGAGTGGATGATCATGGATGTTATTCCGGTTATCCCACCGGATATCAGACCTATGGTTCAGTTGGATGGCGGCAGATTTGCTACATCTGACCTGAATGACTTATATAGAAGAATTATCAACAGAAATAACCGCTTAAGAAGACTTCTTGATCTGAACGCTCCTGACATCATTGTCAGAAACGAGAAGAGAATGCTTCAGGAAGCTGTTGATGCGTTAATTGATAATGGTAGAAGAGGCCGTCCTGTAACAGGTCCGGGTAATAGAGCATTAAAGTCTCTGTCCGATATGTTAAAGGGTAAGCAGGGACGTTTCCGTCAGAACCTTCTTGGTAAGCGTGTTGACTATTCAGGACGTTCTGTTATCGTAGTAGGACCGGAACTTAAGATCTATCAGTGTGGTCTTCCAAAGGAAATGGCTATCGAATTATTCAAGCCATTTGTTATGAAAGAACTGACAGCCAGCGGCAGAGCGAATAACATTAAAGCTGCTAAGAAGATGGTAGAAAAGCTTGAGCCGGAAGTTTGGGATGTACTGGAGGATGTAATCAAAGAGCATCCGGTTATGTTAAACCGTGCTCCTACACTTCACAGACTGGGTATCCAGGCATTTGAGCCTATCCTTGTAGAAGGTAAGGCGATCAAGCTTCATCCACTGGTATGTACAGCGTTCAACGCCGATTTCGATGGTGACCAGATGGCTGTTCACCTTCCACTTACAGTTGAGGCACAGGCAGAATGTAGATTCCTGCTCCTGTCCCCGAATAACCTTCTGAAGCCTTCAGATGGTGCTCCGGTTGCCGTTCCTTCACAGGATATGGTCCTTGGTATCTACTATCTGACAATGGAGAAGGATGGCGATATCGGAGAAGGCAAGTTCTTCAAGTCAAAGAACGAAGCACTGCTTGCATATGAGAACAAGGAGATCACTCTCCACTCTAAGATAAAGGTAAGAAGAACTGTTACAACAGAAGACGGAACAGAGGTTACAGGTATCATCGATACTACACTCGGTCGTTTGCTGTTCAACGAGATCATTCCTCAGGATCTTGGATATGTTGACAGAACAAATCCTGACAATATCCTGAAACTTGAGATTGATTTCCATGTTGGTAAGAAACAGTTAAAGCCGATCCTTGACAAATGTATCAATACACATGGCGCAACCAAGACTGCTGAAGTTCTGGATGACGTAAAGGCAATCGGTTACAAGTATTCAACCAGAGGTGCTATTTCAGTATCTATTTCAGATATGAAGGTGCCGGACGAGAAGAAGCAGATCCTTGCAGATGCTCAGACTCAGGTTGACAAGATCACAAAGATGTTCAGACGTGGTCTTATGACAGAGGAGGAGAGATACCTCGCTGTTGTTAAGGTTTGGGAAGAAGCCGATAAGGTTCTGACAAAAGCCCTTCTGGACGGACTTGATAAATATAACAACATCTTCATGATGGCAGATTCCGGTGCCCGTGGATCTAACCAGCAGATCAAACAGCTGGCTGGTATGCGTGGTCTGATGGCAGATACAACCGGACGTACGATTGAACTTCCAATCAAGTCGAACTTCCGTGAAGGTCTTGACGTTCTGGAGTACTTCATTTCAGCACATGGTGCTCGTAAGGGTCTGTCCGATACAGCACTTCGTACAGCCGATTCAGGATACCTGACCAGACGTCTGGTTGACGTATCACAGGATCTGATCATTCGTGAGACAGATTGTTGTGCAGGAAAAGCAATTCCTGGTATGGAAGTAGAAGCTTTCATGGAAGGCAAAGAAGTAATCGAATCCTTCCAGGAGAGAATTACAGGCCGTTACCTTGCAGAATCTGTATACGATAAAGATGGTAACCTTTTAGTTAAGGCAAACCACATGGTATCACCAAAGAGAGCTGCTCTGATCGTAAATCAGGGCGTAGATTCAAACGGTGTTCCGTTCCTTGATCCGGATACAGGTGTTACAAGACAGGATGCAAAGCTTAAGATCAGAACGATCCTGACATGTAAGTCACACCTTGGTGTATGTGCAAAATGTTACGGTGCCAACATGGCAACCGGACAGCCGGTACAGGTTGGTGAAGCTGCCGGAATCATCGCAGCTCAGTCAATCGGTGAGCCTGGTACACAGCTTACCATGAGAACATTCCATACTGGTGGTGTTGCCGGTGATGATATTACACAGGGTCTTCCTAGAGTAGAAGAGTTGTTCGAAGCAAGAAAGCCAAAGGGACTTGCGATCATCGCAGAGTTTGGCGGTAAGGTTCAGCTTCGTGATAATAAGAAGAAGAGAGAAGTTGTTATCACAAATGACGAGACAGGCGAATCAAAGGCATACTTAATTCCTTATGGTTCCCGTATCAAGGTTCTGGACGATCAGATTCTGGAAGCCGGTGATGAGTTAACAGAAGGTTCTGTTAATCCACACGATATCTTAAAGATCAAGGGTATCCGTGCTGTTCAGGATTACATGCTTCGTGAAGTACAGCGAGTATACAGACTTCAGGGTGTTGATATCAATGATAAGCATATCGAGATCATTGTTCGTCAGATGTTAAAGAAGATCAGAATCGAGGATAACGGAGATTCATCTTACCTTCCGGGAACACTGGTTGACGTTCTTGATTTTGAAGATACAAATGAGCAGCTCATCGCAGAAGGCAAACAGCCGGCAGAAGGCTCACAGGTAATGCTTGGTATTACAAAGGCATCACTTGCTACAGATTCCTTCATGTCAGCAGCATCCTTCCAGGAGACAACGAAGGTTCTTACAGATGCAGCTATTAAGAGTAAGGTAGATCCACTTAATGGTCTGAAAGAGAACGTTATTATCGGTAAGCTGATCCCAGCAGGTACAGGTATGAAGCGTTATCGGTCTGTAAAGCTTGATACAGAGATGGATGAGATCAACTTCTTTGATGATGATGACGAGATCGACTTCGGAGATGATCTGGAAAGCACAGAGTTAGAAGATGCAGTTGATACTGATGCAGATGTAGAGGATGAGGCAGAAGAAAATGCTTCAGACTTGGAAACTGTAGAGGCAGAGACATCTGATAACGAATAAATAAATTTGAAAAGTGCTTGACACGAATAATTTCAATATATATAATGGTAAGGCATGCGTGAGAACGTATGCCTTATATTATTTTTTATTTTGAAAGTAGGAGGTGAAAACATGCCAACATTTAACCAGTTAGTTAGAAAGGGAAGACAGACAGTAGAGAAGAAGTCAACTGCACCAGCTCTTCAGAGAAGTTTCAACTCATTAAAGAAGAAGCCAACTGAGACAAGCTCTCCACAGAAGAGAGGAGTTTGTACAGCAGTTAAGACAGCTACTCCTAAGAAGCCTAACTCAGCTCTGAGAAAGATCGCCAGAGTTCGTTTATCAAACGGTATCGAAGTTACAAGTTATATTCCGGGTGAAGGTCACAACCTTCAGGAGCATAGCGTAGTTCTTATCCGTGGTGGTAGAGTAAAGGACTTACCTGGTACAAGATACCATATCATCAGAGGTACTCTTGATACAGCAGGTGTTGCAAAGAGACGTCAGGCTCGTTCTAAGTACGGTGCTAAGCGTCCAAAAGATGCTAAGAAGTAATTAAAACCGTATTATTGGAAACATTCCAAAAAAATGTGCTGGTTAGGCCATGTTTTTGCTATGAGATAAGGTGTTGATGCATAAAAATGCAGAAAACATCAGATAGATAGAAGAGATGGAAGTAACAGCACGAACACATTTTATAATGTGAGTACCGAAGAATTAATAAATATTAAGGAGGGAAGAACCGTGCCACGTAAAGGACATATCGCAAAGAGAGACGTATTAGCGGATCCAATTTACAATAACAAGGTGGTTACCAAGCTTATCAACAACGTAATGTTAGATGGTAAGAAGGGTGTTGCCCAGAAGATTGTTTACGGTGCATTCGACCGTATCGCAACTGAAACTGGTAAGGACGCTATCGAGGTATTTGAAGAGGCTATGAACAATATCATGCCATTACTCGAGGTTAAGGCAAGACGTATCGGTGGTGCAACATATCAGGTACCTATCGATGTAAGACCAGATAGAAGACAGGCTCTTGGACTTCGTTGGTTGACAACATTTTCACGTGCTAGAAGTGAAAAGACCATGGAAGAAAGACTTGCAAGAGAGATCATGGATGCAGCTAATAACACAGGTGCATCTGTAAAGAGAAAAGAAGATATGCACAAGATGGCAGAAGCAAACAAGGCGTTTGCTCACTACAGATTTTAATCTGTGCTGTCTACAGAATAATAAAAGGAGGACAATCCGTTGGCTGGAAGAGAATATCCATTGGACAGAACAAGAAACATTGGTATTATGGCTCATATCGATGCTGGTAAGACAACTCTTACAGAGAGAATCTTATACTATACCGGTGTTAACTATAAAATCGGTGATACTCATGATGGTACAGCTACTATGGACTGGATGGAGCAGGAGCAGGAAAGAGGTATTACAATCACTTCCGCTGCTACAACCTGTCACTGGACATTAGAGGATCATCACAAACCAAAGGCTGGTGCTTTAGAGCACAGAATCAACATCATTGATACTCCAGGTCACGTAGACTTTACTGTAGAAGTAGAGCGTTCACTTCGTGTACTTGATGGCGCCGTTGGTGTATTCGATGCAAAGGCTGGTGTAGAGCCTCAGTCAGAAAACGTATGGCGTCAGGCTGACACATACAACGTTCCACGTATGGCATTCATCAACAAGATGGATAAAATGGGTGCTGACTTTTTCTACTCAGTTCAGACAATTATTGATCGTCTGGGCAAGAATGCAATTCCAGTTCAGATTCCTATCGGTAAAGAATCCGATTTCATCGGTCTGATCGACTTATTTGAGATGGATGCATACTATTATAAAGATGATAAGGGTGAAGACATCGAGATCACAACGATCCCTGATGACTTAAAAGAGCTTGCTGACAAATGGCATGAGAATCTTGTAGAGAAAATCTGCGAGTTAGATGATGACTTAATGATGATGTACCTTGAGGGTGAAGAGCCTTCAATCGACGAAATGAAGAAAGTTCTTCGTAGAGCAACTATTGCTTGTGAAGCAGTTCCGGTATTCCTTGGTTCCGCATACAAGAATAAGGGTGTTCAGAAGATGCTTGATGGTGTTATTGAATATATGCCAGCTCCTACAGATATCCCTGATATCACAGGTGTAGATCCTGAGGGAAATGATGTAGTTCGTCATTCATCAGATGAAGAACCATTTGCTGCATTGGCATTCAAGATCATGACAGACCCATTCGTTGGTAAGTTAGCATTCTTCAGAGTATATTCAGGTACATTGAACTCAGGTTCATATGTATTAAATGCAACAAAAGACAAGAAAGAGCGTGTAGGACGTATCGTACAGATGCATGCAAATGCTCGTAAGGAAATTGATAAGGTTTACGCTGGTGATATCGCAGCTGCTGTTGGTTTCAAAGTAACAACAACCGGTGATACAATCTGTGATGAGCAGCATCCGGTTATCCTTGAGTCAATGGAATTCCCAGAGCCAGTTATCGAGCTTGCTATCGAGCCTAAGACAAAGAACGATCAGGGTAAGATGGGCGAGGCTCTTGCAAAGCTTGCTGAAGAAGATCCTACATTCAGAGCACATACAGATAAAGAAACAGGACAGACAATCATCGCTGGTATGGGTGAGCTTCACCTTGAGGTTATTGTTGACCGTCTGCTTCGTGAGTTCAAGGTTGAGGCTAACGTAGGTGCACCTCAGGTTGCTTACAAAGAGACATTTACCAAGGCTGTTGACGTTGATAGCAAATATGCTAAGCAGTCAGGTGGTCGTGGTCAGTATGGTCACTGTAAAGTTAAGTTCGAGCCAATGGATCCGAACGGCGAAGAGACATTCAAGTTCGAATCCACAGTTGTTGGTGGTGCTATTCCTAAGGAATATATCCCAGCAGTCGGTGAAGGTATCGAAGAAGCTGCTAAGGCTGGTATTCTTGGTGGATACCCAGTACTTGGTGTTCATGCAAATGTATACGATGGTTCATACCATGAAGTCGATTCATCAGAAATGGCATTCCACATCGCTGGTTCTATGGCTTTCAAGGATGCTATGGCTAAGGCAAACCCAGTTCTTCTGGAGCCTATCATGAAGGTTGAAGTTACAATGCCTGAGGAATACTTAGGTGATGTAATCGGAAGCTTAAATGCTAAGAGAGGCCAGATCGAAGGTATGGATGATATCGGCGGTGGTAAGATCGTCAGAGCATTCGTTCCACTTGCAGAGATGTTCGGTTACTCAACAGAGCTTCGTTCATCTACACAGGGACGTGGTAACTACTCAATGTTCTTTGAGAGATACGCTCAGTGTCCAAAGAGTGTTCAGGAGAAGGTTATTGCAGAAAAGTCAAAATAATAGTTTGACAACTCAGAAGGGCATTTTGCCGTGCCTTTCGACTTAAAAGAGTAAAATAAATCATATCAGCAGGTAAAAAGGTTGAAAATCCTTGTGCCTGCTGGTATAAAGAGATAAAAAAAGGTTGAAAATCTTTTATATATTCTATATAATGAGTTTTAGCCAAGCATAGCCCTTAGGGGTACGAAATTTAAGGAGGATATTAAAAAATGGCAAAGGAAAAGTTTAATAGAAGTAAGCCACATTGTAACATTGGTACAATCGGTCACGTTGACCATGGTAAAACAACATTAACAGCAGCTATCACAAAAGTTCTTTCAGAGAGAGTAGCTGGTAACGCAGCTGTTGATTTCGCTAACATTGATAAGGCTCCAGAAGAGAGAGAAAGAGGTATCACTATCTCTACAGCTCACGTTGAGTACGAGACAGAGAAGAGACATTATGCTCACGTTGACTGTCCAGGACATGCTGACTACGTTAAGAACATGATCACTGGTGCAGCTCAGATGGATGGTGCTATCCTTGTTGTTGCTGCTACTGATGGTGTTATGGCTCAGACAAAGGAGCACATCTTACTTTCACGTCAGGTTGGTGTACCTTACATCGTTGTATTCTTAAATAAGTGCGATATGGTTGATGATGACGAGCTTATCGAACTTGTAGAGATGGAAGTTACAGAACAGCTTGAAGAGTACGGATTCAATGATTGTCCAATCGTTAAGGGTTCAGCTCTTAAGGCTCTTGAAGATCCAATGGGACCTTGGGGAGATAAGATCATGGAACTTATGGATACAATAGATTCATACATTCCAGATCCTCAGAGAGATACAGATAAGCCATTCATCATGCCTGTAGAGGATGTATTCACAATCACAGGTCGTGGTACAGTTGCTACCGGTAGAGTAGAAGCTGGTGTTATCCACTTAAATGATGAAGTTGAAATCGTTGGTATTAAGCCAGAAATCCAGAAGACAACTGTAACAGGTATCGAGATGTTCAGAAAGCTCCTTGATGAAGGACAGGCTGGTGATAACATCGGTGCTCTTCTTCGTGGTATCAAGAGAGAAGATATCGTAAGAGGTCAGGTTCTTTGTAAGCCAGGTTCAATCACATGTCATACAAAGTTCACAGCTCAGGTTTACGTTCTTACTAAGGACGAGGGTGGTCGTCATACACCATTCTTCAACAACTACCGTCCACAGTTCTACTTCAGAACAACTGACGTAACAGGTGTTTGTAACCTTCCAGCAGGTACAGAAATGTGCATGCCTGGTGATAACGTAGAAATGACAATCGAACTGATCCACCCAATCGCTATGAGCCAGGGTCTTACTTTCGCTATTCGTGAGGGTGGACGTACTGTTGGATCAGGCCGTGTTGCTACAATCATCGAGTAATCACTGATTAGCAGATAGATTATATATAGTGTTATCGAAAGATAACTTTGTGTCCAAGCGTAAGATGCCCCGGAATCGTGAGATTTCCGGGGTTTTTCTGTTGCCTAGAAAAGTTAAATCAATCGGAAAAGAATAACGAATGATAAAGAAAAACGGTTGCCGGGAGATTATCCTGACAACCGTTTGTGATAACAGAATGATAACAAAATATATAATTTTGGAGCTATAGGACAAAATGTGTTGATAAAAACCGTCTTCAACCCTGATAAATAAAGGGCTGAAGGCGGTTTAATCTTTTTCAAAAGAACTTTGAGGGTGGACAAAACGTGTTGATAAAAATACGTTCAATCCTTGCAAATAAAGGGCTGAAAAGGGTTTAATCTTTCTTGGAATAATAGCCATGGAGGAAGATTAAATGAATCAAGTAAATTGCCCTGTTTGTGGGAAGAAATGTGTTAAATCGGGAAAGACGAAAGCTGGATCACAACGTTGGTTTTGCAAAGAGTGCAAAACATCATTAACACATAAGATCGATAGTAGTTCCAAAGAATTACAGATCTTCTTGGATTGGTTGTTTGGCAAAGAATCACAATCAACAATGCCTGGCGAGGGAAGAACATTCAGACGGAAAACATCAAAATTTTGGGACATATGGCCAATGCCGCCTAAGATAGAAGAAGCCAGAGATGTATTGTTTCTTGATGGCATATATCTTGGTCGAAAAGCATGTGTTCTGATCTGCTGTGATGAAAAGCATGTACTTGGATGGTATTTGTGTCGGTATGAACATGCTGGTGCATGGATTGCTTTGATGAAACGCATAGCAGAACCAAAGATGGTTGTATCAGATGGAGGTACAGGATTTGCGAAAGCACTAAAAAAGGTATGGCCAAAGGCAAAGCATCAACGGTGTATTTTCCATGTGTTTTGCCAAGTAAAACGTTATACTACTTCCAGACCAAATACAATGGCAGGTATTGAACTTTATAGTATATCTAAGGATCTCCTTACGATAAAGAATAAACAGAAAGCAAAACTTTGGACAAATCGTTTTATTAAATGGATAAAGAAATATCAGGAATTTCTCAGTGAAATGACGATAGATGAACGTGGGAATAAAAGACCAACACACGAAAGGTTGTTAAAGGCAGAAAGGTCGCTACTTAAACTTATCAAGGAAAATACCATTTTTACATACCTTGATGAGGAACTAAATGCAGAATTTTCTGCTCCAGCTACTAATAATCGTATCGAAGGTGGAATTAATTCAAGGCTTCGCGAGATGTTGAGAAATCACAGAGGACTATCGATAGAAAGACGAATAAAGGCGGTTTACTGGTGGTGTTACATGCACTCGCCAGAACCGCTTTCTTTGTCTGAAATAGTAAAAATCATGCCTACGGATAAAAGCATTGCAGCTATATATCAAAGAATGAATGATAAAAGCCGCTTAGAAAAGAGTTTATCAGTCTGGGGTGATGCCATTGTTTGGAGTGACTTACATAAAATGGACAAAACGTTTGTTGACTGGGATTAGCCATCAACACGTTTTGTCCTATAACCCTAATTTTGGCTTTTAATACCAAGCAGACATTCCTTCTTTTAAAATTTCCCCGGAATTATAACTTTCTATGATTTTACTGATAGCATGATCTGCAAAAAAAGTTTTTTTAAACGCAGTTGATGCTGAAGGCCATTCTTCTTCGGTTAAAAGTGGAAGTCCTTCTTCTTTTCTCGTGTCATTAACAGAATTTCGGAGTTCATTTTGCTCATCTACAGTAACAATATGAGAAAAATCATCATGTGCCATTTTCTGAATTTCTACAGTCTCATTTAATTTGTCAATTAGTATAATTCCATGCATTTCATCTTCATTACCATTTGGAAAATACCAATAAATAAGATATTGATCAGTTTCTTCAATTAATCTAAAAGTAACCATTTCGACACACTTTCTATAAATGCTAAAATTAAGTCAAATCATAAACCCTGACAGTATTGTCCTCGCTGCCTTTTTTGACGATAGTATGACAACCTATCGTAGTTCCCATAGCACGTAGTTTCCATTCTTCCTGGGTAGCGTTTAGCTTATCCAGTTCTTTCTGTCTTTTATCTTCATCTTCGATAGCTAATACACAATCGGAGTAATGAAAATGCACATGCTGGCAGCGATTTCAAGAATTTATGAACCGGGAATAAAATATGACATTATGATGTGCCTGGTGGGAAGTCAAGGAGCCGGAAAGTCTACGTTTTTCAAATATCTGGCGATAAAAGAAGAATGGTTCAGTGACAATCTGGATCATCTGGACGATGAAAATATTTATAGAAAACTGCAGAACCACTGGATTATCGAAATGGGAGAAATGAAGGCAACTATCACAGCAAAGAATATTGAACAGATAAAATCGTTTTTGAGCAGACAGAAAGAAACTTATAAAGTGCCTTATGAAGTTCACCCGGAAGACAGACCGAGACAGTGTGTATTTTGCGGGACATCAAATGATCTGAATTTCCTTCCTCTGGACAGAACCGGAAACAGACGATTTGCTCCGGTGATGACAGATATGTCGAAAGCAAAAGTTCATATTCTGGACAATGAGGCAGAGAGCAAAGCCTATATCGAACAGGCCTGGGCAGAGGCAATGGTACTGTATCGACAGGGAAAAGTGTTCTTAGGATTTACAAAGGAAATTGAAGAAGAGGCAAAGCGTCTGCAGAAAGAATTTATGCCGGAGGATACCAATGCCGGAATCATACAGGCATTTCTTGATGACTGTGATGACGATTATGTATGTACAAGAATTCTGTTCGATGAAGCGTTACATCGAACCGGAGAAATGAAACAGTGGGAAGGTAAAGAAATTGCCAATATTATGAACAATGCGATTGTAGGCTGGAAACCACATGGTACACATCGGTTCGGAAAGGAATATGGAATACAGCGGTCATGGAAACGTATGGAAGATTCTGTGAAGAAAGATAAAGACGGATTTATGGAAGTACCGGAACAGTTGGAAATACCGTTTGAGTAAAGATTATTGTAAACGATGTAAACGGAACTTGATGGAAAAACTTAAAAAGTTAATTTTTAAAATCTTTTAAGCTCCGTTTACAAATTCCGTTTACAGACAGGAAAGGAGCAGAAAATGATGAAACAGGGAAGATTAGGATATAACAGCAGTAATGGAAGATATGGATTATTATCATCAGATTTATGGATTGATACAGGATTTCACTGTGGAGAAGGACTGGAAGTGCTGGTAGATGATGAATGGGTACAGACCAGAATGGAGATGAATCTGGCAAGAGAATGGTATCTGGTTGGGACACCTTATTGTGGAGATCTGGAATATGTGCAGGCGAGGATACCAGAATAAACAGATCTACGATCCACTTCGGTCGATGCAGAACAGACGTCCATAAGGACGTCATGCCCCCGGCAGGGCGCAAGGGGACTTTTGATGGACGGTACGGCTGTCGAAAGTGCTTTTGCGTTACTTTTGACAAAAGTAACAAAAGAGGGGCTTGTCCCCGATACTTCTTGAACTACTAATGTTCGAGAAGGTTCCTAAATATCGTATCCGGCGAAAGTTTCTTTAATATCGCCATATCTGGCGTAAATAAAAATTATGTGCCATATCTGGCACTCAAACAGAGAAGAGGTGAGAAAACATATGATAAAACGAACAATCAGTGGCATGATCGGAGCCGGCTCACTGGCTCATAACAGACGAGATTTTGTAGCAGAAAATGTAAATCCAGACAGAGTACAACTGAACATTTGTTATAAGAATGAGAATCTGAAAGAAGTTTATAAGGAACTGTTTAACGATGCTGTGGAGAGATACAATGTCGGGAAAAGAAAGGACCGGCAGATTGCAAATTATTATGAAAAAATCCGACAGAGCAAACAGGAAAAGTTGTTCCATGAAGTGATATTCCAGATTGGAAATCGAGAGGATATGGCAGTGGGAACAACAGAAGGAAATCTGGCTGTAAAGGTATTGGACGAATATATGAAAGATTTCCAGAAGCGGAATCCGACACTTCGGGTATTTAGTTGCTATCTGCATCAGGACGAAGCTACTCCACATCTGCATATCGATTTTGTCCCTTATGTGACCAACTGGAAGGGAAAAGGAATGGATACCAGAGTTTCACTGAAGCAGGCATTAAAAAGTCTTGGATTTCAAGGTGGAAATAAGCATGATACAGAACTGAATCAGTGGATAAATCATGAAAAAGAAGTGCTGGCAGAAATCGCAAAGCAACGTGGAATTGAATGGGAACAGAAAGGTACACATGAAGAGCATCTGGACGTTTATAATTTCAAGAAAAAGGAACGTAAAAAGGAAGTGCAGGAACTGGAGCAGGAAAAAGAAAATCTGACAGCAGAGAACGAAGGATTGATTTCTCAGATTGCGGACGCAAGGGCAGATATTAAACTACTGGAAGAAGAAAAAATTCAGTTCCAGAAAGATAAAGAAATAGCAGAAAAACGTGCCGAGAACGCAGAAACGGAATTGAAAAAACTGGAGGACAGAAGAGAATTCCTGCAACCGGTGATGGATAATGTCAGTAAGGAAATAAAAGAATATGGAATGATCAAAACATTTTTGCCGGAAGCTACAGCATTGGAACGTGCGGTAACTTATCGGGATAAGAAAATAAAACCCTTGTTCATTGAAATGAAGAATAAAATTGGTGCGATGGCTGCACAGGTTAAAGAACTTACCAGAGAAAGAGATAAGTGGAAAAGTAAGTTTCAGAAGAAAAAGCAGGAGCACGAGAACACTAAAAAGGAACTGGCAGAAGTTCAGAAGGATTATCAGAAATTATCCGGTGAGAAAGAAATTCTGCAGGGAATTGCAGACAGATATAACCGACTTTTACGCATGTTGGGGAAAGATATGGTAGAACGACTGGTGCAGGACGATATCCGGATGCAGGCGGAACTTGAAGCGAAAAAGCAGAAAGAACAAATGCCGAAAAAAATAAGTGATCGCATACCATGGGCGAAAGAACAAAGTGAAGAATACAATGCACAGATAAAAAAGAACAAAGCAAAATACAGAGGAATGGAGTTGTAAGAATATGAAGAAACAGATTTATGATGAAAAGAACGGACTGAGCTACACATTGCATGGAGATTATTATCTGCCGGATCTGGAAATCAATGAGGAAGAACCTACATATGGGAAATATGGAATAATGCGAAAACAGTTTCTGAAGGAACACAGGAGTGCAAGGTATCAGTATCTGGTACTTACTGGGAAATTGACGGAGCATTTGAATCAGGTCGATAAAGAAGCGAGAGAAAAAGTTGAAATGCTGGTGGAACAGATGGCTGAGCAGTGGGGCGTGACAGAAAAACTGAAGATGCAGGATCAGATGGAATGGGTTAGGAAAATGAATAATATTCGTAGCAGAGTAGTAGAGATTATAGATGTAGAATTGATTTGTGTTTAGGAGGACAAAGCGGCAGATATAATGTTAAAAGTAGTTGCGTGCGCACGCATATTGTATTATAATACTGGTGGTTAGGAGGAATATATCTATGAAACTATTAAAATGGCTTTCAGTAACAGACCGATTTTACAAAATCTATTTGGATAAACAGCTTGCCCCCTTTGGAATCAACAACAGCCAATATATGTTTTTGATTAAAATCTGTCGTTCGCCTGGCATTTTACAGGATTCTTTAATTGATATGTTTTATGTTCATCCGAGCAATATTGTACGGACAGTTGCGGCATTAGAAAAGCAGGGAATGATTATGCGTTCCCCAAATGATAAGGATAAGCGGACGTGTAAGCTGTATCCTACGGAACGTGCGCTGTCTGTAATTGATGAGATACAGACGGTATGTGAAAAGACAGAAGCTCTTTTATTGCAAGGCTTCAGGGAATCTGATAAAAACCTCTTTATTGATTTGCTGATTCAGGCAGGTGAAAATATTACAGCGGAACTCCGTATAGAAAGAAAGGGGGATGAATTTAATGACTGAGAATCCCCTAGGATATGAAAAAATTTCAAAACTGTTGAAAGATTTTGCCATTCCCAGTATTATGGCGTCTCTTGTCGGCTCAATCTACAATATTGTGGATCAGATTTTTATTGGTCAAGGGGTCGGTTATCTGGGAAATGCAGCAACCAATGTTGCCTACCCGTTCTCTACCATCTGCCTTGCTATTGCACTGCTGGTTGGAATTGGCAGTGCTTCCCGTGTTTCCCTCTGTCTTGGACGCAAAGAGCCGAAAGCTGCCGCCAAAGCAGCGGGAAATGGTATTGTTCTGATGGGGATTTTCGGAATTATTTATTTATTGGTTGGTGAAGCTTTTCTGTCTTTGCTCCTAAAGGCATTTGGGGCAACGACAGATGTATTTCCATATGCAAAGCAGTATGCCAGCATAACATTGATTGGAATGCCGTTTCTTATTGTAACGAATGGTATGAGCAATTTGATTCGAGCAGATGGAAAACCAAAGTATTCAATGGTTTGCATGGTTATGGGAGCTATTATCAATACCATTCTTGACCCTATTTTTATTTTTGCTTGCGATTGGGGGATTGCCGGCGCAGCTTGGGCAACAGTTATTGGGCAAATTTTTTCCTTCATACTCGCACTCCGTTATCTATGGCGTTTCCAAACAATCCATTTTGAAAAAGAGTCGTTTTTATTGGACATCAAAGAAAGTATGAAAATTTGCAGCATGGGAATCAGCAGCAGCTCAAACCAGATTGCAGTTACCGTGATTCAAATCATTCAGTACAATTCGTTGACTTATTACGGCGCATTAACAAAATATGGAACAGATATTCCCTTAGCTGCTTGCGGAATCGTTATGAAAACAAATGCCATAATCCTTGCGATTGTTGTAGGAATCTCGCAGGGAACACAGCCGATTATCGGCTTCAACTATGGGGCAAGGCAATACCATCGTGTACGGGAGGCTTACCTGCTTGCGGTAAAATGGAACCTTGTTGTTTCCACAATTGCTTTCATCGCATTTCAATTTTTCCCGCAATCTATCATTTCGCTATTCGGAGATGGGAACGAGCTGTATTTTGAATTTGCTGTTTTGTTCATGCGTACCTATCTTTTCATGGTGTTGGTAAATGGTGTGCAGTTGCTTTCTTCCAGTTTTTTTACCGCAATAGGAAAATCGTTAAAAGGTGCTCTGTTGGCATTAACAAGGCAGACCTTTGTGTTGATTCCGCTTACCCTGCTGCTCCCGCTTCGTTTCGGAATTATGGGAGTATTGCTTGCGGGACCTGTTGCTGATTTTTCAGCGTTTATGCTATCTGTTGTACTGGTGGGTATAGAATTAAAAAAACAAAAAAATGACATGTAAACAACAGCTCTATGTGAAAACATTCTTTTTCCGCCGTTAAGTAATCAAGAAGCAAAAACTTAAAAACCGTTGCGATAAATTTTATAAATTTAGTAGGATAATATTTAGAAGTAAGGATTGAGAAAAATATGGAAACTATAAAATGGGTTCTATGTCCTATCTGTGGAAATAAAACCCGAACGATAATGCAAGAAGATACCGAATTAAAGAACTTTCCACTCTACTGTCCGAAGTGTAAACAGCAAACACTTAACTGATCTTGCAAAACGGAGAAAAACAGTAATTATAGCAACACATAATGCTAATATTGCAGTTGGCACACTTCCGTATATTAGTATACTAAGAACTCATGAGAATGGAGTATATAAAACGTATATTGGTAATCCTTTTTATGATGAACTTAGAAATATAAATGATGAAACAGACACTAAAAACTGGACTCAAGAAAGTATGCATACTCTTGAGGGCGGTAAAAATGCATTTTATGATAGGAAGGATATTTATGAATCAGGAAAGTAAAGTGATTAATGTACATTTGGAGAAAAGAGAAAATAAAGATTATTTAGTATTTGGCTTTGAAGAAGTTGCAGAAGTATGTCTTAATGATGATGAGAGTCAAAATAATTTGAAAAGTATATTTGTAAAGTTACTTACGGAGATTACAAAGTATCCAATTGAATTACAGTTTTTGGAAAAACCAGAATATAAAACAGGATTATATATAGATGTGTGTAAAGAATATATAAAAGATTTAAATAAAGAGATTACGAATGTAAGAAAAAATATGCCAGAAAAACTAAAAATACAGTGATAACACCATGATAACAAAAATTCCGGAAAACCACACGGACACAACGGAAAATCCGGATTTTTCCACACAAATCACATAAAAAATCACTATTCGTATACCGCAATACACCGGTCTGATATCGTGAGGGTGGACGTACTGTAGGATCAGGTCGTGTTGCTACAATCATCGAGTAGGCATTGAACATTTAATGAGTGCGTAGCACGAATTTAGTGAGAAAGCCCATCCCGAAACTTAGCGAAATCAAGCGTTAGCGCTGATTGAGGTTAGTTGAGTGGATGATTGGTTATAAAGTAAAATCAAGGCTTCCAGAGGTTTTCCTCTGGGAGCCTTTTTGAATGCCTAAAAATTGAAAGGGTATAAAAATCCTCTTACCGGTGCCCAAACGGTGCCAAAAATAAACTCTAGTGAAAGATTTGTTATTCACTAGAGTTTTTTCTACCATCCATTTATTTGTTTTACTTGCTATGCGCACTCTGGATCACGATGATATTTGAGTTTGAATTGGATGGTTTAAGAATTATCTTACTTATTCTAATTAACAGTAACCTTGTGCTATCATTACACGATTTTGTTTATTGCTATTTTCGGTGGATTAGATATAATAGTAGTAATAGAAGCTTCCGCACCTCTCAATGATGTGTCAAATGGGAGCGCGTTTTTTATATAGGGTATTGGTCGTGTGCAGGGAAAATGTATAGAAGGGGAGATGGATGTAAATGATAATATCTACAATACAGTGGAGCACAGACGATATATGTGATTTGTTGAAATCCAATGGATACGAAGGCAATGATAGTGACATAGAAGACTTTTTGAATAATTTTGATATGCGTTATTTTGAAGAAAGGTGTATTCAATTTGGCTGGGAAATGTTACAAAGCAAAATTGGCACTCCGCGGAATAATGCTGTTTGATAATATCATTTAATTTTAGAAAGGTTTAAAGTAGATTAAATTGGTCAGACACGGTCTGTCCAATTCAAAAATTTGCCGGCGGTGAGTAACGGAAGAAAAATTTTCTTGAGTTGGTCTTGTTATTTAAAATTTATGAATGAACTCGATAAATACGGAATTGAGTATCATGTTGTAAAAACATATCCAAATAACACGTATGAAGAGAAAATCAGGGAAATGAAGTTAATTGATTTATCAATAGGAGGCCTTTTATTATGGCTAAACAAAAGATAACTGTACATCGAGTACAAATGACAGAAGGAAAACGAAACTTTATTTATCAGTTTCTTGAAGAGCTACAAACTTAAAGCAATGCGTCAATTTTATAGAGCTTATTCTACTGATCAATTTGGCGAAACAGTGTTTAGCCAATTTGAAAACCTTCCGATGGTTGATACCGGAAGAAGGTTTTTCTTGATTTGCACGCTCTGGATTATGATGATATTTGAGTTTGAACTGGATGGTTTAAGGGTTAGCCTACTTATTCTAACCAACAGTGACCTTGTGCTATTATTACCCGATTTTGTTTATTGCTATTTGGAGTGGATTGGATATAATAGAGGTAATAGGAACTCCCACACCTCTCAATGATGTGTCAAATGGGAGCACGTTTTTTATATAGAGAATTGGTTGTGCGCAGGGGAAATGTATAGAAGAGAAGATGGATGTGAATGATAATATCTACATTACAATGGAGTGCAAAGGACATAGAACACATGTGTATGTAGCTAGTTGAGGTTTGTATAAAGGAGATTAGAATTTGGAAAATGTTTTTGAGCTTTCAAAATTTGATGAATACAGAGAAGATAACAGAAGAGAAGTGAAGAAGGCAAATGGTGGATTACCAACATCTTTGTGGGACACATACTCCTCTTTTGCAAATTGCTATGGCGGTGTCATTATCCTAGGTGTCAAAGAAGAAAAAGACGGCAGTTGGAAAACTACCGGTCTTCAGAATGCGTCCAAGCTCCGAAAAGACTTCTGGGATACCATCAACAATTCTAAGAAAGTGAATATCAATCTCCTGTCGGAAGATGACGTAGAGATGTATGAAGTCGGTGACAATAAAGATGTCATTATGGTTATTTATGTGCCCATGGCGAAGCGTGAGCAGAAGCCGGTGTACATCAACAATGATATTTTTAATGGAACTTTCCGCCGTAATTATGAGGGCGATTATCATTGTACCAGATTGCAGGTAAAGACCATGCTCCGTGACCAGACCGAGCGCACCATGGATATGGAAGTGCTTGATAAGGTTCCGATGGAAGATTTGAATTACGATACCATTCATGGATATCGCAACAGCCATCGTTCCTTAAAAGAAGGACATCCCTTTGAGCGTCTGAGCGACCATGAGTATTTAAGAAGCATAGGTGCAGCTGCTATTTCAGAGGAAGACGGGAGATTGCATCCTACGGCAGCAGGTATGCTGATGTTTGGTGACGAGTACAATATTGTCCGCCATTTCCCTGAGTATTTTTTGGATTACAGAGAAGAATTAGATCCGACAACACGTTGGAGTGACAGATTGCAGTCCAGTTCCGGTGAATGGTCTGGAAATGTGTGCGATTTCTATTTTAGAGTTTACAATAAAATCATTAAAGATGTAAAAGTACCATTTAAAATGTCCGGTGGAGAGCGTGTGGACGATACACCGGTGCATAAAGCACTTCGTGAAGCATTGGCAAATTGTCTGATAAACGCAGATTATCATGGATTACGTGGTGTTGTTATTCGTAAAGAACCGGACAAACTGATTTTGGCAAATCCTGGTTATGTCAGAACCGGTAAAAAACAGATGCGCCTTGGCGGTGAGTCTGATCCGCGAAACAAGGCACTTATGAAAATGTTTAATCTTATTAACATCGGCGAACGTGCCGGAAGTGGTGTACCGAATATCTTTAATGTTTGGGAAGATGAAGGTTGGGAAGAACCAGTGATTGAGGAGAGATTTGATCCGGATAGAACGATACTGTCACTTCCTTTTGTAAAAAAAGTGGCGGAAAAAAGTGGCGGAAAAAAAGTGGCGAAAAAAAGTGGCGAAAAAAAAGTGACGAAAAAAACACAGGAAAAATACGATGCTATTTTGAATGCTATGCAGCCTGATAAGTGGTATAAAGCTTATGAATTCGAAAGTATTGCAGGTGTTAAGGAATCAAGAATTAAAGTACTGCTTAAGGATATGACGGAACAGGGACTGATTGAGAGTACCGGTAGTACAAAGGGGAAGATGTATAGGAAGGGTGATATTTGATATGAAAATACAATATGATAGTTCAATAAAAGATGATAAACGCACAAGGCTTGAAAATGAAGTTCCTGATTTTTATGAAATATTTGAACCGATTGAGAAGGTAATCTATCTGCTGATGGATAAGGTGACTGGGGCTGTGTTTTGTGAATGTCATGTGTCGGCAAAGAATTTAATAAACAATTGTACTGTAGATGTTCCGTTAGATCCAGAAGAACAATCAGATTACAGAGCAAACCGAGAGCTGGTTGAAGATAGTAGTGCATTTGCTCAGATGAAGATTGATGCAATTAACGGACGTATATTTAGTAACATAGTTGCTGAATATAATGTAGAATTTGATGAAGAACATCCGTTGAAAATTGTGGGTGGGCAGCATAGAATAAAAGCAATTCAAGAAGCATTAAAGAATGATGTAGAAGAATATCATGGTATAAAAGTTTATTTTGATTTAAATATGGAACAAAGATTAGATGTACAGTTGATTTCTAATACTAATATTGCAGTTTCAGCTGATTTGCTCGATCGAATGATGGAAACGGTAAAAGGTCCAGAACTCCGAAATTGGTGTCATGAAGTTGGCTTATTGGATGATAATAGCGATTTTGCAGATAAGAAACAGAGAGGGAATTGTATAACCGTAAGAGAAGCAAGAACCTTTATTATTAATTATTTCTTGGGAAATAGTGTGATTGACTTTGAAAAGGAAAAAACTGACGGAGTTATTGCCAAGACAGGTGGTAATGATGAAGATTGGGACAAATTAAAAGATGAACATCCAGAGATGTGGAATGATAAGAAATTAAAGGAAGCAGGAATTGCTTTTGCAAAACTGGCAAAGAAGCAAAAAGAATATTTTGCAGAGGATGGAAAGAAGCCGTCGCGAGAATATGCTGACAAGGCGTTTAATTATGCCATTATAGCATCATGGGCTTTTGTGGCAGGGCTCTTGTCTGAGAATGACGTTAGAAGGATAAGGCATTTTGAATTGCCGGAACATTCCAAGAAAGATCCATTAAATGCGGAAGCATTGGCTTCAGCAAGGCATAAAAGCGACCCGGAGAATTATAGAGGATTGGGAACACGAACTGACGCAAAAGAAAGAGGCCGGCTTATAGAATTATTTTATTTGCAGGCGGAAGAAGGTAAGGGAATAACTAAAGCACATATCAACCTGGCATTAAGTAAGTATTTTGCTAAGCAGGCAAACTTGGAAGTACAAAAGATTGAGAAAAAGGTAAGACGATGAAAGAATTTGACTTTTTTGGAGAAATGCTTTTTGAAGAAGCTAAATATTATTTAGAGATTGCTAAATCTGAGGAGGATGGAAGTGAACATCAAATATCATCGCTTCATGCAAGTTTGTTATTGTCTATGAGCGCATTAGAAGCTTATGTAAATGCGGTTTCAGAAGAATTAGTATCAAACTTTCACCTAGATATATATGAAAAATCACTCTTATCCGAAAAAAATATTGAATTGGATAAGGGAGTGCCGAAATTGGGTAAAGGTTTGAAGATGCAGCGGCTAATTGATAGAATAGCTTTTATCTATTCTAAGTATTCAATGAAAGAGCTATCAGATGTGGATTCGTGGTATGTGGAAATAAAGCAAACTATTGATTTGAGAAATGGTTTAGTTCATCCCAAAAGTGTTGTACAAGTAACATATACTCAGGTTGAAAAGGCATTATGGAGTATTTTGAATACAGTGAATGCATTATACTTGGCAGTATATAAACGGAAAGTTCCAATATATAATTACGGAATACAAGCAAAAGTGCTTGGCGAGTAAGATGTACAAAGAGAGGAATGCACCATGAATATTCTTGTTTTAGGAAATGGTTTTGATTTGGCACATGGTTTGCCAACTTCGTATAAAGATTTTTTGACTTTTTGTAAAAAAATTGAGGCATTATATAAATACAGCGAAATTATCTCTCAAGACGAATATAAAGCAAAAGAAATTGATTCGTGGAAAATGAATGAAAGTATAAAAGAAAGATTTGTTAATGCATATGCAGATAGAAAAAATGACAAATGTATTTGCGAAGAAGGGATTGAAAGACACGTTACGATCAACTCTATATATGATGAATTATATGAATATATACAACAAAATACTTGGCTTGAATATTTTTGGAATGCACCAACATATGTAGGAGATAATTGGATTGATTTCGAAACGGAGATAGCAGAAGTTGTTAAGTCGTTGGATGTTGCAAGGGAATGGATGGAGTATGGTAATTCGATAAAAAATTTGGAAAACGGAGATAGTGTTACTGTTACTGCAATCTGGAAAGCTTCAAAGTGGAACTTGAAAGATGCATTTAAAGGATTACCGGAAATGGATAAATTTATAGAATTCCTTGGTCATGAACTTAATAAGTTGATTCGTATTTTGGAAATATATATTGATGAATTTATCGGAAAAATTGAGGTTGAAAAGAGAAGTCAAGACGTATTAGATATAAATGCAGATCATGTTTTTTCATTTAATTATTCTGATACTCATCAAAGATTGTATGCAGTTAAAGAAAAAATAGAATATGATTATGTGCACGGAAAAGCAGATGTAAATAATGTAATAGCATCAAATAATATGGTTTTAGGAATTGAAGAGTATCTTGAAGATAGTAGAAAAAATGAAGATATTAGATTTATAGCATTTAAGAAATTCTATCAGAGAATACATAAACAGACTGGATGCGAATATAAGAAGTGGATAGAAAAGATTGCTAAAGATGAAAAGAAGAAAAAATCGTGGCTTGTAGATAATAAAGACCATTCAAGAGACTATAGGCATAATTTGTATATATTTGGGCATTCATTAGATGTATCGGATAGAGATATCCTAAGGGAATTTATTTTACATGATAATGTAGATACAACTGTTTTTTATCATGAAAGAATCGATGAAAACGGTGTCAGTGATAATGGAAGAACTGAATTAGGTCATAAAATAGCAAATCTTGTGAAGGTAATTGGTCAAGAAGAACTTATCAAAAGAACCGGTGGCAGTACTAAGACAATAAACTTTAAGCTTCAGAAAAATATGTGAAATATATAATGATATAGTATGCTTTTTAGTAAAGATACACACAATAGCCTTTCATGTGTACTTTTGCTTAAATGTGTATCACAACCCGGATTTTGTCAAAAATCCCGATTTACATTCATTTTCGCCCGTGCTATATTATTACTTAGGTGGACGGAAAACGGCGGATTATCGTGATACGAATCTGCAACATTTCCCTCGGAAAAAGTAAAAATAATAGGTAAAATACCCATAAAATGAGTCACAAAATGGCAAAAATCGTAACATATAAGCTTCTAAATACGACCAAATCAGACCGTGAAGGTGGACGTACAGTAGGTTCAGGAAGAGTTGCTACTATCATCGAGTAATCTACGCGTAAGTAACGAGAAGATTAGATAAATAAAAAATATCCGGAGAGTGTTTACACTCTTCCGGGTATTTTTTTGTTTATTGATTGGCAGCAATATTGACAATGAAATTACCGGTATGTTATTTTGTAGATGCAAACAATTGGGTGGGCTTATAAGCAAGCCCTGTGCAGTAGAAAAGGAGATATCAATGAAGAAAATCTTGATTACCGGTGGAACCACATTTGTCAGTAAGTATGCAGCAAAGTATTTTGTAGAGCATGGATATGATGTCTATGTAGTGAACCGTAATTCAAAACCGCAGGTTAAGGGCGTGACGCTGATTGAAAGCGACAGGCATAATTTAGGGGATAAGCTGAAGAATCTGCATTTTGATGTTGTTGCCGACATAACCGCTTATGATGCACAAGACATAATTGATTTACATAATTCGCTGGACTCTTTTGATCAATATATAATGATCAGTTCCAGTGCGGTATATCCGGAGTATGGTGTACAGCCATTTCCTGAGGATTCTGAAAGAGCAGTAAATAAATTCTGGGGAAAATATGGAACAGATAAGATCGAAGCAGAAAATGCACTGTTGGAGAGAGTCCCGGATGCTTATATTTTAAGACCGCCATATTTATATGGTTCTATGGACAACGTCTATCGGGAGGCGTTTGTATTTGACTGTGCAATGGCAGACAGAAAATTTTATTTGCCGGAAGCCGGTGAGATGAAATTACAGTTTTTCCATGTGGAAGATTTGTGCAGGCTGATGGAAGTATTAATTACAAAGCGCCCAACTGATCATATCTTAAATGTCGGAAATGAAAATGTAATATCGATAAGAGACTGGGTTATCAAATGTTATGCCTGCTTTGATAAAGTACCGGAATTCGTATCGGTACCGGAAACAGTAGAGCAGAGAAATTATTTCAGCTTTTATAATTATGAATACTGTCTTGATGTGACCCAGCAGGAGAAGATATATCCGGAGACGATGTCAATGGATGCCGGGTTACAGGAGGCTGCAAATTGGTATATAGAGCATGAAGGTGAGGTAAACAAGAAGCCATATTGGAAGTATATCGATACCAATTTGGTATAAAGGTAATTGACATAATAAGATGACAAGCGTGTGTATCAGGAAGGAATTATGATGGAGATAATAGAAGTAGCGGATCTGAATCGATCGGAACTGGCGGTTTATGCGGAACTTTCGGAACGACAGCTTGCAACAATCTATGAACCGGAGGAAGGGTTGTTTATTGCCGAGAGTCCGAAGGTGATTGAGCGGGCGTTAGATGGTGGATATGAACCGGTGTCTTTTCTGGCAGAAAAGGGACAGCTTGCAGAGGCTGAGGAGATTCTGGATCAGATGGAGGATGTCCCAATCTATGTTGCACCGGATGAGATATTGACGAAGCTTACCGGTTATCATCTGACAAGGGGGCTCTGGTGCACGATGCGCCGCAGGACATTGCCAACGATAGAGGAGGTATGTCAGGGAGCGAAGCGGATCGCTATTCTGGAAGAAGTGGTCAATCCGACAAATGTGGGAGCATTGTTCCGCTGTGCCGCAGCACTTGGTATGGATGCAGTGATATTGACCGGTGGCTGCAGTGATCCTCTTTACAGACGTGCAAGTCGTGTGAGTATGGGAACAGTATTCCAGATTCCGTGGACAATGTTGTCAAAGAAGGATGGTGTCTGGCCGGAGCAGGCAATGAAGACATTGAAAGAAATGGGCTTTAAGACGGCGGCAATGGCACTCCGAGAAGATAGTGTAGGAATTGATGATCCGCAGTTAAATAGTGAGGAAAAGCTGGCAATTGTGCTCGGGACAGAGGGCGATGGGCTGGCCGGAGATACGATAGCTGACTGCGATTATACGGTTATGATTCCGATGGCACATGGCGTAGATTCACTTAACGTAGCGGCGGCAGGAGCGGTAGCTTTCTGGCAGCTGGGACATCAGCGGCAGGAGTAATATCCGTTTGTAAAGATTGTGCGTCGACGGCAGGAAAGGGTGGTCTTCTGGCAGTTGAGATACCGCTGACAGGAATAAATAGTATTCATCTGGAAAATTATAGCATCAGTCGCAGAAAGTAGCAGCCCGCAAGAAAACATGCTGGGAATATATTGATGCCGATTTGGTAAAATAATAAATTGACAAATAATAAGATGGCAGTATAATGATTGGTAGCACTGAATTGGTGCTACCAATTTCTTTTATATGAAAAAGTATAGTTCAAACGAAAAAGGATAAAAAATGTAGAGAGGATATTTGAATGAAGTATATTAGACAGTTTTTAATCATTCTTGCAATTTCATTTATCGGGGAACTGCTCAAATATGTATTACCTTTGCCGATTCCTGCCAGTATTTATGGAATGGCGATTTTATTTGTATGCCTGATGACTGGATGGATCAAGTTAGAGGCAGTGAAAGAGACAGGGAAATTTTTAATTGAGATCATGCCATTGATGTTCATTCCTGCCGGTGTTGGTCTGATGGTTAGCTGGGGAACGCTGAAGCCGGTGCTGATTCCGGTATGTGTGATCACGGTTGTTACGATCATTACGGTTATGGCGATGACAGGCAGACTGTCACAGTGGATCATCAGAAAGGATAGGAAGAAAGAGGAACAAGAGGATGCATGATTTTTTTGAAAACTCCCTGTTTGCGGGAGTTACACTTAGCCTGATCTCGTATTTGATCGGGTCAATATTAAAGAAAAAATTCAAACTGGGAATATTTAATCCGTTACTGATCTCGATTGTAGTTACCATCCTGGTACTGGTTGTGAGCAGGGTGGATTATGATACTTATAATGAAGGCGCCCAATATTTAAGCTGGCTGTTGACCCCTGCAACCGTATGTCTGGCGATCCCGCTCTATGAACAGTGGGAACTGCTGAAGCATAACTGTAAGGCGGTTATGGCAGGTCTTGTTGCCGGTGTGGTGACAAGTCTTTGTACGGTGTTTGTATTGTCAAAGATCATGGGACTTACACATGAGGATTATGTAACGATGCTTCCGAAGTCTATCACGACTGCGATCGGTATGGGTGTTTCAGAAGAACTGGGTGGATATGTAACGATTACGGTTGCGGTTATTATCGTAACGGGTGTTCTTGGAAATATATTTGGTGAATTAGTGTGCAAGATTTTTCGAATCACCGAACCGATATCTAAAGGGCTGGCATTTGGCTCTGCATCTCATGCGATCGGAACGGCAAAGGCGATCGAGATCGGTGAAGTGGAAGGTGCAATGAGCAGTCTGGCGATTGCGGTTTCCGGTATTCTTACGGTTGTGCTTTCGTCGTTATTTGCGCATTTTATGTAAATATATATGCTGCTTATAAAATGCAAGGATTTATTTCGAATTTACAGATCGGATATAGAAATAATGAAGTTAGTTGATAATCTCATAGGCGGGTATCCGCTGGTAGCGGATATCAAAATATAGAAATAACGAAATTTATTGATAGTCAGGGAGACGAGTATGGAAAAACAACATGTTACATCAGAATATGAAAAAGCAATTCAATATATTTACAGCCTGATGCAGGACGGAACCTTGCAGAACGGAAGCAAGCTTCCAACCGAACGTACGATAGCGGAGACGTTAGGAATCGGAAGAAATTCGACCAGGGAGGCACTCAGTATCCTGCATGGCATGGGAATGATCGAACGAGTACAGGGATCGGGAAATTATATATCAAAAAATGCCGGAGAGTCGATCCGTCAGATGCTTATGATGATGCTGGCACTTGGCAGTATCACGAAATCCGAGGTCTGTGAGTTTCGTTGTACAATGGAAAAGTCTGTATGCAGTATGCTGATCGAGAAAGGAATACCATTTGAGTGTCAGGTGCTTCTGGAGGATAATCTGGCAAGGATGGAGCAGGCGGATGGTTCCGAACTGGTTAGTGTGGATAAGGAATTTCATGAACTGCTGATCCGGGCGACAGAGAATGAACTGTTTTCAATGATCATGGAGGCGGTTATGATCGTTTACCGGGAATGGATCGATCTGGTGCTGCGCCGTGTGAATACAAAAGAAAAGGCAAACTTGCTTAATTATCACAAGCAGATCTATAATAGTGTATTGGAACGTGATGAAGCAGCCATGAAAGCGGCGGTAGACGGACATTATCATCTGATCAGCCAAATGCTTGCACTGTAAGTGAACAGAAGTGTGCTTGGGTTGGCGTTTGCAAATGTAAGTGAGTAGAAGTTAGAAATAATAAAGTTCATAGAGGTAATATATAAGAAGGAGGTAAGAGAGTATGATCGTAACACTTGGAAGACAATGTGGATGTGCCGGAGATGAAGTAGGAAAAAAATTATCGGAGTTGTTAGGGATTCCCTTTTATACGAAGCCAGAGCTGATCGCGCTTGCAAAAGAAAAGAAAATTTATGAAAAGTATCCAATGTATTTTGGTGAGCAGCCGGTAAATGCGATGATCAGTTCGGTTGCGGATGATTTCTGTCCGAAGAATCAGTATGATACACCGAAACGGGCATTGTCAGCAATGTTTGGCGGACAGAGTTTTATCATTATAGGACGTGCTTCGAATTATGCCTACCGGGATGATAAGGATGCTGTCCGGGTGTTTCTGTGCGGAGATAAGAAGCAGCGGGCGTATCATATCGCGGGAAAGCATAAGATCTCGGAGCGAAAGGCTATAGCGCTTGTTGAAAAGACAGATGAGAAACGGCGTGGTTATCACAGATATTATACCGGAGAAGAATGGGGCTATGCAGAGAATTATGATCTGTGTATAGACGCGGTACGACTGGGTGTTGATAAGACGGCGGAATTGATCGCAGACTATGTAAAGCAAGTCGGAGGAAGATAAATGACAACGAGAGAAGAAGCGCTGGCATATGGACTGTCTTTTCCTGATACATATCAGCAGGCGCCATTTCATGATCCGAACTGGCAACTGGTGCGTGTGAAAGGAAGCAAGAAGGTATTCCTGTGGACATATGAGAGAGACGGATATATTAATCTGAATGTAAAGGTCGATCCGGAATGGCGGGATTTCTGGCGGAGCGCATTTGACGCGGTGATACCGGGCTGGCATCAGAATAAGGAGCACTGGAATACGATCATTCTGGATGGAAGTATTCCGGATCAGGATGTGAAACGGATGATCGCAGAGAGTTATGATCTGGTGACAACCAGTCCATCAAAGAGAATCTATGAGGCGGTGAAAAAGATTCCTGCCGGAAAGGTTGCAACCTATGGTCAGATCGCGGAGCTTGCCGGGGATAAGAAGATGGCGCGTGCAGTGGGAAACGCGCTTCATAAGAATCCGGATCCGGAGCACATTCCCTGCTTTCGTGTGGTAAATGCAAAGGGTGAATTATCCGGAGCATTTGCATTCGGCGGAAAGAATGTACAGGCAGATCGATTGACGGCAGATGGAGTTACAGTTGTCGATGGACGGGTGGATATGGAGAGATTTGGAATAAAGATCTTAGATGGAGAAATCAT